>OGDN01000112.1_pt1 | contig 149923 bp, 126 predicted proteins | sample 1570271 | NCBI WGS metagenome assembly OGDN01 (sample SAMEA4384481, study PRJEB24528) | human gut metagenome
CACGCCTATTCGCCGGCGGCGGGGCTGCCCGAGGTGAAGGAGGCCATTGCGGCGTATCTGTCTGAGCGCTACGACACGACGGCGACGTCGGGTCACTTGTACCTGACGGCCGGTGCGGCGGCGGCTTTGGCTTCATCCATTGCCGCTGTGACCCATCCGGGTGATGAGGTGGTCGTGGTGTCACCGTACTTCCCCGAGTACCGCACGTGGATCGAGGCGGCCGGCTGCACCATCGTGGAGGTGCCGGCGGCGGTTCCGAGCTTCCAGCCCGACATCGAGGCGCTGCGCGCGGCCATCGGGCCGAAGACGAGTGCCGTGATTATCAACACGCCGAATAACCCGGTGGGCGCCGTGTACACCCGCGAGAGCCTTGAGGCCCTGGCGGCCATGCTGCGCGAGCGCGAGGAAGTGCTGGGACGTCCGCTGTACCTCATCAGCGACGAGCCCTATCGCGAGATCACCTACGGCATCGAGGTGCCCTGGGTGCCGTCGATCTACGCGCGGACCATTGTGTGCTACTCCTATTCCAAGGCGCTCTCGCTTCCCGGCGAGCGCATCGGGTGGGTGTACGTGTCCGATGCCGCTGACGACGGCGATGCGGTGGCGGTGGCCGTGGCGGGCGCGGGACGGGCGCTCGGCTACGTGTGCGCGCCGGTGCTGCTGCAGCGCGTGGCGGCTCGCTGCGTGGGGGAGCCGTCGGACGTGGCCGCCTACGCGGAGAACCGCCGTCTGCTGACTGAGGGGCTTTCCGCGCTGGGCTACGAGTACGTGGAGCCGGACGGCGCCTTCTACCTGTGGGTGCGCGCCCTGGAAGAGGACGCCCAGGCGTTTTCCGATTGTGCCAAGGAATACGAGCTGCTCATCGTTCCCTCGGACAGCTTCGGCGTCGGCGGCTGGGTGCGCCTGTCCTACTGCATCGCCCGCGACACCATCGAACGCTCGATGCCCGCATTCAAAGCCCTGAAGGAGAGCTACGAAGCCAAATTGAGTTCGTAGCCATAGCGCGCCCTCGTTTTCTCAGATTTATCCAAGCCGACCGCTTTAGGAATTTGGTTGGTGCGCTTCTCGTCATTTTCCAAAGAAAGTGGCTCTACTTACGCTTGCGGTGAGCGAGCCAGAAGAAGCCGGCGCTGGCGACGATGAGACCGGCGAGGGTCGCCACGCGGCCTACGCTGGGGTCTTTGTAGCCGATGGCGAAGACGCCGAGGCAGAAGGCGGCCATGATGACGCAGAGAATGCCGAGCCAGCGCAGGTAACGTTGCTTCTCTTCCATGAGGGCGTCCTAGCTTCCGTAAGAATTGAGGTACTCGAGGATTTCCTGGCGCGAGTGCATGCCGCACTTGCTGTAGATGCGCTTGATGTGGCTGTGGGCGGTGGCGGGGGTGATGAACAGCTCCTCGGCCACCTTTTTCTGCGTGTGACCCAAGGCGTAGAGGGTGAGCACGTCCATTTCGCGGCTCGTGAGCAGGAAATGCTCGCCCATGCGCTCCACGTTGCGACGCATGGAATCGGACAGCTCGCCCATGGTGGACGGGGAAGGGGCGAGGGAAGACTCCAGGGCAGAGGAGGGCGAAGAGCCGAGAGGCGACGGCATTGTCGCCGAGGGGGAAGGCGAGGGCGTGGAACCGGGGGAGGCTGAGGCGGGGTCGATCTGGAAAAGCTGCTCCCGGATAGCGGCGCACTCCTCGTTGCAGCGGATGCACTGGCGCGCCTCGGCGGCCTTCAAAGCCTCGGAGGCTGTTTGCTGGGCGGTGGCCTCGCGTCTCGCGGCGTTGAATACGACGCTCTGCAGCGTTTGCTCAGCTTCGGCCAGCGCCGCCGCCGACTCGGCCGCATCGGCTTCGGCCTGGCGCATGACTCGCTCGTTCTCGGCCTCCAGGCGATCGGCTTCCGCAGACGATTCTCCGCGCTCGGCGTGCATGAACTGCACGAGAACCACTTGGGTGGAAATGAGGACAAGAGCCCCGAGAAGCGAGTTGATGAGCAGATCGTTGCCGGCCAACGGGTAAGTGAAGTACAGCAGCATACGGGCGAGGGAGCGCGAGCCGAAGCAGATCACCCAGCCGCCCATGGCGTAAATATAGGGGTCGCGAGTTCCGAAGCTGGTGAAGGCGATGATGACGTACCAGCAGTAGGCGCAGATGACGATGTTCAGCGTGTTGACGGCCACGGCCCCGATCTCCCAGTGGTAGGGGAAGGCGCCGAACAGGACGAGGCTGAGGGAGGCCAAAAGCGCCATGGTGATAAACGCGTCCACGGTCATGACGCGCTCGCGGCGGCGCACGACGAGAAGCATGAGCAGGGCGCATATCAGCATGGAGCACAAGGCGTAGGCCAGTCGCGAGCTCCAGGTGAAGGGGATGGGCAGGCCGTCGGGATAACCGCGGAGAAAGCCGTCGACGAATCCCAGAAGCGCCATGCCGACAGCGCAGGCGGCGAGGAATCGGGAGTCCTGGATGTTGCTGCGGGCGAAGGTGAAGAAGGTGCGCGCCCGACGGTGCGGCCGCTCCGTCGGATGCTCGGCGCGCAGGCCGGCCGGGCCGAGGAAGGCGAACTGGGCCACGATGAGCGCCATACCGATGATGTTCTGCGCTCGGGTGGGCAGAAACGAAAGTAGGTAAACGATGCCGACGCTGATGAAGAAGGCCGAGAACACGAACAGGGCGGCCGTCACTTCGTCGGTGCCGCGCAGGCAGCGCAGCCAGTAGAACATGCACAGCGACAGGGCCAGGGTGTTTGCAATGCTGAGGGCAAAAGCCGTGGCCACAAGGATTTGGTCGGCGCTGTCGAGCAGGGAGAGGGCCATGGAGGCTCCAGCAGCGACGATGATGCTTCCCACCATGATCCATTGCACGGCGGTAGCGCCGAGCTCGCGGCGAGATCGCGAGAAGATGAGCAGCGCCACGATGAAGAGCGCGCAGGTGACGAACATGGAGCCGTCGGTGAAGATGCCGTCGTCGGTGGAGGCGTAGCTGCCGTAGCACGCCACGATGAGAGCTGTGCGTGCGCAGATGATGCCTGCGAGCATGGGCCAGAATGCCTTTGCGCGACTCAAAAGTCCGCTCACGACAACGCTCATGAATCCCCCTTTCGCCCGATGCATGTTCCATCATGGCTTTCCCGCGATTCCCCATCATAGCTCTTTTTCGGGCTTGTGCGCGGGGAATCTTGGCTGCGGCGCATCTGCCGAGAGAGCCGTTACGTTTCCGCAATCTGACATCGCCTGAAAGAGGGGAGGGGCATTGAGGGGGTTCTGGTAATCTTGCAAGTGAACAATCGAAGAAGAGGAGGAGCCCATGAGCGAGGGTCGCGATATCTACCACGAGCCGAAGCAGAAAGTGCTGCTGCGCACGGCCGATGTGTACCAAACCGAAGTGGACGACGAAGTGGCCGGATACTCGGACAAGCTTTTGGCCATTGTGGCTGACTACCACAACGGCGGTCGCCCCGAGGGGATGAACGCCCAGGCGATGGTCGGCAAGTCGAAGCGCGGCGAGGTGGCGTTCCGCTTGTTCGGACGCATCAATCCCGAGACGCGCGTCATCGAGGCCGCCGGCTTCAAGACGCGCGGATGCCTGGCGATGACGGGGTGCGCGAGCGCCACCTGCTCGATGATCGAGGGGCGCACTTTCGACGAGGCGCTGGCGCTCACCATTGAGGATGTGCGGGAGGCCGTGGGTGGCGTTCCCGCCGGGAAGGCGAACACACTGACGTTCTCCGTGGAAGCGGTGCGGGCGCTCATCGGCGACTTCCTTGCGCGGGAGGGGGCCGGTCTGGCCGAGCTTGATGCGGTGGTGCCCTGCGACTCCTACAGCGTCGCCTGCCTGATGTGCGAGCATTGCTCGCTGCGCGACACCCGCACCGACCTGCTCGTGGCTGCCATGGACGGTGAGTAGCCGTGCGCGAGGAAGACGAGATCCGCGCTGCGGTGATTGAGTTGGCCCGCGCCCAGGCGGCCGGCGAGGACATCGCCGACGCGCTGCCTCATGGCGAGGCTCTGGCCACTGCGGGTGCAGCGGCCGATGGTGAGGTCGCAGATGACGCCCTCGACCCCGAGCAGGCGCGTCGGGAGGCCATCCTGGCGGTGCTTGATGCGGCGCGCGCGGCCTCGCGAGCAAGCCGCCTGTCGTGTCCCTGCGAATGGGAGGCTGCGGGCCTTGTGCCCCCGTCGATGACGCCCGAAGACTTGGAGATGGCCGTTTACGATGCGCTTATGGAATTCGGCGATCCCAACGGCTCGCGCGATGCGGCCGACATAGAGGGCCCTGACGCCGGAGCCGCACCTCGCCGCGCCGCCAACAAGCACGTGAAGTCCGCCTTCTCCTCCTCCAACGGTCGCCCCGTAGGCGCATCCCCCTTCAAGCACAAGAAGCATCGAGCCGATGATCTGGCCATGGGGGACGTCCAAGGGGCTGGCGGGTGCCCTGACCGAGCGAGTTCCGCAGCGACTGGAACAGCCCAGTGGGCTGTTCCACCAAGCGAGGACTGTCTGAGCGAATCAGGGTACCCGCCAGCCCCGCCCCAGGAGATTTCCAGCCAGGTTCCCGAGGAAGACCCGCATTCCGAGTTCGCGCACATCCGCCTGCTCATGGGCGCCGAGAGCTACTACCTCTACGACGATTCGGCCATGACCGACGCCTACGCTCGCTGGGCGTTCCTCGCCGCTGAGGATGACCCCGTGGCCACCTTCATCGAATGCGTGCGCGAGGAGTCGTCGGTCTACCCCCGCCCCATGGCGCGGGAGAACTTGGCCAACGACCCGTTTCGCATGAATGCCGAAGCGGTGGAGGCGGCCTTCGCTGAGGCCCGCGCGCAGGGTCGCGCCGACGACATCGAGCGCGTGGAAGCTTCCAACGGCGACGTCTACTTCTATTCCACGACGTATTTGACCCCTCGCCGCGCCCAGGCCCTTGCCGAGTGGGACGCCGTCGAGCGCATTCGCAACGTGTAAGACTTGCCTGCCCAAGCCTCGGCGGTTCAGCCTGTGAGCTGCGCTGTCGAAACCGTAGCTCGACCCGTATTTTTGTCGCGCTTTTCAGATGAGTTGGACATTTTTGTGGGTCGGGCTGCGGTGTTTTAGGCGACTAACTTTCCAAAAGAGCAAGAAATACCTGTTCAGGGCATCGGGCTTGCTGTTCGGGCGAAGACGACCCGCAGCCCGGGAGGCAAAAATGTCGTAGGCGCTCTTCTCTGATGGCAAAAACACGCCTCGTGCTACGGGTGCGTGCAAAAAGGAGCCCCCGCAACCGGTTTGCGGGGGCTCCTTTCACGAAGGGGGAGCTCCTTCGGAGCTCGCGTTAGAAGGGGTCGGCTATCAGGTGAGGTGATGCCGCTTGGGGGGGCGACCGAGGTCGCCCCCCATGGATCAGCCTTCAGCGCAGATTGGTTTCGCTCTGCGCATCTCCCTAGGCGTCGGGAAGCAGGCCGAGGGCGGCGAGGTCTTCCTTCACGTCGGGCATGTCGTAGTAGTCCAGGCACTCGGCCGTCGGGCAGCCCAGCTCGGGATCCCAGCCAAAGCATTCGTACATCATGGTGAGGGCCGTTTGGAAATCCTCTTTGTCCATCTTGTTGGTGCCTTCGGTGAACACTTCGATGTCCGGATCCATGGTGAAGGGCCACTCGGTAACGACGTCGTGCACGTTGCGGAAGTCATTGGTACCCATTTGCCCGTTGGCACCCACCATGCCGCGCGCGGTGTTGGCTCTCTGTAGCGTGGTGATTTTCGCACCCATCTTGTACAGGTCTTCCGTCGTCACGTCTTCGCCGGTGACGGCCTTCATGAATTTGGCCTCCAGATCCAGGTCGCCGCGATAGTCGCGAGCCTTCGTGGGGCTCATCGTCATGGGCCATACCCAGTTGCACAGCGTGAGCGAGTCGTGCAGCACGTCAGTGACGATGGACCACCAGGCGAAGTTCGCTTTATACTCATTCATGGGGGTGTAGTTCTTGTCCGGATCGATGGCGCTCGCGTCGCCCCACACTTCGGCCGCGATCTGCTGCTTAAGCTCGAAGGGCAAGCCGCAGCCCTGGAAGTTCACGGCAGAGTGGATCATGTCGTCGCGGTTGAAGACCATGTTATAGAGCAGGCCCACCTGTCCGAAGCACTCATGGGCATGGTGCACCGGCCAGCCGCGCACGTTGATGAGCGTGGAAGCGGGGGTGTTCCACCAGTCTGGATCGTTCCAACGCTCGGTCCAGACGATGGGGCCGTGGCCGATGTAGGCGATCTCCGAGTCGTTGGCGGCGATCTTCGCCAGAAGGGGCGGCACCATGGAGGGGTCGTTATTCTTGAAGCCCTCCCAATTGATTTCCGCGTACTCCTCAGGGGGCAGCACCTTCTGGAGCAGGCCCGTAGCATAGCAGTGGGCGATGTCGCGGTAGATCTGCCCGTAGTTGCACCACAGGCCCAAATCGTCCATGGTGGAGCCGAATACCTGATCCCAGATGAGGGCGTCTTCACTGCCGGCTTCAACGGAAGTGTTGTCGCCTAAAATCTTGATCATGTAGTTGGTGAACGGGAAGTTCGGCACGCAGGTGTTGCCCGTGATCTCGTAGCCGCCGTTGGCCGCCGAGGCCGGCACGCGCAAGTCGGAGTAGCAATGGATGGGGCAACTGTGGCAGCCGTCCATCTTGATGGTGTACTTCTCGGCCTCTGGGCCTTCGTCTTTGAAGGCCTTCATGCAGCGGTAGCCCACGGTGTTGATCTCGCCGGGCTTCGGCTCGCCGGTGTCGATCGGGCCGCCCTCGGCCAGCGCCCAGGTCAGTCCCTTCTGCGCGGTCCAGCGGCTTCCCTTGTCGAAGTACTCGGCCCATTCCTGCTGGGTGGAGGGAACGACGTGGTTGTTGTTAGAACCGACGATCTCGCGCAGCATGTAGTCGGACAGGTCGGCCACCTCTTGCGGGTTGGCCACGTAGATGGGCTGGGTGCCGCGCACGACGAGCGCCTTGCACTTCTTGGAGCCGAGCACGGCCGCGGTGCCGGCGCCGGCGGAATGGTTGCGGGAGTTGATGATGCAGGCATAGGGCAGCAGGTTCTCGCCGGCAGGGCCGATGGTGGCCACGCAGAAGTCGGTGCCCTCCTTGCGCGAGAGCGCCTCGGTGGTGGCGCGGGTGCCCAGGCCCCACACCTGGTCGGCGGGCTTGATCTCGACGTTGTCATCGTCGATCTTCAGGTAGACCGGCTCATCGGAGGCGCCTTCGATAACGATGGCATCCCAGCCGGCCTTCTTGATGGCCGCGCCGATCATGCCGCCGCAGTGGGCGTCGACGACTTGATGATCCTTCGTGTAGGTGGAAAGGGAGGCGATGGTGGTGCGGCCCGCCAGGGGAACACCGGTGGCGGTCAGAGGGCCGACGGCGAACACGACCTTGTTCTCGGGCGCCAGCGGATCGGTTCCCGGAGCTACCTCGTCGTACATGATCTTGTTGGCCAGGCCCATACCGCCGATGTAGCCTTTATAAGGGTCGGTGGGCGAGACGGAAACGGTTTTGTCGGTCAGGTTGACGCGGAGGATCTTACCGGTCCAGCCATAGGACTTGTTGGGATCCAATTTTGAATCAGCCATGATGAAGCTCCAAATCTCTTCGTGTACTCATGTTGCGTGGTACCAGTCGTCGATCTGGAGTAATCGTCGCGTAGAAGTATAAGGGAGGGCAATTTTACTCCCCTCCCCTTAATGAGGGGATCTTTTTCAACGGGAACATGACGGCTCCCCTACGACGGGGTGAGGAAAAATCAAACGTTCAGTAATCCCCCTCAAAGAGGGTACACAGCTTCTTCATTCATGACTATGATGCCCCCTGTTGCGTGGCGTCGCGATCTTGAGTTCTCTCTGAGACAAGCATGAAGTTACAAGGGGGAGTTCAAATGTCTGACACCCAGAAAAATGAAACCGTAGCCACCGAGCAGCCGCCCACGGCTCCGGTGTCCGCTACCGAGCCCGGCTCAGCGCCGGCCTCCGAGAAGAAGCAGCCCTTCTTTACCCGTCGCACCGTGCTCGCCATGACCGGTTGCGGCGTTGCCGGCCTGGTGGTCGGCGGCGTGCTCGCCTCCTGGGGCGTGACCACCGCCTCCATCGCCTCGGGCCGCATCGAGCTGCGCACCACTCCTACGAAAATGATCGTCACCGACCGCGCTCGCTGCTCCGGCTGCCAGCGCTGCGAGATGATGTGCACCCTGAAGAATGATGGCGCGACTCAGCAGTCCATCGCCCGCGTGCGCGTGTGGGACAACTACAACTTCGGCTCCGGCGTCGATACCAACGACGGCATCTTCGGCAACTGCCAGTTCACGGTAGCCTCCTGCAAGCAGTGCGCCGATCCGCAATGCGCCAAGTATTGTCCCGTTCACGCCATTCACTCCGATGAGGAAACCGGCGCTCGTGTTGTCGACGAGGACGTGTGCATCGGCTGCGGCATGTGCTCTGCCGCCTGCCCGTGGAACATGCCCCACATCAACGCCCAGACCGGCACATCGACCAAGTGCATTTCCTGCGGTCGCTGCGCCGAGCAGTGCCCCAACGGCGCCATCAAGTTCATCGATTGGGAGGATATTGCCCAGAAGGCCATCGACGAGGGCGTGGTTTCCACGGCCACCATCGTCGAGGCTTAAACGATAGAGAGAAGGACCATTATGTCAGGACACGCTTTAACACGGCGCAGCTTTTTAGTTGGAAGCGCCGGGGTGGCTGCCGTGGCCGCCGGCGCGGGCCTTGTGAGCTTGTCGGTTCGCGGCGAAGCCGATGCTGATGCCGAGACGGATAAGCGAACCGAAGTGGTGCACTCGCTGTGCAATTCCTGCTCGAGCAAGTGCGGTTATTACGCCTACGTCGTAGACGGCGAGCTTACGAAGCTCATTGGGGACGAGGCCCATCCGAACGCGCAGGGCAAGTTGTGCGCGCGCGGGTACGGCTATTCCCAGATCGCCTATTCGCCTGATCGGCTCACCGACCCGATGAAGAAGAACGAAAACGGCGAATTCGAAGTAATAGGATGGGATCAGGCGCTCAGCGAGATCGGCCAGAAGGTGAACGATATCATCGCGCAGTACGGCCCCGAGGCGCTTGCCATGGTGCAAGATCCGCGCCCGTCGGGCAAGTACTACACGAAGCGCTTCATGAACGCGCTCGGTAGCCCCAACGTGTACACGCACGGCGCTGCCTGCAACCTCTCCAAGGAGTCCGGGTTCACGCAGGCCATCGGCGCCGCCAACTTCGAATCGGATGTGGCCAACTCGAAGATGACGATGTTCATCGGCCGCAGCTACGCCGACGCCATCCGACCCAGCTCGGTGGCCGCGCTGCAGCAGGCGCATGAGAACGGCGCGCACATCGTGCTGGTGGATCCGCGCCTGAACAACAGCATCGCCTTCGCCGACGAGTGGGTGCCCATCAACCCTGGTACCGACCTGGCGCTCATTTTGGCCATGTCCAACGTGCTTATTAATCGCGATCTCTACGATGCCGAGTACGTGGCGGCCAACAGCGTCGGATTCGACGAGTGGGCGAGCGCCATTGCGGGCTACACGCCGGAATGGGCCGAGGGCATCACGGGCATTCCCGCCGCCACCATCGAGCGGCTGGCGCTCGAGTTCGCCGAGGCGGCCCCCGCGGCCTCCATCGAGCCGAGCTGGCGCGGCGCCTTCGGATGCTCGTACGCGAACTCGGGCGAGACGGCGCGCGCGCTGTGCCTATTCAACACGCTTCTGGGCTGCTGGAACCAGCCCGGCGGGGCGCTGTTCCTCCCCAGCGTGAAGGCGGGCGACCTTGATCCGGCGAAGTTCCCCGAGGTGCCGAAGGTCGAGGCGAAGATGTGGGGCGCCGAGGAGTATCCGCTGGCGCTCTCTTCCATGGGCACCAACCTCTACGTCGCCGAGATGGCGAAGGAGGGCAAGGTCAAGGGCCTGTTCTTCTACAACTCGAACATGGCGGCCGGCTATTCCAACCCCGCCCAGCTGGCAGAGGACTTCGCGAACCTCGATCTGATGGTCGTCGTCGACGTGCAGATGTCGGAAACCGCGATGCTGGCCGACTACGTGCTGCCCGAGTGCAGCTACCTGGAGCGTCGCGAGCTGCCCGAGTTCGTGGGCGGACGCGTGCCGGTTGTTTCCCTGCGCGATCAGGTGCTCGAGGTGATTCACCCCAACACGCGTCCGGTGGACGTGATTTTCACGCAGCTGGCCGAGGCGTGCGGCGTGGGGCAGTACTTCCCGTTCACCGTTGACGAGCTGGCCGACGCGCAGCTGCGCAGCGTGGGCACGAGCCTCGATGAGCTGCGCCAGGTCGGCACGATCTCGTTCCCCGAGAAGGCCTATGCCTACGGCAAGGTTCCCGAGTGGAAGACCCCGACGGGCAAGATTCAGTTCACGAGCGAGGCGTGCGAGGCGGCTGGATTGTCCGCGTGCCCGGTGTGGGTCGAGCCCCAGGTGATGCCGAACGAGACCGTCGGCGAGTTCCGCCTCATCGGCGGCAAGCAGGCCATCCACACGCATACGCAGACCGCCAACTGCGAGCCTTTGATGGACATCACGAAGTCCTACGGCCTCGACCGCATCTGGATCAACGCTGAGGTGGCCGAGCGTCTGGGCATCGCGGATGGTGACGAGGTCATTCTGTCGAACACGATGGCCGAGGGCCCCATCAAGGTGAAGGTGACCGAGCGCATTAACCCGACGGCCATCTACATGCCCTCGCACTATGGCTGCAAGTCTCCCGATCAGCGCACGGCCTATGGGGTTGGCTTGAACTTCATGGACTTCGTTCCCTTCCACATGGAACCGGCCTATGGCTCGGCCATGACGCAGGAGACGTTGGTTTCCGTGCAGAAAGTAGGTGAATGATGGCACGCTACGGAATGCTCATCAATACCAAGAAGTGCATCGGCTGCTATGCCTGCCGCACGGCTTGCCAGCGCCAGAACGACCTGCTTCCCGATGAGTCGTTCATCCGCTTTGAAGAGCGTGAAGTGGGCAAGTACCCCAACGTGACCGTGGAACACATCCCGCTGCAGTGCATGCACTGCGAGGACGCGCCGTGCGCGAGCGTGTGCCCCACCGGAGCCGCGCACATGGGCTCCGACGGCATCGTCGAAGTGGATCACGGCCGGTGCATCGGTTGTCTGTACTGCATGGCTGCCTGCCCCTATCAGGTGCGCACGCGCAATTCGAAGACGGGCGAGGTGGACAAGTGCCGCTTCTGCACGCTTTCTTCCTATGAGAACGGCACGAAGATGTGCTCGTGCGTCGATGCCTGCCTGACCGGTGCTCGCATCTTCGGGGATCTGGACGATTCCGATAGCGAGATTTCCAAGGAAATCGCGCGCACGGGTGCGGCCCCCATCGCCGGCGATCTGACCCGCGCCAAGATCTATTACGTGAGGTGATTGACATGATCTACGAACCCATCTGGGGCGCCATCATCGCGTGGTACCTCTTCCTGGCCGGCTTGGGCGGCGGCGCGTTCGCAACGGCAGTGTTCGTCCGCTACCGCCATCCGGATTGCAAGCGCCTCATGCGCGTCGGACGCCTTATCGCGCCGATCGTGGTTATCATCGGTCTGTGCTTGTTGATGTTCGACGCTGCCGCGGGCTTTGCTCATCCGCTGCGCTTCGCGCTTCTGCTTACGAACTTCGGATCGGTAATGACCTGGGGCGTGGTGTTTCTGGCGGTGTTCGTGGTCGTCGCGCTCATCGTGCTGGTGCTTGATTTGATGAAGCGCGAGGTGCCGATGTGGCTCGATTGCGTGGGGCTCGTCATGGGCCTGTGCGTCGCCATTTACACCGGCTGCCTGCTCGGCGTGTGCCAGGGATTCCCCCTGTGGAACAGCGCGCTTCTGCCGATTCTGTTCCTCGTGTCCGCCGTGTCCACCGGCATGGCCGCGGTGCTGCTCGTCGGCGTGTTCTACGCGCCTGACGAGTTCAACGAGGTCGTCGTCATGAAGAAGTTCCACTTCTGGCTGCCCGTCATCGAGTTCGTGCTGGTTGCCGCGCTGCTGTTCATCACGGCGTTCAACCCCAGCCCCGCTGGCTGGGAGAGCGTGATGTCGCTGGTGGCGGGCAATTGGGCCGTCGCGTTCTGGTTGCTGTTCGTCATCGTGGGCCTGGTGCTCCCGACGATTTTGGAGTGCTGGATGCTGTGGCTGGCCAAGCACGAGTTCGAGACCTCGCGCACGGGCCAGATGATCAGCGCGCTGTCGGATGCGGGCGTGCTCGTCGGCGGCTTCATGCTGCGTCTGCTCATCGTGAGCGCGGCGGTGCCGATCACGATTGTTCAGCCCTGGATGCTGTAAGTTCTTGCGATACCCACTCCTTGCAAAAGGCGGCCTTAGGGCCGCCTTTCTTGTGGGACGGCTCGGCATTTTTGTTTCGCGGTTTCGGAGAGGGCAGGTTTCGGAGAGGGCGGCTGCGGAAGGGTGCAGTTGCGGAAAAGGAGCGGAGCGGCTTCAGGCCTGGACGTGGTACGTTTCGACGAGCCACTCTTCGAGGCAGAGACCGCTTTCCGCTATGTCGGAGGCGGCCTCTTTGCCGACGTAGCGGTAGTGCCAGGGCTCGTAGCCGATGCCGGTTGTGGCGCTTTTGTCCGTGGGGTAGCGCAGGATGAAGCCGTACTCGGTGCAGTGGGCCATGAGCCACTGCTGGGTGGCCGTGGATTCCTGGCCTTCGTCCAGTTCCAGGTAGTCAGCGTCCACGATGTCGACGGCGAGACCGGTTTGGTGCTCGCTGGCGCCCGGTGGGGCAACCCAGAATGCGGCGGCCTCCTCGGCTTCGGTGCCTTCCAGATGCTCCTCGCGCTCGGCTCGCTCGATGCGGTTTTCGAAGAGATTCTCCTGGTAGTCGTAGGTGCGGAAAGAGGAGCAGATGATGGGATGTGTGCCGGCGGCTTCGGCAGCCGTGAGCATGGCTGTGAGATCTTCGACGATGCGGGCATCCACTCGGTGGTTGACGTGGGGCTCCACCCAGCTTGCGTCGGGCAACTCGGCCAGATTGCTAGGCGCGAAGTCGGCGGCGAGGGGATGGTCGCGGTTCACGAGGCGCAGGTTCCAGGGTAGGTCTTCAAGCGTCGTCGGAGGCATTTCGGTATTGGTCGCGGCTGCTGACTCGGTCTCGGGAGAGGTCGTGGCGGCCGCTGCTGTCTCTGTGTTGGGTGAGGCGATCGTGCCGTTAAGCGGCGTTTCGGGTTGGGTCAGGGTACCGGATTCGGAAGGTACAGGCTGGGCGTGGGCGGCCGACCTGCGGGAGGAGAAATAGGCACCGTCGCCGACGACGAGCACGGCGGCCAATCCGCCGGCGAGCGCGATGAACTCGCGACGGTCGAGCGCGAATGGCGCGTTCGTCATGGGGCCTCCTCCTTCCTGGGTTCGGTGTTTCGTTTGGCTTGCCTTCGGCTGCTGCGTTGTCGCTTGGGGCTCGGTTCGCTTTTGGGGCGGCCGGCTCCGGCGACGTGTGATTGCCGCTGGAATGCGCCAGTTGCGACTGGCGAGCCGATGGGGGGCTCCCATGGTAGCGCTTGGGTTGCGCGCCGCGTGACAGCATTTGCAAAAAGACGCACACCTTACGCTTTCTTAATTGGAGTGTTCAGGGTTCCGCAAGCGGGAAGGCGCAGGCGCTATAATAACGGCCATGAAAAAGCCAACAGAGAAAACGAAAGAGACGATTGCGCAGGGCGATGCGGGCGATGCTCCCGACGGCGTGACTGATCGCGCAATCGAGGCGAGGGAGCAAGTCTTAGCGGCGGCTGCCGACGAAGACTCTGCAGAAGGCGAGGAGGGCGCTGAATCTCGCGTGCGCTTATCGAAGACGAACCGCTACGATTTCGGGGTTGTGTCGGCGGCCACTCACAAATCGATGCAGGGCAACAAGCGGCGCGACACGAAGCCGGAGGTGCTCGTGCGCCGCATGCTGCGCGAGATGGGCTTTCCCGGCTACCGCTGCGATTGGAGGAAAGCGCCCGGGCGTCCGGACGTGGCGTTCGTGGGGCGCAAGCTCGCCATCGAGATCCGCGGCTGCTTCTGGCATCGGTGTCCCGTGTGCAGCCTGTCGGTGCCCAAGAAGAACCTCGATTACTGGGAGGCTAAGTTCGCCCGCAACGTCGAGCGCGACGAGCAAAACCTGGCGGCGCTAGAGGCGGCCGGCTGGAAGGTGCTCGTGCTGTGGGAACACCAACTGAAGAAGAAAGAGCTGCCCGCCACGCGCCGCCTTCTCTACGAATTCGTGCGCCGCGAGGACGACCCCGACTACGATGAGGCTTTTCCGGTTTGCGAGGGGGAGTGAGCATAGCACTAGCTCGCTAATGTTCCAAGTTCAGAAAAGTGTGAACATGAGGTTAATTCCGGTTCAGAAAAATGCGAGAACAGGGTCTGAGTAAGCTCAGAAAAACAATATTGCCTGGTGGATTGCACAATCCTAAAGCACTTCCTATCCACTGAACAGATCGTCGTGGCCACCGGTTCTCTGAAAGTACGCCTGATCGTCGGTCTGCGCCCAAACAAGCAACCAGTCGCCAGCGTTTGCGACATGGCATTCCATGCTTCCCGACCACTCGCCTTTGAGCCGATGCATATTATGCCGGCGAACAAGTTCTGATCGGCTATCTGGGGTATCGGCGACCACCAATTCCACGACTTCTTTCAGAGGATCTAGCGCTACGTGCTTCTTCTTAAGGCGCTTAACGTCTTTCTGGAAGCGCGGGGTGTAATTGGCTCTCAGCACCGCTATGCTCCCATCGCCTCGAACATTTCTGATACGGTGGCGTAGCCCGGATCTCCCGATGCGATGAGTTCTTTCGTTTCCCTTATTGCCTCGCGAGACTCGAGATTAGGCGTTGGATATTCAAGCGTGAGGGGAATGCGCTGCTCGCGTACGATCTGACGGTAGAACGCGCGCGTGACTGATGAGAGATCGAAGCCGAAATCTTCCACGATGTTAGCTGCGGCGCGCTTGGTATCTTCGTCGACTCTCACCGTTACAGAAGCAGTTGCCATAGGACCGACCTCCTTTACTAATAGTAAGACGATTATATGCTTTTGTCTTGCATTGTTCAAGGATCTGCATCTGCTGACTGTGTTTGATGGGCTTGATATACTGCGAAATTGCCTGGCGCATCGTTGAGCGCTTCCGAGAATTTCGTAAATCACTATAGCCATTCACCAAACTTGAGTTACTCATATTTCTGGAAAATTATATTTCATAGTTCGGAGTTGCTCGTGATAATGAGCAATTATTACATCGCATTGATACGCGAGAGGATTCCAAATCACTCCCAATGGACGTCGATAACCAGCATTTCTCAATGTCCTTCTTCGCAGGGCTAACCGTGTCATATCAGTTATGACATGTTGTGCCTCCCTGCGCCGTTCCAAGAGCCCTAGAACATCTAATCGAATCTTGGGATTCACGACCTAATGAAAAATTTTTCGAAAAAGAGCCGCCCATAGGGTGCGCTCTTCGCGTTATGCGTAATAGGAGGTGAGGTTCAGGAATGTCGCACGGCGAAACACAGCAAGACAATGAAGATTACAGCAAAGCGAACCGAGCTACTACTAAAACAGAGACATCTATTTTGGTGGAAAAGTTCGTGGAAGACCATTACGACGAGGTGTTCCGCTATTACGCAAGGCGCCTTCCAAGCAAAGAGGATGCCCAGGATGCAACATAGGAAGTATTCCTCCGCCTTGGAATGACATTAGAATACATCTAACGTCACCTTGCAGAGAGGCTGGCATCGAAGCCCAATTACTTTCGAACGAATAAGGCAACTGTAATGACATTAGATGTGTTCTAATGTCATGCGGGCTTTCCGATTACCAGGCTCCTGATTCTGATGATATAGACGCAAACAATAGCAAGATTGAGGCCATATGGCGAAAGGACGATAGCCTCATAATCGATGAACATAATGGCAGTCCTGCCAGCAGTTTGCGCGATTTGCTTCAGACAACAGCGGCAGAGGCTATTTCTCGGCCACAGGCGGAATAAACTCCTCTATCGCACGTCTTAGTTTTGGGTGGTGTATGACGAAGTGTATTGATGGTACAAGCTCTTTCGACACCATAGCCCACCTGCCTTCGTGAATGCTGATCTGTAGGTTCCTGAACGTCTGTGAAGAAGTTTTCTCTACCTGATACCGAGGATGATCCGCTGCGAAACGGTCGGTATCCTCCAGGTGCGCAAGGTACTGCTCGTACGTGTACGCGACGCCCTTCTCGCAGAATACGTTCGAAAGGTCGAGGTTCAACGGATAGACCTCGAACTCCTCTCTGGTAAGCAGCGGTATCTCGACATGGATCTCGCTAGTCTCAAGAATATGCACGACGCGCCGACGAGCCGAAGAGGCGGCATCGGCAATGCCGGCCGCCTCTTCTCCATCGAATCCAGACCTTGCAAGCATCTCCACCAGAAGGGACGCATCGATGGTGTAGAGCGGCAGCGAAGAGAGGATGCTCCTGCGCTTCCCGATTGCTTCTGAATCGACCTGCAAAAAAGCGTTGAACTCGTTCTTGTTGTCGATGCGGTAGATATCCATCAAGGGTCGCGCAGCGCTCAGCAGCTCCTGGGCTCGCGCCGTATAGTACCCCAACTCCTTCCTCGATTTGGTCAAATAGTATCTTCCCTCGGCATGGTGGCCCACAATGGCCTCACCGCAAAGGGCAGCGGCTCCGGAAACCTTCAGAAGATGCAGAAAAACGTTATTCGACGGCTCTTTGAGATAGAACGGAGAAATCTGGCCCGTCATGTACATGGGGATCCAGCTCTCAAGTCCCAGCATCATATCCTCGAAGGACCGGTTCAAGTCATGGATCTGATTCAGGTGAAGCCCCTTTTTCAGCATCATGGCCATGCCGAACATCCACTTCTTCGGGAATTCCGGATCCTTCGCCATCTCTCCCATGGGCATGTCGCTGTACATGATCACCGGCTCGGTTGATTTGGAGATCACGGTGGCCTTCAGGAAATCAAGTTCGCTTTCCATCATCTGGTCGAGACCGAAGTACGTCTTCGATGTGGGCATTTGGAACGGCACGGAAGGAACTTTCAGTTCGTCGAAGTGGATGGCCTTGATGTAGTCGTTCAGGTTGAACTCGTCGAGCTTGAACAGGAAATCCGACACGGGATGATCCCTATGGTCGCGATCGTCGAACAGCCACTCCATCAGCTTTTCGTACCGAACGGAGCTTTCCGCTAGCTCCTCTTCAGTGCAACCTAGCAGATGCGCCAGCACGGCTCTATCGCGAGCAGAGTCCCATTCTCGCGCCACGTACTCCGCCACCGACGATGCGAACTTTTCGGGATCCGATGGACGGCGCGAGCCATTGCGAAAGCGGAACACGGTCGAGGCATCGTAGTTTATATGGCGACAGAGCTTGCTGATGCCCACATCGAGCGTTGCAAGGAGGAGGTCGAAGTTCTCGAGGAGCCGATCGGCGTCGCGGGGGCGAAGGTCGGATGACTGCATGAACTGCTCACGCACTGATTCCGCGGTTATATCGCCAAGCTGCTTCTGCCGTGCCAGCTCGGCGATCGCAGAGCAGAGATTCTCAAAGGCGTCGGATTCCGTATCGGGGAGCCTCGACCCCGTACGATATCGACTCAGAGTGGCGGCGGATACTCCCGACTGCTCGCTCACCTCTTTCGCCATGCAGTCGATCTGCTCGATATATGCATTCAGTTGTTCGTGAAACTTCATTTCGCGCTTTCTCGTTGCTTGCAGGTTGCAATGACTATGGTACTCAGGAAATGCGCCCCCTAGCGTACGATTTCCGTTTTGGCAATTGCCGAACCTGGCAACTCTATTGTGCCTCGTTCCTCGATTTCGGAGAATGAACGGGATCCCTCACCAAGAGAAAGATAGAAACCGCCATGCCCAGAAAAGACAAGACAGCAAAATCTCCTTTTGCAAAAGCTTGTGCCGTCGCACTCTCCTTGGCACTGGTTGTGACCATGTGTCCCATCGTCGGATTTGCCGAAGATTCAAGTCGGGTGGACGCAGTCGCGAGCGAAGACGCTCAGGCGGCACTGCTCCCTGTGAGCGATTCTGAAGTCGATGTGCCCGATGATGCGCTTTCAGTCTCCAGCAACATATTGCTTGATGGCGCATCCGAGGATGATACGGACAGCATCGCTGGTGGTGGCGCATCCGTTTCCGACGAAGAGGTTCCGGATGAGGATGCTTCGAACCAGTCTACTGTCTCTTCGGATGATGCTGATGTGGCAGAAGGCGCCGAAGATAGCCAGCCAGTCACAGAAGCGTCCGTAGAACCAGGCCCCAACCCGTTTGCGAGCGGCGTGGATGCCCAGAACCTTGCCACGCTGGACAACTATGAATGCGAAAACTACCCCGAGTTGGACAAGTCGCTCCTATGGAAGACGTCCGCCTCTTGCTCCGGTAAGAAGATGTGGGTAGGAACGCTCGTGCAGGACAACGGCTACTGGAACGATCCGGGCTGGTCGTTCGATTGCGGCTGGCAAGCGCCGGACCCACTGCATGATGCCGAAGTGTATGCCTATCTCAACAAGGGCTATGAGCATACGGTCGATGGGCAAACCCGCGACGTGGTCATGCTCTATGGGGACGGCGGCCTTGAATCGATGGACATAGCAGCTGTGCTCGACGGAAGCTACGACGTCTATATCCCTATGTTTGCATTCAACTACCAACATCTTAAAAGTGTCACATTCCCCAGCTTCGTCAAGGAGATCGAAGAGGGCGCCTTCACGGCAGGTAGGAAAGGTGACCTTACCTCCGTTGCATTTGAGACTTCCCCAGACGGCAGCGGCATAGAGTGCCTCTACGATGCATTTACCGACTGCACAGGGCTTTCCTCGCAGGAGCTTATCGTGTTGCCGTCATCTCTCAAGTACCTCTACTCGGCATTCTGCTCATGCGGTGCCGTCAAATTGCGCATCGACAACCCGGATGTGTGCCTCGCGCGCAATGGTGTCTATGACGCAGACAGCTTATACGCACCCTGCGATGATGGATCCACTGTCTATGCCTACAAGAAGCGCACAGACGGAACGGAGTCAGACCCCTGGAAGCTCTCACAGCTAGAGAAAGGAAAAGGAATCAATTGGGTTTGGCTCGACGACGACGTCAATACCGTGAAGGTCACGGGTAAACTCGACCTTCCCGAGGGTGTCGCGACAACCGACGTGAAGGTTATCGTGCAGCAGGGTGATTCCACCTATCAAGCAAACGTTGCGGATGACGGCGCCTTCACGGCAGAAGGCTTAAAACCTGCTGTAGAAACGCTCATCACCATAACGATGCCAGGGTATTACGACAAGGAGCTGCTGCGTCCCGCTGGACAGATGACGGGCGATTGGGACGCGGGCACGATAACCGGTTTTTCGAAACTGGCGGTTCAGCGGGTCTATCCCATAAGCCTGCGATGCAAAACGGGAAGCAGCGATACCGGCGGCAATCCCGAATATGCTCCCGTATCCAATTGGAACAGCCTTTCGTTTACGTTGAAGCGCAACGGCGCAGAGCTCAAGCCAGGGAAAAACCTGACGGGTGAGAGCGCCACCGACGATTACTTGGTGCAGCGCGGTCAACTCATCTTGTCCGAATCGCTCGCCAACGATCCTGCCGCCCTCGCCGAGCTTTCCCTTGAAGTGACCCCTGCAGAGTCGCTCGCTCTTTCCCCTGCAACTGCAACTTTCAACGAAGAAGCGGGAGAGTTCGCCGCCGTCCTTCCGCGCTGGGGCAGTGCGACCATCTCGCTCAACGCCGCCTTCGAAGGGACGAGCCGCGTGCTGGTGTTCGACGGCACTGCAAGCAATGCCCGGTGCATCCAGGATGGTTATGCGCAAGTGTATTGGCCTGACGGCCAAGAGAATCCCGCCTGGCATTTCGATACCGGCAAACTGAAGGCAGGCGATTACACGATAGTGGCATTCAAGCCCTCACTGAATGTAAGCGCCTCTCACCTAGGCGTGATCAAGCGACTCGCGTTTCCCTATGCCAGTGAGGACATTCGCATCGAAGACGAAGCTACCAGCGCACTTGCGCTTAGCGTTCCCGATTTCAAGGCGGAGGATGCCCTGGCATCGATCGGCGTGAAGTCCGTCACTGCGAAGATGCCTCAAAGCTCCGTTGTCGTCGACTGCGAAGCAATCTTTCAGATCAGCTACGAATTCGACCGATCCATGGATGCGACCCTCACGTTTGACATTCCCCGAAACGATTACAGCGACGCATCAGCCGCGTTGGATACGGGCGAGACCCTCGAATGCACATCGAGAGAAGGCGCTCTTTCCGTGAAGATCCCTTCTGGTGCCACCTCCGGGGTGATATCCATCGCATTGACACCGACGAAGGAACGGGTATATTCGATGCCATTCTCCCTTTCGGCTTCTGGGGCCACGGTGCCTGCGGGCAATCTTTCGTTCGCATCCCTTGGGATGAGCGTTGAGGTGCCGTCCGGCTATGTGGGCCAGAAGGGCAATAACGCCATCGTCTATGCAAGTCCGGGCGCAACCGCACAGCTTTCCATCAACGGGCAAAACGTCGGCGAATCGGTTACCACGAACAGCAAGGGCAAAGCAACGGTAGGCTTCGACCTGCCGGAAGGCCTAACGGATTCCCTTCTTTACGGAGACCGTGTGAAGGTGGATGCAACTGCTACCACAGAAGGAGCCACTTTCTCTTCCTATGCGGACTGCACCTACCGACCCCAGGCACAGATCTGGTCGTTTAAGGTGACGAATGAAGGCCGGACGCAGGATCTCATCGCCGACGGCAAGGAGAGCGACAAATGCCTGACCATCCATCACCAGCTTGCCCGGAAATCGTGCGCTTACTGGACGTTCGATGTCACCGTGAAGAAAGCAGGCAACGAGATCAACGCCGGCGACACCTTATGGATGTATGCGGTCATGCAGGACGACAGGACGGTCGCCATCCCGCTTACAAAGAAATCAAGCGACGAGCAATATACGCGCTTTGTCGGCGAGTACGTGGACGAAACTTATCTGCAGCTGCTGGCAGACAATCCCGACTCGGGGTCTTTCAGTATCTCCGAATTGGATGCCGAGGAGCTCTTCATCCCGCAGACCTATACGTTCAACAACTTCGCCTTGGCCTATGCGTCGAACGTGGACGACGAGGACTTCAAGGAGCGCATCAAGAAGCGCGCCGAACAGGAAGCCAAGGACAGATACCTCTACTTGGAGAATCTGTTCGGAGACACGTCGTCCAGCGGCAGCGAGCTGAGCAAAACCTGCGAAGGAATAGATGCGTCCTTACAGGCGTTCGAAAATGAGATAAAGCAGCGTGTCAAAGAAGGCACGCTCACCGAAGCGGAGGCGCAGGCTTCACTGGCTGAGATTGAGGCGCAGCGCGCGGATATCAGCCTAGACAGCCTCCGTGCACCCATAGATGCGGACGACACCTGGATTGCTGCGATCGACGACCCCGACTTCACGGGAGAAGACCCGGATATCGGCGAGTACTCGATTCCGACTGATGCGGAGATAGATGGGTGGTATGCGGGTCAGGATGCCGCAACGATCAAGGAAGTGAAGGATTTCTTCCACAGGATGAAGGAGTCCATAGACAACAACTATGCGTGCGGAAAGCTGACGAACCGCTCCATACGAAACAGCCTGGATGCCATGGGAACGAGCGCGGGCATCGGCAAGGTGAGCGCATCGGGCTCACCGTCGGCCCTGATGGACAACTGCCTTCAGGACAAGCTAGGCGGCGTCGTCAAGGTTTCCGAAGGCGACAGCGCAAAGGGCGTCCAAGTCCAGACCTTGGAAGACGGCCGCCTCGAAGCCGAGCTCTACGTCACCGACTCGCAGAAGAACAGTGCTGACGGCAAGACGGAAGGCGTCTACACGGGCTATTCGTGCTTGGTGACGGAAAGCGCACCCCAAGGAGCTACGGATCCGAACGCAAAGAAGCAGAACACCTACAAGGTCGATTTCTCAGAACATAAGGAGAAAGATGACCATATGCGCTCCGCCAAGGTGGATGCACTCAAAGCCGCCGGGTTGGATGGTTTTGGTATGGGGATTGACATGGTGAGCGGCGTGATCGACGAGGGCGCAAAGAGTGTGCTCGACAACGTGCTTGCGCGCCGCATCCTCAAGGACGTTCCGCCTGAGAGGATCACGCCCATGGTGAAAGCCTGGGCGAAGAGCCAGATGTGGGCTAAGGAGACAGAAGAGGTGGCCAATGAAATCTCAAAGTGCACGAATGTCAATCAGGTTCTGGGCGGCGTCGGCGTCATCGGAAGTGGTGTGGGGTTGAGATTCGCCATGGACTCATGGTTAGACAACATGGATGCCTTAGGCGTCCTTGAAGCCGACATCGAATCCATAAACCAATGGATTCTCTATTACAAGAAGCGCAACCCTTGCGATGGAGCATGCCAGAACTGCCTCAAGGCGCTCTACGCCGAACGCGATGCGGCCGAGAAGTACCGAGAGCTCATGGAGAACGAGGACGACCATAACTACACCGATGTAATGACCGGTTATTGGAACACGGTGGGATCGACGATCATCCTTGTCGCAACCATGGGGAGCAGCTCTGTAGTGACGGAGGGGGCTAGCACTGCTGGCGGCGTGGTGAGCAAGGCCTCGTTGGCGATCGATGCAGGATCCACCTCGATTCACCTGCTGCGCGCGCACTACCTCGACAAGGCAAAGAACGCCTATGAGCAGGCAACCGCTTACAGGAAGAGCGTTTGCAAGGAAGTTCCTAAGAAGAACAATGGCAGCGACGATGTCAGGAACATCATCGACTGGGACAAGTTCTACGGCATCGGGTCAAATGTGATCATCGACCCGTCGGGCATCGTATATGAGGCGCTGGATAGTAATCCCGTAGAAGGTGCCAAGGCGACCATCTATGTTGCAGACGATGCAAACGGCCGCAATGCACGGAAATGGAATGCCGAAGACTACGAGCAGGAGGGCACGCTGACCACGGGCGCAGACGGAGCCTTCCAATGGGATACGCCAACCGGCTTCTATCAGGTGAGGGTCGCCAAAGAAGGGTATGACGTAGCAAGGACGGACTGGCTTTCGGTGCTCCCCATCCGAACCGGGCTGAAGGTAGGTTTGAAGTCAACGCAGGCACCAAGCGTTGTAGCTGCGAATGCCTGCCCCGAATATATAGAGCTGGAATTCAGCCAATACATGAAAGCCGATGAGGGAGCAGGAACGAGCGCCCTCGTGGATGGCGAGAGAGCCCGTCTTGAATGGGTCGACTCGAAAGACGCCAGCGAGGCCGACGGAGGAGGAGCGCTTGCCAAGGTCCTGCGCATCTACCCGCAAGAACCCTTGTCCGAAGGAGCAAGTGTTTCGGTGAAGTTGAACGGTGCGAAGAGCTATACGGAGTGTTCGTTGGGCGATCTGTTCGGGTCATGGTCGAAGACGCTCACCGTCGAGAAACGTCCGGCGCAGCTCGTTGCGAACTATGAGAATGCCGTCGTCTTGCAAAGCGATGCTCCTGAACCTGTCCAAGTTGTGGCCTACGTGCGCTATTCGGACGGCACCCCTGTGGCGAACCAGCCGGTGACGGCACAGGTGGATGCGCCCAGCATCGCGGCGCTCGACGGTATCAGCGCCTTGGACGCTTCTGGCGAGGGCATCGCAACTGGCATGACGGATTCCGAGGGCAAGACATCGTTCTCGCTCTATGGTGACCTTCCCGGAATGACGGCGCTCACCCTTGCGGCAACTGGCACGTCGCTTTCCAAGGAGCTGGCGATTCGCACCACTTCTGATGCAGCGCAACCCGTGCGGCCCACCGCAACCATCGGAACGAACACGTTCGATGCGTTGGCTCCAAAAGAGAACAGCGTGACGGTACCGAAAGGTTCGAAGCTAACCCTGACAACCACCACCGAAGGAGCGACCATCTACTACACCACCGACGACACCTGCCCCTGCGATGCAAACGGGACGCGACGCGTTTACACCGGACCTATCAGTGTTACGGGAGATACGAAGTATCGAATCGCCGCATATAAAGAGGGGATGCCTTTTGATGAATACAGCGAGAGATTGAATCTTGCCGTGAGCGTAACCGATGACGGACGCGATCCGTCAGGTGGTGGCGAGCAGGGAGGCGGAGACAACGGTGGAACCAATCAGGGCAATAGCGGAAGCATGAACGGTGGCCAAGGGAATAACGGTGGTTCGGATGCACCTGAGGCATCAGGAGGTAACCAGGAAATCAATTCGGGTCAGACAGATAACGCGAACTCCGTCACTGATACTGATAAGCCTGCTAGCTCTTTAGGCTTTTTGGCAGAAACAAGTGACAGCTTAGGCTTGCCTGTGCGTATTGCTCTGATTCTCTTTTGCGCTTCTGCTATAGGACTGGCTTCTTTGCTGCTCTATGTCGGTCGCAGAAGATTCAATAGTCGCAGATAAGTACGTTAGAGAGATTGGGCGCCAATAGGCTGTGTGGGTTAGCGATACCCATGCAGCCTATTGGATATAAAAGATGCGCATCGCGAAATGACGCCTACTGGCAGAAATTGTTTCATGCTCTGCCGGCATCTAAGCAACTGTGGCTGATAAACGGACAAATCGTCTATCAGGGCTTGACAGCAATATCAAGCGCATCCTTAATGACCCCTGCCTAACGTCTATTCCCAACGACCGCCGACAACCCTCGTTTCCCAATGTCCCTCTTTCTTATGGCTAACCGTGTTGTAGCCGGTGACTATCTGACGGATTTCACTATGATGCCCAGATCCTTCACCGGCCTTCATGTGTTCTTTCGCATGGGCGGAGGTGTTGCCGGTGATGTCGGTCCCGCAGATGTTACAGTCAAATCATGATTTGAATTCTCTGAGCAGGGGTCTTGCACAATGTTGGGTTTGCGCGCACCAACAAATACAAGCGTTGTTGCAAATAGTCTCAAGTTGTTGCATACTGATGAGACTTCTTGAAACTATTTGCGGGGGTGGGCTATGGGCGTGTACGATTTCGATCTGGAGAGCTATATTGGTCTCGCCCGACGTCTTGGCACCGACACCGAGCGGGTAGAGGTGAAAGCGGCTTCTCAGGGGCTTCCGAAAAGCATGGCGGAGACGCTGAGCGCGTTTTCGAACACGTCGGGTGGCGTGGTGATTCTGGGGCTCGCGGAGCGAGCGGGGTTCCAAGGTGTTCCGGGCTTCAAGGCGCGTGCTGTGGCCGACGCGCTTGCCCAGATGTGCGGCGAGAAGATGGAGCCGCCCGTGCGGGCGTCAGTCGAGATTGTCGAGTTCGAAGGATCGCCTGTGGTGGTGGCCACGGTGCCCGAACTGCCGCCCGAGCTTAAGCCCTGCTTCGTCAAGTCGCGCGCAATGCATGACGGCTCCTATGTGCGTGTGGGGGATGGTGATCGGAGGCTGAGCCCCTACGAGGTGGACCGCCTGCTGGAGGGGCGTCGGCCGCCGCGATACGATCGCGAAGTGGTCGAAGGGGCTGCGATGGGCGACTTTGACGAAGAGCTTCTGGAGGGCTTCATGCGCCGACAGCGTGCCGATTCGCCGCGAGCGTTCAAGGGCATGAGCGACGAGGAGCTGCTTGAGGCGCTCTGCGTGACGGCTCGTGACGGGGAGGGGATTGTGCGACCCACATTGGCGGGACTTATGGCGCTCGGGCGCTTTCCGCAGCGTTATTTCCCGCGGGCCTGCCTTTCGTTTACGGTGATCCCGGGGACGTCGAAGGCCGATGTGAGCGCCGAGGGGCTGCGTTTTCTCGATTCTCGCGAGATCGTCGGGCCCATCCCCGTGATGATATCGGAGCTGATGGTGGCGCTGCGACGCAACGTGCGCGTCTCGTCGAAGGTGGAGGGGGCGTTTCGCATCGATAGACTCGAGTATCCCGAGACGGCCGTGCGCGAGGCGGTGGCCAACGCGCTCATGCACCGCGATTACTCGCCGGACGGGTGCGCCTCTCAGGTTCAGGTGACTATGTACGGCGACCGCATTGAGATATTGAGTCCAGGCGGTTTGTGCCGGGCTATGACGGTCGACCGTTTGGGCGAGCTTGGCGTTTCCTTCCCGCGCAACCAGGCACTGGCCAACATCCTGCGCGCCACCCCCTATGCCGAGGGGTTTGCCGAGGTGGGCAGCGTGGTGGAGAACAAGGGCACGGGTTACTTCCAGATTCGGGCCAGCTTGCGCGAGGCGAATATGCCGGAACCGGTAGCCATTGACCACATCACCGCTTTCGAGGTGGCGCTATACAAGGCCGGCGCTGGCGCGGAGGCAGGGCGGTTCGGGTTCGGGTTCGGCGGCCGCGCGGGGGGTGGCGGGCGCGGTGGCGTTCGGCTGCCTGAGGGCGCTGCGGGCGGGAAGATCGTGCGATCCGTCACGGAGTGGTCAGACGAAACAGGTCGCTTCCATACCATTCATGTGCTGGCGCCGGGTACGGTGGAGTGCGACATCGTCGACTTCTTGGAAGAGGCGCCCGCACCGGTGAGCTCGCGGATTCTTATGGACGCATTGGGTAAGTCGAAGGCAACGATCAGCCGCGCGCTCAATCGGCTGATGGACAAGTCTCTTGTGGAACGGCTGGGGCCGTCGCGCGGCCCGGGCGCCGTCTATCGGTTGGTTCAGTAGGCGCGCTTCAAAGGCGCGAGGAGCGCTTCGTAGAGGCGGTTGTCGTCGTCGAGTTCGGGGTGGAAGGCGGCGGCGATCTGGTTGCGGTGGCGCACGGCTACCGGTGCGTCGTTCAGGGTGACGAGGGGCTCGACGCCGGGGCCGGTAGCTTCGATGCGCGGGGCGCGAATGAAGGTGAGGGGAACCGGCTCGGAAGCGAGTGTGGCGCTGTTGCTCGAGTAGTCCTTCGCGTCTGCGACGCAGGTTGCTCCCGCGGCTTCTTCTGTCCCCTTCGCCCCTTCTTCCCAGCGACCCTCGGCGTGGAAGCTGCCGAGTTGGCGGCCGTAGGCGTTGCGGCGCACGGTGACGGGCAGGGTGCGGAAATGGTCGGCGAGCAGGATGAGGCCGGCGCAGGTGCCGAGGGCGGGGAGGCCCTCGGCGATGCGTTGGCGCAGCGGTTCGAACATTCCCAGGTCATGCAGCAGCTTCGCCTGTACGGTGGACTCGCCGCCGGGGAGCACCAGGCCGTCGAAGGGACGGGCGAGGTCGGCGGCCTGGCGCAGCTCGATGGTGGTGCAGCCGAGGGATTGCAGGCGCTGCTCGTGCTCGATGAAAGCGCCTTGCAGGGCGAGAACGGCGATGGTTGGGGACATGGGTTCTACTGCCCCCGCTCTTCCATGATGATCTGGATCTCCTGCTCGTTGATGCCCACCATGGCTTCGCCGAGGTCTTCGGACAAGGCGGCGAGCATCTCAGGATCGTTGAAGTTCGTGGTGGCCTTTACGATGGCCTCGGCGCGTCGGGCCGGGTCGCCCGACTTGAAGATACCGCTGCCCACGAAGACGCCCTCGGCGCCCAGCTGCATCATAAGGGCCGCGTCGGCCGGGGTGGCGATGCCGCCGGCGGCGAAGTTCACGACGGGCAGCTTGCCGGCCTCGTGCACCTCGCGCAGCAGCTCCACCGGCACTTGCAGCTCCTTCGCCGCTTCGAACAGCTCATCGTCGCGCAGGTTCTGGATGCGGCGGATTTCAGCGTTCATCCGGCGCATGTGGCGCACGGCCTGCACGACGTCGCCGGTGCCCGGCTCGCCTTTGGTGCGGATCATCGTGGCGCCCTCGGCAATGCGGCGCAGGGCCTCGCCGAGGTCGCGGGCGCCGCAGACGAAGGGGACGGCGAAGACGGTCTTGTCGATGTGGTAGGTGTCGTCAGCCGGCGAGAGCACTTCGGATTCGTCGATGTAGTCGATGTCGATGGCCTGGAGGATCTGTGCCTCGGCGAAGTGCCCGATGCGGCATTTCGCCATGATGGGGATGGAAACGGCCGCCTGGATGCCCTTGATCATGGCCGGGTCGCTCATGCGGGAAACGCCGCCGGCCGCGCGGATGTCGGCGGGGATGCGCTCGAGCGCCATAACGGCCGCGGCTCCGGCGGCCTCGGCGATGCGGGCCTGCTCGGGGGTGGTGACGTCCATGATGACGCCGCCTTTCAGCATTTGGGCGAGCTGGCGGTTGAGGGCTACGCGCTCAGCAGAGGTGATGGGAGTAGCGGGGTTGCCGGCCTGGTTAGCGGCGGGGGCGGTTTCGGTCATGAGGATCCTTCCTTTCGCAAAAGATATGAGCGGAAGGGTAAGGGATAACTGAGCTTAGTGTTATATTCAATTTGGGAAGTTTTAATAAGGTCAGTTGGAAGTGGCCTCGGTTTCGCAAAGAGCCGACGAGCTGGCGATCTGGCAGAAGACCAGGTGGTCGTAAAGGAGCAGCTCGTTCAAAGCGTGCTGCAGGAGGAGGAAGGGAAAGCGATGCTCACGTATGTGCTAAATCGCGGAGGGGAGACGAGCCTGTACGAGCAGCTTTACCGGGCGCTTCGAGCCGACATCGAGTCGGGTGCTCTTGCGGCCGGCGCGCGTCTCCCTTCCAAGCGGGCGTTCGCGAAGCATTTGGGAGTGAGCGTCGTCACCGTAGAGGGGGCCTTAGACCAGCTGGTGGCCGAGGGCTATGTGCGCGCCGTGCCCCGCAGCGGCTTCTATGTGCAGGAAATCGGCCCGAATTTGGCAAGTTTTTCGAGGGTTTCGACGCGTGAAACCGTGAAATCGCCTTCCAAAGCCGGTTTCGAGGGCAAAAGCGCGCTCGGCGTAGCCAAAATGGGGGTTTCGGGAAACGATGACGTCGAAACCCTCGAAAAACTTGCCACAAAAGACGAGTCCTTTTGTATAGCTTGTGGCGAAGGGGATGTTTTGGGGGTGCATTTGGGGCTCCGGGGCGAATCAGGCCCCCGTGGGTATGAGGCGAAAATCCGAAGCAACGGGGGTATCGAGGACGGCAGGGCCGGATGCGGGGCATCTTGGTGCGGCCAGAATGATGTCGGGCGCAAATGGCTCGCCGACTTCACAGGGGCGACGGCGCCGGAAGGGGTGTTTCCCTATGCGGCGTGGGCGCGGACGTTGCGGCGCGTGCTGGCCGACGAGAGCGAGCGCACGGTGCTGGAAGCCGCGGGGCCCCAGGGATCGCCTCGGTTGCGGGCGGCCATCGCGGCGCATCTGCGGGGCTTTCGCGGCATGGAGGTGCATCCCGACCAGATCGTGATCGGTTCCGGTGCCCAGTCGCTTTATGGTCTGCTCGTGCAGCTGCTCGGCCGCGACCTGGTATACGGTGTGGAAGACCCCGGCTATCCGCGGCTTGCGAGTATTTACCGGTCGAACGATGTGGCGGTGCGGCCGATCGCCCTCGACGAGGAGGGACCGTCGTTGGAGGTTCTTGAGCGCGCTGGCATCGACGTGCTGCATTGCACCCCTTCGCACCAGTTTCCCACCGGCATCACGGTGCCGGTGTCGCGTCGGCGCGCGCTGGTGGAATGGGCTTACGGCACCTCGGAAAAGTCAGAGAGCGTTCTGGCGCCACGCGTCAGTGATGGGCCCAGCCGGCCCTCTGAGGCTAAGTGGGATCCGGAAAACGCCTTGGTGGACGAGTGCGGGAGTGGGAAAGTCGGCGGGATGCTTGAGACCCGGTCGCGCTATCTTATCGAAGATGACTTCGACTGTGAGTTCCGCATGGCGGGACGTCCCGTGCCGACGCTCGCGACCCTCGATGGGGCTGGCCGCGTGATTTACGCGAACACGTTCTCGAAGACGCTCGGAGGTGCTTTCCGCATTGGGTACGTGGTGTTGCCCGAAGAGCTGGCCGAGCGGTTTCGCGACAAGCTTGGTTTCTATACCTGCACGGTGGGCGCGCTCGAGCAGCTGACATTGGCGCGGTTCATGGAATCGGGCGACTACGAGCGCCATGTCAATCGCCAGAGGACGCGCTACCGACGGCTGCTGGGTGCGCTGACGGAGGCGCTTGCGGCGTCCCCGGCTGGCAGCTGCCTACGTTTCGCCAACGTGGGCGCCGGGCTGCACTTTCTCATGGAAGTCGGAATCGGCGCAGGCGACGAAAGGGGCGAAGGCGCGAAAAGCGCCGAAGGAGACAGCGTGGCCTTCGAGGAACGCGTGGCTCGGCGCGCCGCGGTTCGTGGCGTGCGCTTGGCGCCGTTGAGCCGCTATCGGTTCAACGACCGCGGGACGAGTCGGCGTCGCCCCGCTTTTGTGATGAGCTTTTCCTCCGTAAAAGAAGAAACGATCCCGGAGGTGGCCGGGATCGTTTCCGAGGCAGTTATGGCCGAGCTGGACTAATCCGGCCGTCACAGCGGGTTTCGAGTTTTTCGCCGTTGCGATGGCGGCCGGACGCGATCCTGGTCGAGGACGTTGCCATGGGTGTTTGGGGCGACCTTAGCTAATCGATGACGTCGCCGTTGACGGCGAAGGTGATTACCTCGAAGGGGATGTCCTTGCCCGACTGGGCGCAGGCCTCGGCGGCGGCGCGCTCGAGGCCGCCGCAGCAGGGCACCTCCATGCGGGCGACGGTGACCGAGGTGATGTCGTTGGCGGCGATGATGGCGGCGAGCTTGTCGGTGTAGGAGCCCTCGTCCAGCTTGGGGCAGCCGATGATGGTGACGTTGCCGCTCATGAAGCGCTCGTGGAAGCTGGCGCAGGCAAACGCGGTGCAGTCGGCGGCGATAAGCAGCCCGCGGCCCTGGTAGTAGGGGGCCTGCGCCGGTACGAGCTTGATCTGGCACGGCCACTGAGCCAAGCGGTTCGGCAGAGCGGCGGCCACGGCGGAAAGCGCGTCGGTGGCGCCGGCAGCGGCCGGAGCAGCGGCGCGGCCGGCCGGCGTGGGGGCCGGTGCCGAGGCGCCGTTCAGGGAGCGGCTGCGGGAACCGGGGCATCCGCCCTGGTGCGCAGGCGACGGCGCCGGCTTCGGAGCGTCGTCGATGAGGGTGCGGGCGGCCGAGCCGGGACAGCCGCTGCGGTGCTCGGCCGCGGCCGGAACGCTGCCAGCCGTCGCGCCGCCGTTGCGGGCGCCCAGGTGTGCCGCCACGGCAGCCTCGTCGTAGGGAGCGGCTTCCCGCTCGACGAAGGAGATGGCGTCGGTGGGGCAGGCCGGCAGGCAGTCGCCCAGCCCGTCGCAATAGTCGTCGCGCACCAGGCGCGCCTTGCCGTCGACCATGGCGATGGCGCCCTCGTGGCACGCGTCGACGCACAGGCCGCAGCCGGTGCACTTGTCCTCGTCGATGTGAATAATTTTGCGGAGCATGGAACCTCTTTCGCTTCGTGTCGTATTTCGGGAAGCATCATAGCGGGCCAACGCGAAAGCGCAAGGGCCTCCATGCAGATGATGGAAAGTTGTGGACGAACCCCTAATCGGTCAGCAGTGCCTCCACCTTCTCGACCTTGGTGTGCAGGGTGTCGCTGTGCTCCGGGCGGATGTCGGCCTTCAGGATTACCTCGGTGCGGATGCCCTGGTCGGCGAGGCGCATGGTGGCGTCGCGCACGACGGCCATGACCTCGTCCCATTCGCCCTCGATCTCGGTGAACATAGAGGTAGTGCGGTGGGGCAGCCCGGAGTCGCGGATGACGCGAATGGCCTCCGCCACGTAGGGGGCCAGCTCGTCTCCCACGCCGAAGGGGGCGATGGCAACGGCAACAAGCGTGTTCATAGGAATCTCCTTTTGTTTCTCGGCTTACGCGGCTGATGCGCTGGCAAGCGCCAGAGGTGCCTCGGCCACTTCCTCGGCGGTGAGGTTGTAGAGGGCGTCGAGGAAGGCGACTTGGAAGCTGCCGGAGCCGTTGTAGGTTTCGGCAGCGCGCAGGCCGGCCAGGTTGTAGGCGGCCGTTGCGGCGAGCGCCGCCACGAAGGGATCGGCCACGCAGGCGTAGACCGCGCACACGCCCCCCAGCGAGCAGCCGGAGCCGGTGATGCAGGTCATGAGGGGCGATCCGCCGGAAAGGCGCGCCACCTGGGCGCCGTCGGTGACAAGGTCGGTAGTGCCGGAGACGGCCACGGCCCCTCCCGTGAAGCGGGCGCACGCCACGGCGGCGCGCTCGGCGGCGTCCACAGAGTCGGTACTGTCCACTCCGCGGGGACCGTCGCCGGAAGCGTCTTCGGCCGCGTCGTCCCCGAGTCCCCACAGCTCAGCCACGGCGATGATCTCCGAGGCGTTGCCGCGCAGGATAGCGGGGGGATTCTCGCGCACAGCCTCGATGAGCTGGGTGCGCAGGCTGCCGATGCCGATGCCCACCGGATCGAGCACCCAAGGCTTGCCCGCCCCCGCGCAGGCGCGCGCCGTGGCGGGAACCGTTTGCTCGTAGACGGGCAGCAGGGTCCCCAGGTTAATGTACACGGCCCCTCCCAGGGCTGCGACGCATTCGCCCTCGTCGGGCAAATACACCATGGCCGCCGAGCCGCCGACGGCCAGCTGGGCGTTGGCGACGAAGTTCTGGGTCACGGTGTTGGTGATGGAAGGCGCCAGCGGGTTCGTCTCGCGCACCTCGTGCACGGCGCGGGCCATGAGCGCCCGAAGCTCTGCCTCGGTTCGGGTGCTGCGGGACGCGCAAGCGTCTGCAGGTGCGCTGATGGCGCAGGTGGAAGGTTCGGTCATGACGATTCCTTTCCGGAAGCTGAAGCGCTGGCCTGCGGGCGTGCCAAAAAGAAAGACGCTCCCTGCAGGAAGCGCCCCTTGTGCTTGGTGAGCATGCTCCCTACGACAGTGTTAGCTGACAGGTTCGAAGGGTTGGGCAAGCGCCCTCTCAACCGCATCGACGAGGTGGCCATGGGTTTGGCTCGCTTTGTCGGGGCGGTACCCCTGCATGGTTCCAGCGTAGCACGATTGGCAGTGGGCACGGGCGGGGATGCCTGTCTCGCGCTCCACAGGGCGGTGAGCGAGGGGAAGGTGGAAGGCGAAGACGCGGACGGAGCGCGATGGAGCAGGGAGAGAAGAGAGATGCTCCATGCTGTGCTATGATGCGCCCCATGACTTTCGGAAATGACAGAGGAACGGCCGCGGCGCCCGGGGCGGCCAGCGTGATGGCGGCGATGTCGGGAGGCGTCGACAGCTCCGTGTGCGCGTTGCTCTTGCAGCAGGCGGGCTACGACGTGCGCGGTGCGACGATGGTGCTACGCGGTGGCGAGGTTTTGGGCGACGCCGGGAAAGGCGAAGGGTCGACGTGTGGGTCGGCGCGCGATGTGGAAGATGCGCGGGCAGTGTGCCGGCGTCTCGGCATTCCCCACGATGCCTTCAATCTGCGCGATCGTTTCGATGCGGCGGTGGTGAACCCGTTCTGCGGGGCCTATCTCGAGGGCCGCACGCCCAACCCCTGCATCGCCTGCAACCGGTTCCTGAAATTCGAGGCGCTGCAAAAGCGCCGGCGCCAGCTGGGGCTCGATTACGTGGCCACGGGACACTACGCCCGGCGCCGCTGGGACGAGGCGACCGGGTGCTGGCAGCTTCTGCGGGCGAGTGACCCTGCTAAGGATCAAAGCTACGTGCTGTACCACCTCACCCAGGACACGCTCGCCCACATGCTGTTTCCTCTGGGCGAGCTGACGAAGGACGAGGTGCGCGAGCTGGCCCGCGCCCACGGCTTCGTCACAGCGGAAAAGCCCGAGAGCCAGGATATCTGCTTCGTTCCCGACGGCGACTACACGGGATTCATTGAAGCATGGTGCCGGGCGTGTCGTTGTGAGGGAGAAACCTTGTGCACGCCCTTAGGACTCGCGGGCAAGGGCGAACCAAGGTCCGCTCCTACGGAGACAGGTGCGAAGAAAACTTCGGTTGCTACTGCTTTTGAACCGGGCGAGATTGTGAACCGGGAAGGACGTGTTCTCGGGGAGCATGCAGGGCTCATCCGCTACACCATCGGGCAACGCAAGGGCATCGGTGTGGCGGCGCGCGAGCCGCTGTACGTGCTGGGGAAAGATGCGTTTGCCAACCAGCTTATCGTCGGCTTCAAAGACGAGCTGCTCAGCTCAGGAGTAGTGGCCTGCGATGTGAATCTCATCAGCGGAGGCGTTTTGGAAGGCCCGCGCGAGGTGCAGGTGAAGACCCACTACCGCCAGCGGCCCGTGCCAGCGGTCGCCGAGCAGACCGGCCCCGACGAGCTGACCGTCACCTTCGACGAGCCCCAGCGCGCCGCCGCCCCAGGCCAGGCCGCCGTCCTCTATGAAGGCGACATCGTCCTCGGCGGCGGCACCATCGTCCGGGCTTTCTAGCCCGCCCGAAAGGAGACAGGGGCTGCGGATGCTGTCTGCTGCTGCTTTGGGCTACAACCCCGCGAGGCCGATTTGGTAGCCTTCTACGAACAGGCTCAGCTTCTCGATGTAACTTTGGGCCAGAGGCGACAGCTGTCGCTCGTTGTGAACGATGTAGCCCACGCGCATGAGCTCTTTGGTCTGCAGGGGCACGCTGGCGATGCCGGTGTACATCTCGCTGGAGAGCACGCCGGTGGAAATGGTGTAGCCGTTGTGGTGAGCGAGCAGGTTCGAGAGGGTGCCGCGGTCGCTCACGGAGATGCACTTTGTGTGGGGCAGCTCGGCCAGGGGCTCCTCGGAGTAGAAGAACGAGTTGTTTGCCCCCTGCTCGAAGGCGTAGCGGGGGTAGTCCTCCAGATCTTCCACGGTCACCTCGGTGCGCGAGGCCAAGGGGTGCTTGTCGCTGACGAATACGTGGGGCTGCGCAGTGAACAGCAGGTTGAAGGAGAGGTTCGCGTCGGAAAGGGCGTGCCCGATGACGCTCTCGTTGAAGGTGGAGAGGTACAGCACGCCCAGATCGCTGCGGAAGTCGCGCACGTCCTCGATGACCTCGGAGGTGCGGGTCTCGCGCAGGCTGAAGTTGTAGCCGGCGCCCTCGTACTCCTCGGCCAGTTCCAGGAACGCCTCCACCACGAAGGCGTAGTGCTGGGAAGTGATGGATAGACGCTGCGCCGCCTCGCCGCCGCGGCCGGAGTAGCGCTGCTCCATGAGGTCGGCCTGCTCCACCACTTGGCGGGCGTAGCCCAAAAGCTCGATGCCATCGCTCGTGAGCGTGATACCGCGGTTGGATCGCTCGAAGATGGTGACGCCGGTCTCGCGCTCGATGTCGCGCACGGCCACCGACAGGCTTGACTGCGAGACGTACAGCGTGTGCGCCGCCGCCGAGATGGAGCCGTGGTTCGCGATGGCGATGAGGTAGCGAAGTTGCTGCAGGGTCATGGGAAGCTCCTATGGCGGGTTAGGATTCAAGTCTAGGGAACTGCTAGGCATTATACGACCGTCGGGCGGCGATGGAAGGGAGAACTTGACGGTGCGCCACGGTTTTCTCGGCCGCCTCGCCATCGGAAACCGCTATGGCGCGGGCCGTTGACGAAGTGGGGCTATTCAGTAGGATGGGGGCAATGCATCTCCTCGTCGGTCGGAGCCGCGCGGTATTCTGATTCGCTCAGACAGTCCTCGCTCTGCGAAACAGTCCACTGGACTGTTTCGTTCGCTGCGGAACTCGCTCGGTCAGAACACCCCACGTCTCCGACCGGTTGCCGGCTTTGTTTCAGCCAGAAAGGATTTCCCATGACCGTCCACGAGAACATCACCGAGCTGATCGGGCATACGCCGTTGGTGGAGCTGACCAACTACGAGCGCGCCCACGAGCTGCCCGCCACGCTCATCGGGAAGGTGGAGTCGTTCAACCCCACCGGCTCGGTGAAGGACCGCGCCGCCCAATCGATGATCGACGCCGCCGTGGAGGCCGGGGTCCTCGACGACGAGACGGTCATCATCGAGCCCACCTCCGGCAACACCGGCATCGGCCTTTCTGCCATCGCCGCCGTGCGGGGCAACCGCATCATCATCGTCATGCCCGAGACCATGTCCGTGGAGCGGCGCAACCTCATGCGCGCCTTTGGGGCGGAACTGGTGCTCACCGAAGGCGCCAAGGGCATGAAGGGCGCCATCGAGGAGGCCGAGCGGCTGGCGGCGGAGATTCCGAACTCGTTCATTCCCTCGCAGTTCTCCAACCCGGCGAATCCGGCCGTGCACGAGCGTACCACTGGCCCGGAGATCTGGGAGGACACCGATGGCGTGGTGGACATCCTCGTGGCCGGCGTGGGCACCGGCGGCACGCTTTCGGGCACCGGGGCCTATCTGAAGGCGCAGAACCCGGCCATCCAGGTGGTGGCCGTGGAACCGGCCGGATCCCCCGTGCTCTCCGAGGGCCGCGCCGGCGCCCACAAGATTCAGGGCATCGGCGCCGGGTTCGTGCCCGAGACGCTGGACACCGCCATCTACGACGAGGTCATCGCCATCGAAGACGAGGAGGCCTTCGAGGCCGGGCGCGAGCTGGCTGCCCATGACGGACTGCTCGTGGGCATCTCCTCGGGCGCGGCCGTGGCCGCGGCGGCGAAGTTGGCGCGCCGACCCGAAAACGTGGACAAGAACATCGTCGTCATCCTGCCCGACACGGGCGAGCGCTACCTTTCCACCGCCATGTTCGATTTCTCGTAAGCCTTCCACGTTTCTCTTTCGTTACAAATTCGTGGGCTCATCGACAGCTTCGGGGGCGCTGGGCAACGGCCGTGGTAGCATACGGAAAGCACCTTTTCGACCGACAGAAGAAAGCAGCACATGGCAACCTCGGCGCCCTCCATATTCCCCGCTTTAGCCCAGCTCGACATCGGCGACGTTCTCGCTCATATGCCGGGCGGCTTTTTCGTCTACCATGCCGATGGCGACGAGGCGGTGGTCTACGTCAACGAGGCCTGCCTGCGCATCTTCGGCTGCGCTGACGAGGAGCAGTTCGTCGCGCTGACAGGCGGCACCTTCCCCGGCATGGTGCACCCCGAGGACATCGAGGCCGTGGAGCACTCCATCAGCCGTCAGATTCAGGCCGACCGGTACTCCATGGACTACGTGGAGTACCGCATCATCCGCCGCGACGGCTCGGTGCGTTGGATAGAGGACTACGGCCACCACGTCACGTTGGACGCGGGCGAGTTCTTCTACGTGTTCATCAACGACGCCACGGACAAGCTGCGCGAGCGGGCCGACGAGCTGGAGGCGGTGAACGCCCAGCTGCGCGAGGCCTATGCCCGCGAGCTCGAGCACCGCACCATGCTGCGCAACGCCCTTTCCGAGGCCGAGGCCGCCAACGTGGCGAAAAACACGTTCCTCTCGAATATGTCCCACGACATCCGCACGCCGCTGAACGCCGTGGTGGGCTACGCGTCGCTCATCTCGGCCCATGGCGGCGAGGCCGAGCGGGTGCGCGCCTACAGCGACAAAGTTCTGGCCGCTTCCGAGCAGCTGCTCGACGTGGTGAACGAGACGCTGGAGATCAGCCGCATGGAGGCGGGCCATGTGCAGCTGGCCGAGGCGGAATGCTCGCTTTCCGAGCTGGTTCTGCAGGCGCGCATGGACATGGTGGATCTGGCGGACCGCGCCGACGTCACCCTGGCCTGCGACATTGAGCCTCTGGCCCACGATCGCGTGCTCGTGGATGCCGTGCGCCTGTCCCACGTGCTCACCCAGCTGGTGGACAACGCCATCAAGTACTCGCCGGCTGGCAGCACCGTGCGCATCAGCGTGGCCGAGAACGCCGGCGCGCCCCAGGGCTTCGCCAGCTTCCGCTTCGTCGTGGCCGATAAGGGCGTAGGGATGGAGCCCGCGTTCATGGAGCGCATGTTCATGCCCTTCGAACGGGAGAGCAACACCACGGCTTCGGGCGTTCAGGGCACGGGACTCGGGCTCACCATCGTGCGCAACGTGCTCGATCTTATGGAAGGCGAGCTTGCTGTGGAAAGCGCGCCGGGGGAGGGCTCCACTTTCACCGTGGACATCACCTTCCGCCAGGCTCCGGCCGACGTGGCCGCCGAAGCGCCGCGTCCGAGCCGCGGGCGGGGCCCGGTGCACCGCATTCTGCTCGTGGAGGACAACGAGCTCAACCGCGAGATCGCCTGCTGTCTTCTGGACGACGCGGGCTATGCGGTGGACACGGCGGAAAACGGCGAGGTGGCCGTGGGGATGATCGAGGAGGCCGATGCGTGCGCCTACGACTTGGTGCTCATGGACATTCAGATGCCGGTCATGGACGGCTATGCCGCCACCCGCGCCATCCGCGCGCTGCCCGACCCGCTGCGCGCATCGCTGCCCATCATCGCCGTGAGCGCCAACGCGTTTTCCGAGGACCGCAAGCGCTCGCTGGAATGCGGCATGGACGCGCACCTTCCCAAGCCGCTCGACGTTCACCGTCTTCAGTCCCTCATCGAGAAGGTCGTTCACTAAAAGGATCTAATAGCTGTCGGCGATGTCTCTCAGGTAGTCAGCGTACTGGCGGGCCAGGGCACTGGGGGCCTCTAGGCGCACGGCGGTGCCGAACTGGGCGAGCCAGCCGAAGAACACGGGGCTGGCGGCCACGGTGACGTGCACGCGGGCATGGGTCGCATCCACCGGCGCGCTTTCCACGTCCTTGCCGAAGCGGTCGATAATGGCGCTCATGACCGATTCCTCCACCAGCAGCGTCGCCGGCGTCGTCTCGCCGCCGAACATGGAGAACGTGCGAGAAGTGTAGGCCGCCGCATCGAAGGTGGCGATGCGCTCGTTGCGCACGGCCGCCTCGTCGGTGATGCGCAGCCCCTGCATGCGGTCGACGCGGTAGCTGGGGAAGGAGTCGTGCTTCTCGTTGTAGGCGATGAGGTAGTAGCAGCCCTCGGAGTAAATGAGGCACACCGGCGTCTCGCAGTAGATGCGGCCGCCCCCTTGGGGCTGTGGGCGCTTGTTCACGTCGTGCTTCACGTAGCGGAAGGCCACCTGCCGGTGGCGGCGGATGGCCTCGTGCAAGGTGTCCACGTGGTGGAACACCGATTCGTTCTGCATCTTGATGCGGCCTTCCACGTGCACGTTCTTGGAAAGCGCGGCGGCCTGGTGGCAGGAGCCCAGAGACGCCAGGCCTTCGGTGAGGCGATGGGCCATGCGAACCGTGAGGAAGCGCGAGGACTGCACGGCGTCGGTGAGCAGCATGAGCTCGGCGGCGGTGAAGGTGCGCGAGACGAGGGCGTAGCTGACCGGGTACGTGGGAAGCTTCGCGATGTCGAGGCCGAAGTCGCGAAGGGCGTCCAAGTCGCGGTACACCGATTTGCGCTCGGCCTCGATGCCCGCCTCGGCCAAACCCGCGATGATTTCGGGGCAGGTGAGGCCGTGGTTCTCGTCGGTGCGCTCGTAGAGCATCTTGGCGAGGTTGAGCAGCTTCAGTTTCTGGCTCTCGCCCGCCATCGTGCGCCCCTTTCCCCATGATCGCCTACGTTGGCTGATCGTCTTCGTAATCGTGGTCGATGACGACATTGTAGGTGTAATCGGGATATTTTTCCTTCAGATGGGCGATTATTTTGTCGCGGATGGCGTCGTCGTCGGCCTTAAAGCCTATGACCAAATCGAAGTAGATGGTCGAGGTTTTCTCGTCCACGTAGAAGCCGTGCATCTGCAGGATCGCCGGGTCGCTTTTCGCGAGGGCATCGAGGTCGGCATGCAGAGGGGCGAACGCACCGGTCGTGTTGGCGGCGTAGATGCCCACGGTGGCGAGGATGCCGAACTTCTCGGCGAGCCCTTCGCTGATCTGGCGGGTGAGGGCGTGGATGTCGCGGGCGCACATATCGTCGGGCACTTCGATGTGCACCGAGCCCAAAATCTCGTTGGGGCCGAAGTTGTCCAGCACCACGTCGTAGGTGCCGCGCACGTCGGGGAAACTGTTGGCGTAGGCAGTGATGTCGTCGACGAGCTTTTTGTCCTCGGGGCCGCCGATGAGCGGGGAGAGCGCGTCGCCGAGCACCTCGAAGCCGGCTTTCAGCACCACGAGCGAGATGATGAGGCCCACGGCGCCGTCGATGTTCAGGTTCCAGAAGTTCTGGGCCGCCGCTACCACCAGCGTGCCGGCCGACAGCACTGCGTCATAGTTGGAATCGATGCCCGAGGCGATGAGGGCCTCGGAGTTCGTTTTGTCGCCGAAGCGCTTGAACATGATGCCGATGGCGATCTTCGCGAGGATGGCCACCACGATGACGGTGATGGTGATGGCCGAGTAGCTGGGGGTGCCGGGGTGGATGATCTTGTCGATGGACTCGCGCAGGGAGATGAAGCCGGCCACCAGGATAATGATGGCGATGACGACACTGGTGAGGTATTCCACGCGACCGTAGCCGAAGGGGTGGTGGCGGTCGGGCCGGCGCCCGGCGAGCTTGGTGCCCACGATGGTGACGATGGAGGACAAGGCGTCGGTGGCGTTGTTGACGCCGTCCAAGATGATGGCGATGGAATGGGACATGAACCCGACGGCCATCTTGAAGGCGACGAGCAGCGCATTGCCGATAATGCCGTAGATGCTCGCCTTGACGATTTCCCTCTCGCGGTTCATGACTCTCACCCCTGATGGTTTGCGCTTGTGCCTCTTGGGTCGGCGCGCCTCGCTGTATTATGGGCGCCGTTGCTACTGGTGCGGCCGTTGTTGTGGCTGCTGCGCTGGCGCCGATGCCGCCGCTGGTGCCGCCACCGGCGCGGCTGTTGACGCCGCCACTGGTGCCGTTGGCGCGGGCGCGCGTTGTCTCATGGGTCGATTATAGGTCTCTCTCCAGGTGGGCAAGTCCCCGCCCCGTAGCCTTTCCGAAGCAGTTCGGTAACTATCCTGCTCGCCGCCGCCGATTGCGGGCGCTTTGGCAGAGAAGATGGGAAGGCAAGCAGACGGCGTTGACCGCCTGCGGTTGCGCACCCATCCGTAGCCTGAGACGGTTTTCTGCCATCGCCGTTTCCCGTTTGCGACATTTTGGGCCCTCGGGCTATGCTGCTTTGGCAAAAACCCACGTCTGGCTACGGGTTTTTGCCCCTTTTTGAGTTTCGACCCGCAGCCAGAGGGGGCTTTTTGTCGGGAAGGCTGCGGTGGCCTGGCAAAAACCCCTCTCGTGCTACGGGTTAGCGAACGGTGCTCTGCGGGTGGATGGGGTATATGCGCCGATTTGGGGCAAGAGGAGATCGGTTCGAGAAAGAAAGGGAAAGAGAAAGGGAAAGAGAAAGAGAAAGAAAGAGAGAGAAAAAAAGAGAGAAGATCGTTCCAAGAAAGAGAAGGCCCTCCGGCTATAGAGTGGGAGGGCCTTCGTGGCGGGTGATGGCGGCAGCGATGTGGCTTGCCCGCGAGTCGAAGTTAGGCGGTGGGCTTGTCGTTGTCGGCGTCGTCGGTCGCAGTGTCGGCGGCTGCGGTGTCGGCGTCGGAGGAGATCTCCTCGACGACGGCTACGCCGGCCTGGGCGTCTTCGATGTAGTTGTCAGGCAGGACGATGGCCGGCTCGGCTGCGGCCTCGGCGGCTTCCTCGGGAGTCTCGGCCGGGGCGAAGGTGTCCTCCTCGACCGTTTCCACCACGGCGGCGGGGACGGGCTCGGCGACCGTCTCCTCCGCGACGGCAGCTACGGGTTCGTCTGCTGCGGGCTCGGCCGCGACGACCTGTTCGGTGGCGACGACTTCTGCCGCAGGGGCCGTAGCGGCCGTGGCGGGCATCACTGCGCCGGCAACGGCCTCGGCGGCCACGGCAGCGGCCACGGGAACAGCGGCGGCCGGAGCGGCAGGCTGCTGGGGCGCAGCGGCTGCGGGCTGCACGGGCTGCTGCGGGGCTACCGGTGCGACAGGCGCAGCGGCCGGCGCGTAGCCGTAGGGAGCCGCGGGCGCCGGCGCGGCGGCGTACAGGGCGCGATCCTTGTTGGCGAACACGGCCACGATGATGCAGAGCACGAGCGACACCCAGCAGCAGGAGAGAAGGCTCACCACGGCGGCGACGATGTTCCAGATCATGATGCCGCGCAGTTTGTCGGGCTTGGCCGCGCCGCGCACGCCGAGGATGCCGGCGATGAGAATGAGCACGGCGCAGACGATCACGAGGAAGACGAGGAAGCCCAGCATGCCGAGCAGCACTGACACGTCATCGGTGGTGAAATAGAGGCCGTCGTCGGTGTAGAAGTAGTCGTAGCCGGAGCCGGAAATGGCGGCGCCGCCGACGCCGAGGCCTGCCCAAGCGATGAGCATGCCGAAAATGCCGAGGGCTGCGAGCACGATATTGGCAATGCTCATGCCCTTGATGGCCTTCGCATGGTTGGTGTTCATGGTGTCTCTCCTTGAATCGATGCGGTCAATGCGATGGTGACCAGTATAGCGGCGAATTGTTGAGTCGCGTCATCGGCGATCAATTGTGGAGCGTTTGTTGACAAGCGTCAGCAAACGGCGCGCGGGCTCGACTGAGCGCCGGTTCCGTGGTGCGCTTCGGCTAGTCGCGACTCTCGGCATCGAGCATCCGCTTGATGCGCTCGACGGCCTCGCGCGTGTCGTCCGCGTCGCCGAAGGCGGTCAGGCGGATGTAGCCCTCTCCGGCCGGCCCGAACCCGGCGCCGGGGGTGGTGATGACGTTGGCCTCTTCCAGAAGGCGGTTGAAAAAGTCCCAGGAGCCGGTGCCGTTAGGGGTGCGGCACCACACGTACGGGCTGTTGTCGGCGCCGTACACCTCAAGGCCGGCCGCCGCCAGGCCCTCCTTTATCGTGCGGGCGTTGGCGCGGTAGAAGTCGATCGTCTCGTCCACCTGGGCCGCCCCCTCCGGAGTGTAGATGGCCGCCGCGCCCCGCTGGATGACGTAGGAGGCGCCGTTGAACTTGGTGGTCTGGCGGCGGTTCCACATGGCGTTTAAGCTCTGCCCCTCGCGTACCAGGTCACGCGGCACCACGGTGTAGCCGCAGCGGGCCCCGGTGAAGCCGGCGGTCTTCGAGAAGCTGCGGAACTCGATGGCGCACGTCTTCGCGCCGGGAATTTCGTAGATGGAGTGGGGGATGGCGGGGTCGGCGATGAAGCGCTCGTAGGCGGCGTCGAAGAGGATGACGGCATCCGTGGCGTTGGCGTAATCGACCCATCTTTGCAGGGCCTCGCGGGAAAGCACCGTGCCCGTGGGGTTGTTCGGCGAGCAGAGGTAGATGAGGTCGACGGGCGCGTCGGGCAGGGCTGGCGTGAAGTCGTTCTCGGCGGTAGTGGGCATGTAGACGATGTTCGTCCAGCGCTCGGTGTCCGTGTCGTAGTCGCCGGCGCGGCCGGCCATGGCGTTGGTGTCCACGTAAACGGGGTAGACCGGGTCGCACACGGCCACGACGTTGTCCTCGGCGAAGATGTCGCCGATGTTGCCGCAGTCGCTTTTGGCGCCGTCCGAGATGAAGATCTCGTCGGGGTCGATGGCGATGTTGCGGGCGGCGAAGTCGTGCTCGGCGATGGCGTCGCGCAAAAAGGCGTAGCCCTGCTCGGGGCCGTAGCCGTGGAAGGTCTCGGCGGCGGCGAGGTCGTCTACGGCGGCGTGCATGGCGGCGACGACGGCCGGGGCGAGCGGGCGGGTGACGTCGCCGATGCCCATCTTGATGAGGCGCGCGTCGGGGTTCGCTTCCTGGTAGGCGGCGGTGCGCCGGGCGATTTCCGAGAACAGGTAGCTGCCGGGCAGCTTCTCGTAGTTGCGATTGATGCGGGCCATGGGGCCTCCTTCATGGTGCGGTTTTCTGATGCGCTTAGGTTAGGGGGCGAATGTTTCCAATGGGAAAAGACGAGGATAAACCTCATCAATGGGCAGATCAGCGCCGCAATCGTGGACAATTTGTGGGCATCTCGCCTACGGCGCGCGCTCGGGGTTTTTGAGCGTCCGCACGACGGTCTCTTGTGTGAAAATGAAGGTTCTAAGAGACAGGGTGTGAATAGGCTTGCGCTAGCAGGACGCGGGCCTGTGCGAAGGAGACGTTCGTCCATGAAATTGACGCGGAGAGGCTTTCTGGCCGGCGCCGGAGCCGTGGCGGCGGGAAGCGCGGCATGGGGTTTGGATCCGAATCGAGCCTGGGCCGACGAAGAGGTCGCCGAAGAGCCCGCCGGCACCGACGAGGCGCCGGCCGAAGAGCCTGCGGCCCCTGCGGGGCCGGTCGTCGTCTGCGAGGAGTGTCCGGGCGCCTGCACACTGGTGCTCGAGGTGGAGGACGGGCGGGTGGCGGCGGTGCGCGGCGACGGCGCGAATCCGTTCTCTGAAGGGCGGCTCTGCCTGCGCGCTCAGGCGCTGACCGACTTGTGGAAGGCGCCCGAAGGGGCGACCGAGGACGGCGCCGGTGGCGATGGTGGCAATGGCGCGGGCGGCAACGACGCCGCGAGCGAAGGCGCGACGACGGCCAGTCCGGGGCGCTTGACCTCGCCGCGGGTGCGTCGCGCCGGGTCGGATGCATGGGAGGACATCTCCTGGGATCGCGCACTGGATGAGATCGCCAACTTGGTGAAGGACACGCGGGACGCCACCTTCGAAGAGAGCATCGAGGGCGTGGAGGCCGACGATGAGGCGCAGGGCGAGACGGACTTCGACGAATGGGACTGGAGCGACCGCGGCGGCTACGGCGACGATGGCTACGGCGACAACGACTACGGCGCCCGGAAGCGTCCCCGCGGCGTGCCGGTCATGTGCACTCGGGCCATCGGCAGCTTCGGCGGCGCGCGCCTTGTGGCTGAGGAGCAGTTCCTGCTCGCCAAGGCGCTGCGATCCTGGGGCGTGGTGAACATCGACTCCGAAGCGGCTTTCGGTCGGCGTGCCTTCGCAGCCGGTGTCGCCGCGACCCTCGGCATCGCCGAGCCCGACGGGCTCTGGAGCGATATCGCGAACACGGGCTGCCTGCTCACTCTGGGTGCCGATGTTGCCACAAGCCAGCCGCTCTCCCTTCGCTGGATCGAGCGTGCCCGGGATGCGGGCGCGCTTTGGATCGCCGTGGATCCGCTGCGCTCGGCCTCGGCCGAGATGGCCGACATCCACGTGCCCATCCGCCCCGGCACCGACATCGCGTTTCTCGGGGGGCTGGCCAAATACGCCATGGACAATTCCCTCTGGCAGCCCGAGTACGTGCTGAATTTCACCAACGCCTCCTACCTCATGGACCCCGCCTTCTCCTTCGACGCGTCAAGCGGCGCCTTCTTCGGCTGGGATCCCATGACCGGCACCTACGACAAGACCAGTTGGGGCTATCAGACCGACGGCTTCGACACGTGGAACATGCGCTTCGACGGCGAGTTCTCCTGGGTGCGCGGTGAGGGCGTCCCTGCCTGGGCCGTGCCGTCCCAGCCGCGCTGCGAGCGCAATATCACGCTGCAGGACCCGGCTTGCGCCTGGGTGCGCCTGCAGGAGTTTCTCGCCCGCTACGACTTGGACACGGTGGCCACCGTCTGCGGCGTGGAGCGGTCGCTGCTCGAGCGCGCCTACGGGGCCTTCGCGGCCACGGGCGCGGTGGAGGGGGCGGGCAAGGTGCTGGCCGGGCCCGGTCTCGTGCAGCACGGCACGGGGGCCCAGGCGGCGCGCGCGGCCGCTGTGGTGCAGCTGCTGCTCGGCAACATCGGCGTGCCCGGGGGCGGCATCTCCTACCTGGGGGGCGCTGCGAATGAGGGGCTGGCCGATGCCATGGGGCTTTCGCCGGACATGTTCTGCGGCGATCTTCCCTGGCCCACCGAGGGCGAGACGACGCTCCAGGCGTGGCTCGAGGCCCACACCGAGCCGGCCGGCGCGGGTTCACTGCGGCCCCGTGCCCTGGTGTCGGCCCTGCGTGAGTGGTGGGGCGAGGAGGCGGCCTTCGACAACGACTACGGCTACGATTGGCTGCCCAAGGCACCGGCTGGCGGTGCGTCGTTCAGCGAGGCGCTGTGCACAGGCTTGCTGCAGGGGTGTTTCCTGTGGGGCGCCGATCTGGTGGGGAGCGCGTCTTCGGGCGTTACGGCCGACGACGTGGGGCGCCTAGCGTGGCTCGTCGTGACCGACGGCTCGCCGAACCTCACGGCTACGTTTTGGGAACGGGTGGAGGATCCTTCCCAGCAGCAGACGACGGTGTTCCAGCTGCCAAGCGTCCTCGGCTTCGAGAAGGCCGGCATCCGGGCGAGCGGCGGCCGCCTTCTGCAGCATGCTGAGGCGGCGGTTGAGCCGGCGGCCGAGAGCCGCACGGACGCTGCCATCATCGGCGATATGTGGGAGCGCGTGTTCAACCTGTACGACACCAAGGGCGGTGCGGCGACGGATCCGATCCTTAAGGCCCGGTGGGACTACGTGACATCCGACAGCATCGATCTGGTGAAGGTGGCCTGGGCGATGAACGGCTATGTCGTCGAGGACAGCGACTGGGACGGCGGCGAGCTGGTGCTTTTGGAAGGTGCCGACGGGCTGCGCGCCGACGGCTCGACGGCCTGCGGCGCGGCTTTCCTGGCGGGGCTGTGGTCGAACGGCGCCAGTGCGGCTGATGCGGCCGAGCAACCCGTGGGACGTCGCGACGGTGCCGACGAGAGCGGTCTGGGGCTTTTCCCCGGCTGGGGCTTCACGTGGCCCGGCAACGTGCGGGTGCGCGGCAACCGGGCGAGCGCGAACTTGGCGGGCCAGCCCTGGGTGCGCGAGCGCAATCTCCTTACTTGGGAGGGGGAGAGCTGGGCCTGCATCGATGCGCCCGACTTCCCGATTCTGCGCGACGGACGATGGCTCGAGCCGGACAACCAGGCCTTCCCCGGTACCTGGGAACAGGTGGGGCTTTTGGTGTCCGACCGGTTGGGCGACGGGCCTGTGCCCGAGCACTACGAACCGTTGGAGTCCCCGTTGAACAATCGCCTGAACGGGGCTTACGCCTCTCCGGTGCTGCTGGCGGCCGCCGCGAAGGCACCCGGTGCCGCAGGCGACGACGGGGCGGTGGATGCCGCCGTGGCCGATGCGCTGGCGCCGGACTACTCCTCTATGCAGGCGGATCGCGCGGCCTATCCCATTGCGGCGGTCATCAACGGCTCGGACGGCCGCGACGGCGCTCGGCGCGCCCTGAGCGAGACGCTGGCTGCCGCGGAGCCCGGCTGCTTCGTGGAAATGTCGGCGAGTTTGGCTCGCATTCGCGGCCTGGCCACGGGGAAGTGGGCCCGCGTGTTCAACGAGCGCGGATCCGCGGAGGCGCCGGTGCTCGTCACCGACCGTATCCGTCCCTTCCAATGCGAAGGCAACGAGGGCAACTATGTGTGCTTGAACGGCATGGCCCTCGGCAGCGAGGACGCCGCGGCGGCCATGTGGGGCGTTTTGGCCCCTGCGGCGGAAAGCCCCGTGGGGGCGGCCCGCGATGTCAAGGGTTTCCTGGTCGATATCGAGAAGGCTTAGGGGGAGCATCATGGCTGTCAAGGCAATTCTTTTCGACAGCAGTCGGTGCTCTGCCTGCCAGGCGTGCGTCGCTGCCTGCAAGGGCCGCTTCGGCCTCGGGCCTGCGTCGTCGTCGGAGGATATGGCGGCGCGCGCGTTCGGGCGGGCGGCCGTGCTGGACGAGGAGGCGCCGCTTGCCGTGGCGCGCTTCGAGCGCACGCTGGCCGACGGCGGCACCGTGTGGGAGGCGGCCCGCGCCGGCTGCGTGCACTGCGCCGAGGCGCCTTGCGCGGAAGTGTGCCCCACCGGGGCGCTGGCGGTGAGCGGCGAGACGGGTTTCGTGTCTCTGGACGCGGCCCGCTGCGTGGGCTGCCACTTGTGCGCTATGGTGTGTCCCGCCGACGCTCCCCGCCATCGGGGAGAGCGCGGCGAACTCTGCCTGTGCGACGGGTGCGGGGCCGAGGTGGCCGAAGGTTCCGTGCCGGCCTGCGTCGCCGCCTGCCCGCTGGACGCTCTGGCCTTCGACGACCGCGATGCCGTGGTGTCCCGGGCCAACGAGCGGGCGGCGGTGCTGCGCGAGCGCGGCTGGGCCAACGCTTCAGTGCTCGGTGTGAGCGAGCAGGGTGGTCACCATGTAGTGCAGGTGATGAAGTACGGTGTGGGTGGTTCCATGCACGAGGCGCTGGCGTCTACCGGCGAGGTGGAATGGCTCGATGCCGTAAAGGCGGCCGGTCCTGCGTCCGTGGGCGTCCTCGGCCTTGCCGCTGCGGGCGCCGTAGCGGGCTTGGTTTCTGAGTCCCGCAAGCAGCGCACTGCCGAGGCGGAGGCGGCTGCTGCCTCGATGGCCACGTTCAACCCCCTGCTTGACAACGAGAGTGTCGAAGGCGGGGAGGGTGCCGATGGCGATGCGCGTGAGGTCGTGGAAGAGAGCGCTCTTCAGGCCGCTCTGCGCCGTCGCAATGCCCTGCGCACCAAAAAGGGCGCCACGCCTGGTGCTGCCGCTGCGGCCGCGTTGGCCGCGGTGCCCGTGGAGGAGTACCACTGGTACAACGCCGAGACGACGGATGACGACGAGGCGGAGGATGTCGAGCCGCGCCTCGTGAGTTGCGGTCGTGCGCGCTTCGGCATGAAGGACTACGGCGTTGCGGACGGCTGGGGCGAGGACTTTGCCGGCGATGCGGACGACGCTGACGAGATTCTCGTGGTGGACGAGCTGAGCGACACCGGCGAGCTGTACGACGTGGAGGAGTTCAACCGCCTTCTGGCCGAAGACGCCGCCCTTGCCGCGGAGGGCGGGGAGGCCGACGACGCCGAAGAGCCCGGCGATCCCGAGCCGGCCGATGAGCTCGAGGCGATAGACGATTCCGAGCCAGTTGACGACACTGGGGAAGAAGAGTCGGCTACAGAGCGTTCATGACGAATCGTGCATCTTTAGACTGAAAAGATATACGCTCTATGCTACAATGCGAAACTACGAGGGACGGAACCGAACCGTCCCCCGCAGGGTGTCAAGCCCGCTTGGCCTGGTCAGGATCGGCGGGCTTTTTTTGCGCCCTTATGGACGCGAAAACCCACCTGATCGTTTCCCAGACGACTGCGGACGCGACGCCCGCAAGCACTGAGGTGAAAAACTCCCTCATCGGTTTCACCTCCTTCCCATGGCTCGGAGGTGTGTGCTTGTACGGGATTGACCCGCGCCCTGGCTCTCGCATCGAGGGACAGGGCGCGACTATCCCGTGGTATCCTACTTCCTGCGCAGCTGTTCTAGCTTGGCCTTGAGTTCGTTGTAGTGGCGCCGCTCCTCAGAGGTCCAGGGGCCGAAGAGGATGGTGCGCAAAGCTTCCTCGGCGCTATCGCCGGCCCCTTCGCGAGGGAACAAGCACGTTTGACTTCGGTCGTAGAGGGCGATCTCGTCGAACATTCCGCTTGCTTCCAGGACGCCGAGGTTGGAGACGATCTGGTCGATGATCTTGTTGTGGTGCGCCGGATCGGTGGCTCGGGGCGTGGTGCCGGCCACGCGCATCTCCTCGTAGCGTATCTGGCAGCTGACGAGCGATATCTTCGGCTTTACGGCCATGAGCGCGAGGGACACCCCGTAACCGCGCTGGCGCAGCAGCTCCGCCGTTTTCAGGGGCACCTCTGCCGTGCGCAACGTGCTCTCGATGACGAGGTTGTACCCGATGCGCGAAAGCGAGTCGATAAGCGCCTCGGTCATGCGTCCTGCCCATGGCGCAGTATAGTTAACGGCCTCGTCTCCGTAGATGCGCTGAAGCTCCAAGAAACGGGGGTGGAACTTTCGATAGTCGTCCCCGTTGATGCTGATGCCATTGCCGTCCAGTCGGCGATGGATGATCTTGTGGAGCGTGGTTTTCCCTGCCCCGCTCTGGCCCCCGAGCAAAAAAGCCTGAGGTGGCGATTCAAGGGTAGGGCGATAGGCGCTCAGGAGATTCCAGCGCAGCTCTTCGAACTTTTCGCTGAACTCTCTTTCGGTGTATTTGTCTTCATCGCCCATGATTAGGCCGCCTTTGCGAGCTGGGTCGAAAGAAATTGCTGAAAGCCTTTCAGTTGCCCTCGTATCTCATCGATAGCATGTTGGTTGGCCGCTGAGTCCGAGAGAATTTCGGGCACAAGGCGAGCGATCTGTTGCTCGATGTCGTCGTAGATTATCGTTAGCTCGTCATTTCCCTTGAGCTTTGCCTCGGCGCGTGCTCTGGAGATCTGCGCCATGATGTCCCAGGCGGATTCGTTCAACACCTCCTGCTGCAACGTTATCTCGTAGATTTCCGTCGTGTCCATGACGTCTCCTCCCTCGTCAAAGGTCACTTCCGCGTAGACGATCTTCTCGACCGATGCGCGCTGCTTGGGGGTAAGCGCGTCGCCGTCGCGCTCGAGGCAGCCGGCCATGAACGCGGGAATCATGGTGGCGCGAATGAGGTTGGCGTTGGCCTTGGTGGGGGCGATACCCTTCTCGTAGCGAGTGATGCTGGCCTCGCCGATGCCGAGTAGCCGCGCAAAGGCCTGTTGGGAGAGCCCGTAGTGCTTCCGGATCTCCTTAATTTGCTGGGACATGTCGTGTTCTCTCATGATTATCCAATCTATAGATTGCCTAATAGGGGTATTATATCAGTTAGATTAGGACATATTCGACATGAATTCGAGAAAATGATAGAGAAAAACTCAGCAACATATCAATCAAAAGATAGAAAGAGGGCGATCCCTGTGAGACCGCCCTCTTCGATGGGGGAATATGATAAGTGCGCCCTCGTCGGCCCCAGGGCCACTGTCGGCGCCTAGTCGCGGGTTAGTTTGCGGTGGAGGCGGTGGGGCTTGGCGGCTTCCTTGCCGAGGCGTGCCTCGCGGTCGGCCTGGTAGGCCTCGAAGTTGCCCTCGAAGAAGTGCCAGCGGCCCGGGTTCTCGTCGTCGCCTTCCCAGGCCAGAATATGGGTGGCGATGCGGTCGAGGAACATGCGGTCGTGGCTGACCACGACCGAGCAGCCGGGGAAGTCGAGCAGCGCCGCCTCCAGGCTGGAGAGGGTCTCCACGTCCAGGTCGTTGGTGGGCTCGTCCAGAAGGAGCAGGTTGCCGCCCTCCTTCAGGGTGAGCGCCAGGTTCAGCCGGTTGCGCTCGCCGCCGGAGAGCACGCCTGCGGGCTTCTGCTGGTCGGCTCCCTTGAAGCCGAAGGCGGCCACGTAGGCGCGGGAGGGCACTTCGGTCTCGCCGACCATCATGTAGTCGGTGCCCCCGGACACCACTTCCCACAGCTTCTTGTCCGGGTCGATGCCCGCGCGGTTCTGGTCGACGTAGGCGATCTTCACCGTCTCGCCGATTTCCAGCTCGCCGCCGTCGAGCGGTTCAAGGCCCACGATGGTCTTGAACAGGGTGGTCTTGCCAACGCCGTTGGGACCGATCACGCCCACGATGCCGTTGCGAGGCAGCTCGAAGGACAGGTCGTCGATGAGCACGCGGCCGTCGAACTCCTTGTGCAGGTTCTTCGCGACGAGCACCTTCGAGCCCAAACGCGGGCCAGCGGGAATCTGAATTTCCGCGAAGTCGAGCTTCTTCGCCTTGCCGGCCTCGGCCACCATGGCGTCGTAGTTGGCCAGACGGGCCTTCGACTTCGCCTGGCGGGCCTTCGGTGAGCTGCGCACCCATTCCAGCTCGCGCTCCATGCGGCGGGCAAGCTTGGCCTGGGCCTGGCCTTGGGCGGCCATGCGGGCGGCCTTGGTCTCCAGGTAAGTGGAGTAGTTGCCCTTGTAGGGGAAGAGCTGCCCGCGGTCCACCTCGCAGATCCACTCGGCGGCGTGATCGAGGAAGTAGCGGTCATGGGTGACGGCGAGCACGGCGCCAGGGTAGGTCTTCAGGTGCTGTTCGAGCCAGAGCACCGATTCGGCGTCCAGGTGGTTGGTGGGCTCGTCGAGGAGCAGCAGGTCGGGCTGCTCCAGAAGCAGGCGGCACAGCGCCACGCGACGGCGCTCGCCGCCGGAAAGGATGCTCACGGGCGCGTCCGGGTCGGGGCACTGCAGCGCGTCCATGGCCTGGGAGAGCTGGGAGTCGAGGTCCCACCCGTTGGCGGCGTCGATCTCGTCCTGCAGTTTGCCCATCTCGTCCATGAGCGCGTCGAAGTCGGCGTCGGGCGCGGCCATCTCCTCGCCGATCTGGTTGAAGCGCTCCACTTTGGCCAGCACATCGGCGAAGGCCATCTGAATGTTCTCGAGGACGGTCTTGTCCTCTTCAAGCGGCGGCTCTTGCAGAAGAATGCCCACGGTGTAGCCGGGCGTCAGGCGCGCCTCGCCGTTGGAAACCTCCTCGAGGCCGGCCATGACCTTCAGCAGGGTTGACTTTCCCATGCCGTTGGGCCCCACGACGCCGATCTTCGCGCCGGGGTAGAACGACAGCGTAACGTCGTCCAGAATAACCTTGTCGCCCACCGCCTTGCGGGCCTTGTACATTTGGTAGATGAACTCTGCCATGATGCTCCTGTTCCCTCTGCTCGGTTCCTCGGTTCGCAGCGCGAGGCGCGTACGGGAAGGCCGTTGCTCCGAGCGAGCCGTCCAATGCTTGGGCGGTATTTTCCCAGAAGTAACCGACGGGTGCTATGGCGCCTTCGCGATACTGGAAGAAAACCGCGACTTGTGGCTTAGGGCGATGGGGGTTGCTGTGAGATAATATGCACCGTATCTTTTAAACAATCGGTCTCCTTGCAAAGGCTTTCCCCATGACCCAGTCTCCCATTCGTGTCCTTTTCGTCTGCCACGGCAACATCTGCCGATCGACTATGGCCGAGTTCGTGTTGAAGGACATGGTGGCGCGGCGGGGGCTTACCGAGCAGTTCCACATCGAGTCGGCGGCGACGAGCACCGAGGAGATCGGCAACCCGGTGCATCCGGGCACGGCGGTGGTGCTGCGCGAGCATGGTATCGGCGGCTTCGAAGGCAAGCGCGCCCGCCAGCTGCGCCGCGCCGATTACGACGCCTTCGACTTCATCATTGGCATGGACACGGCCAATATTCGCAACATGAACTGGATCCTCGGCGGCGACCCGGACGGCAAGGTGCTCAAACTCTTGGAATTCGCCGGCACCAGCCGCAGCGTCGACGACCCCTGGTACACGGGTGATTTCGAGACTACCTACGCCGACGTGCGCGACGGCTGCGAGGGGCTGCTGGCGTATTTGGGGATGTAGTCTCGCCGAGGGACGAGAGGGCGTCGGCCTTATTTCTTTAGCAGATGCCGGATGGCAGCGATTGGGTGGCGCGTGATCATGCGCGGACCGGCGTAACGCATGATGGCGCGGATCTGCTCGCGCTGGGCGGGGGCGTAGCAGTGGTTGCCGCATTCCTCGCAGCTTGTTTTGTGGGCCATGGACCGACAGCGCTCGGTGCGCAGGACGCAGTAGTCGTCGATGGCCTTGCACGCGGGGCAGAGCGCCTCGCCGGCATGGCTGGTCTCGGTGCGTGCGGTCGCCTCGTGGTTGCCGGCGCAATAAATCGCCACCATGTTCGAGATGGTGCGCTTCTCGCGCTCGCGGCGGCGAGCGACTTTGGGGGTGTCAGGTATTCTTGCCATGGTGCGCACTTTAGCAGATTTCCCGCTGATGTGCCGTTCTTGTTAGCTCCTTCAAACTTTCGCCAAAAGAGCGAGCAGCCGCAAAATGACGATGTTGACGTCACAAGCGTCATTTTGCGGCTGCATTTCTCTCAAACGGGGCTGTTTTGGTCTCCGGTCAGTCACGAATTGACGCTTGTTACGGGAAGACCGTGAATTCGCGGCTGGAAAACGGTGGGGACGAGGGTGCGTCTGGGCTAGAGGCGCTGCAAAATGAGGTAGCGGTTGAGGTTGCCCTGCTTGCCGTCGGCGGAGAAGCGGGCGACCTCACGCAAGGGGAGGGAGGCGGTGGACGCGCAGCTGCTGGCAGAAGGTGCGCTGGGGTTGCGGATGGGGGCGAGGAGGGCATCGATTTCCTTCTCGGGCGTATGGTGGCAGAAGCGGTAGACGCCCTCTGCGTGCTGCCAACCGAGGAGAAAGTCGTTTTCTTGGAAGGTGGGCAAGCCGTGGGCGACGCGGCCCTCGGCAGTGGCCGCGGCGGCCTTGGCGGCCAAGCGCGCATCGTTCAGGAACTGCCAGAACGACACGATGGCGAAGCCGCCGGGCCTCAGGGAACTAAGGAGCCCTTCGAGAACCCGGGCCCGCAGGGCGCCTGTCGGCAGGTGGTGCATGAGTCCGAAGGCGACAGCGAGGTCGCAGGAGTTGCGCGGGAGACGATCGGCGAAGGTGCCGTCGAGGAGGGATTCCACGATGTCGAGGGCGCGGAGATCTACGGTGGTCTTTTCGGGGAGGTTCGTGCCCTGTCCTGAAGCATCCCCTCCTTTCGTTTTGGAAGCAGCAGAGGAGCTGCTAGGGCTGTGCGGAAAGGCGGCAGATAGGGCGCCGATTGCGGGAGATGCCAGATCGGGGCAGTTGTCGAGGGCGGTGATGCGCAGGGGGGCGTTCGTGTGTTCGGCGAGGAAGCGCTCGAAGCGGAGGTTGCCGCAGCCAAGGTCGAGGATGGTGAGGGGCGCCCCGGAATCGCCGGCACTGTCATCGGGGACGCGGGCGGCGTGGCTGGGGAAGGGGCCTTGCACGGCATCGTGGGCCGTGATGAGCTCCCAAGCCTTCTCCCAGCCATGCCAAGGGGCTTGTCTCGTGGCCGAGAACGAGGCGGCCTCGCGGGCGTAGAAGTCGCTCGTGAGGGCGTTCAGCTTGCGGATGACCTGGGGGGAGTAGGCGCCGGGTTGCGAGGCGCTCTGCGTGGTCGTTGCTCCAGATGCGGAAACGCGTTGCTCGTCGGCGATGCTCATGGCAGCGGCCGCTTCTGATAGAGCCCGGCGTCCTTAAAGCCGAGGTTGCGGTAGTAGACGCGGGCGCCCACGGCGCTGATGACGTTAATCGCGGTGTACCCGGCCGCCGCTGCTTGGGCGCAGGCCTCTTCCACGAGCGCCCGCCCGAGGCCCAGATGCTGGGTGCCCTCGCCGGTGCGGTGCAGGGCGGCCACCTTCCCGTACACATGCACTTCGCGGATCATGGCCTCCTGCGGTGCGGAGGGGGAAGCAGGCGAGGAACCCCTCGCCTCGCTTTGCTCGCTCTTGATGGGAGGGGTAGCAGGCTCGTTGGCGGTGTCGCGGGGAAGTGGCGTCGGCAGCGACAGGCGGCAGAAGCCGGCGATCTTGTTCTCGGGGGTGATCCACTCAAGGAAGTGTTCTTCGGTGGCGGCGGTCTGGTAGGCGATGGTCTGAAGGGAAAGGTCGCCCACGGTGGCGCCTTCCACGGAGATTTCGCGGGAGCGAATCTCGGCAACCTCCTCGTCTGTGGCATCAACGGCGGCTTCTACCACTTGGCGCAGGTTGGTCTTCTTGTTGCCGGCGAGGATGTCGGTGGCGGAGATGTCGCGGATCATGCGGGAGATGCGTGTCCAGGGCGGGGTGGCCAGCACGTCCTGGACGAGGACTTCCACGAGCTCTTCCTCGGTGTAGGGGCGCCAGCAGCCGTCTTCGAAATAGTCGGTGAGCCGGGCGCTTTCCACAAGGCAGCAGGGGTACAGCTTCACCTCGTCGGGCAGAAACGCCGGGTCGGTGACGAGGCGGCGATAGTCGGCGGCATCGGCAGCGGGGTCGGCGCCGAGCAGGTTCACCATGAAGTGCACGTGGCTTTTGAAGCCGAACTGCCGCAGCAGGGCCATGGCGTCGGCGATACGCGCGGACGTGATGGCGCGGCCGTTGGCGGCGAGCGTCTCGTCGTTCAGGCTTTGGATGCCGATCTGCACCTTGGTGCAGCCCAGCGCGCGCAGAGTGCGGCAGGCCTCGGCGGTGACGAGGTCGGGGCGCGTTTCCACCACCAGCCCGACGACGCGCTTCGGTGCCGTTTCGTTGGCGCGATGCAGGGCGAAAAGATCGTCCCAGGAACAGCTTTGCGGCACCTCTTCCTCGCTGTAGGCCTCCCGCCACGCCTCGTTGTAGGTGAGCTCTCCGGCGTCGATGCGCTGTTGAAGCGGGGCTGCCGCGGCGGCCAGGGCATCGCGGTCGCGGGGGAGGCCGCGTCTCTCGTACCATGTCCGGCGCTCAGTCGCCTCGCGGACGCGCTCCTCGTCGGAAAGGTTCAAGGCGCGGAAAAGCTCGCCTGTGAACCAGCGCTGGTAGCTTTCGGGGTAGTCGCTCCAGGTGCCGCCCAGCACGATAAGCTCCACTTTGTCGGTGACGTGCCCCATGGCGGTCAGCGTCCGCAGGCGCGCGGCCACTTGGAGGAAGGGGTCGAACCAGCATCGTTCGGCCCGCTGGCAGGCCGGCTCGTCGGAAAGATAGCTCTTCGGCATGCGGATATCGTTCGGGCAGAACACGCAGGCGCCCGAGCACGGCCAGGGCTTCGTGAGCACGGTGATGGTGGCCACGCCTGAGGCGGTGCGCCGGGGCTTGGCCTGCAGAAGGCGCACGAGGGCCGCGTCGGTCGCCTCGCTTATGTTCCATGCCGCCCACCGCTCGGGCTCCTCGGCCTTCACGCGCAGGTAGAAGGGGAGGAGCCGCCGCTTGGCTACCTGGCGCGTGCCGTCGTGAGCGGCGCGGTTGTACCGTCGCACGAGCTTGTCGAGCCACGCGGCGTCAACATCCTCGCCTGCTTCCAGAGCAGCGATTATTTCCAAAAGCGCTTCTTCCATGGTTCAAGCATACACGTTCTAGCGTTCAAAGCGCGAGACTCGTTGTTCTGTACGAGAAACTTGCCAGATTTAGGTTCGAATTACAGCGCGTCCTTGATGGCGGCCAGCAGCTCGTCGTAGGTTTCCAGGGCCGGCAGCTCCGGGTACTCGGCCTTGATGGCATCGGTGGTGCGGAACAAAAAGCCGGCCTTCGAATCCAGGATCATGCCCAGGTCGTTATGGGAGTCGCCGGCGGCGATGGTTTCGATGCCGCAGGAGTGCAGCGCGCGCACCGTGGTGAGCTTACTTTCGGGGCAGCGCATCGTGAAGTCGGTGATGGCGCCATCTGCGGCTACCACCAGCTCGTTGCAGAACAGCGTCGGCCAGCCGAGCTTCTCCATGAGGGGCTTGGCGAACTGTTCGAAAGTGTCGGAGATGATGATGACCTGGGTGAGGCTGCGCAGCTCGTCCAAAAACGCGCGGGCGCCGGGCATGGGGTCGATCTTGGCGATGACCGCCTGCACGTCGGGCAGGCCCAGCCCATGCTCGGCCAGAATGTCGAGGCGCCACTTCATGAGTTTGTCGTAGTCGGGCTCGTCGCGGGTGGTGCGCTTAAGCTCGGGGATGCCGGCTTCCTCGGCGAAGGCGATCCAGATTTCGGGAACCAGCACGCCTTCCAAATCGAGGCATACGACGTTCATAGGGCACTCCTTCCGTGGGCGGCGCCGGGGCTTAAGGCCTGCGCGCCGCAGGGTTTCGTCGGCAGAAGCGTACCCCACTGAAGGCGCCTTGCCGCCTCGGAAGCGGAAAGATGGCGCAGGGGGCGACTTCAGCGGTAGCGCGGGCGCCCCTCTTGCTATACTGGGCGTTCCAAAAAGAAGGCGTCGGTGCGGCGCCGAAGGCGGCAAGGGCGAGGAGTACGGCTGTGACCAAGGTCATCAAGAGAGAACATGCGGAGCGGGCGCGGGCCCACGAGAGCGTGCTTTCCGTGCCCGAGGTCATGCGTACGGCCCCCGGCATCGCCATTCAGGGACGCAAGATCCGCTCGCTCGTGTTCTCGACGGATCTGGCCGTCATCTGCCACTGTGACGCCGATGCGGTGCTCGCGGTGTACCCCTTCACCTGCCAGCCGGCCATCACCCAGGCGCTCGTGGCCGCGTCCCAGCGCCCGGTGTTCAACGGGGTCGGCGGCTCCATCACCCAGGGCGAGCGCTGCGTGGAGGCGGCCCTGCACTCCGAGATGTCCGGCGTGGCCGCCGTCGTGGTGAACACGTCCATTCCCGTGGAGTCCATCTCGGCGCTCGTGGAGAAGGTGGCCGTGCCCGTGTGCGTGACGGCCTGCGCCGCCGATGACGTGGTGCGCCGCCAGATTGCGGCTGGCGCCTCCATCGTGAACGTGGCCGCCGGCTCGCGCACGCCCCAGGTGGTGGAGGCTTTGCGCCGGGAATATCCCGACCTGCCGATCATCGCCACGGGCGGCCCGACCGACGACGCCATCCGCGCCACCATTGCGGCCGGGGCCGACGCCGTCAGCTGGACGCCGCCGGCCATTGCCGATCTGGAGCGCGAAGTGATGGAGAAGGCCCGGCGCTTGGCCGCCGAGCTGTTGTAGAGCCCTGCAAGTGCGATCCGTAGGGGGCATCATTCCGGTTGGGAGGGCTGACCAAGGTCAGCCCCTACGGGATGTGAGGCAAGCGAGGTTGACCGGCTCCACAGGGTAAACCGGCGGGGCCCTAAAGCATGTGGGTGACGAGGTAGCCTTCGCGGATGCCGTATTTGCAAGGGATAACTTCGGCGGCGGCCAGCTCCTCTGCGAGCGTGCGCACGATGATCATGCCGGGAACGAGGCTGTGAACACGGTCGGGGGCGGCTTTCACGGCGCGATGGGCGAAAACGGAGACGTCGCCCTGAAGGAGATCGGCGAGCCCTTCCATGTCCTTGCGGCTGATGCTCTTGGGCCGGGTGTCGTCGCCCCACACGGCGGCGACCATCTTCGCGAGGGCGCGCACCGATCCGCCGATGCCGTAGAGCCGCTCGCTTCGGTACCCCTCCAAATTCGGCAGCGCCTGGAGTTCTTTGCGGAACGCGTCGGCGATGGTGCGGCATTCGGCCGGGGTGGGAATGATGCAGCGCACGTAGTTCGCGTAGGCGAGCACACAGCCGAAAGGTATCGAGATCCCCGCATGGTCGCCATCGGCCGCAAGGGCCGTCAGCTCCGTCGAGCCGCCGCCGACATCGATGAGCGTGCCTGCTGCAAGGGGTGCGCTGATGGAGGCGCCGACGAACCCGAGGTGGGCCTCCTCGCGGGCGGAGAGCACGCGCACCTTGTGATCGATGGCCGCCTCGATGGCCGCGGTTGCCGCTTCGGAATTCGCGCAGTTGCGCAGCACGGCGGTGGCGAAGATATCGACGCGTGCGCAGTTGAGGTTGTCGGCCAGCTTCAGCAGGTCGCCCAGTACGGCTACGGCTCGCGCGATGCCCGCGTTGGAGAGCGCCCCGTCGGTCACGTAAGCGGCAAGGCCGGCCATCTTCTTCTCGTCGACCAATGTGCGGAAGGGCTTGGCGGCATCTTCCCGCTTGGTCTCGTAAACGACCAGGCGAACCGAATTGGAGCCGAGGTCGATAACGCCGAGGCGTGCCATGAGGATCCTTTCTCGAGGGTGCATTCCGCAGTGCTTCCCTAGGGTAACGCAACCTGCCGGCAAAGAGCCGCCCGATCGGGAAGACCGGGCGGCTCGGAAGAGGGGAGGAGCGGGTCGCTGTCGCCTCTAGACGGCGATGACCACGCGGTAATGGGCGTTGTCCCCGCAGCATGTCTGCAGAATGATCGACTCGCCGTAGTCGGTCACGCGGGACTGGATGTCCTCCCAGTAGGTGTCGTCGGGCACGATGAACTCGTCGACGACGGAGTAGGTGCGCGTGTTCCCATTGGAGTCGCACACGGTGACGGGATCCCCGTTCTTCAGGGTCATGACGCAGGTGAAGTCGCCGGGGTTGTGGCCGATGAAGTAGCCCCAGCTGCCATCGGTGGTGCTATCGGAGCCCATCCACAGTCCCGCGCCGGAGGCGGGAGCCGAGGCGCTTTCGTAGGAGGGGACGTAGGTGACGATGTCCCCGTTCACGTCGATGGAGTCCGCTACCATTTCATCGCCTTCCGGCGAGATGGTCTCGAGGGGCTCGGTCACGTCGACGGCCTCCACGTCGATGGAATCGTCGGAGTCTTCGGGCGTCTCTCCGGCAGCGCTCGCGGCGGCCTTGGCGCCGGCATCGTGGCTTGCGCTGTGCTTGGCGGACAGGGAGGCGCGGCTGGAAACCGCGTCCATGGCCAGCTCGTCGTGGATGTCGTCGAACTCGGAGGCCATGGCCACCGCCTCTTCCTGATCCTCGTAGACGATGATGGAGGCCACCTGCTTGACGATGGACGTGTCCTGGGCCGCCTCGGGCATGGGCAGCGTGGCCGGATCGCGGTCGGGCTCCATGGCGTAGGCAATGCCGCCGACCAGGGCGAGCGCGGCGGCGCCGGAAACAACGGCGGCTATGAGTTTCGATGCCTTCATGACGCTTCTTCCTTTCACGAGGCCTATCGACGGAGTCGCGGACGGGCTTCTTCTTTGCGAGGCGAACCCTCTCGTGCGGTAAGGGCCAAGAATGGAACTTGACAGTGCCTATCTTAGGGTGTCCAGGTCACAAATAGGCTCTGAACTGGGCATTGTTGGAATCGCGTATGCGTAAGAGAACTTGTTCGGAAGAAAGAAGCCGCCTTGAAATACGCCCGTTTCCATCCCGTCGCCATTGTTGACGGCATGCAAGCGGAAACGGCGCGGGTTGCGCAGAAGTTGTGGGGGGCCGCTGCCGTTTGGCTCCCGTAGGGGGCGACCTTGGTCGCTCCTGTTTTGTCGCGCGTGGTCGTCCCACTCGCTAGGGCTGACCAAGGTCAGCCCCTACGGGGGAGCGCCGTTGGCGACCCTTGCTGCACGCGTTGAGGTTTTCGTCGCTGCCGATTGTTGAGGTCTGAGGGCTTTTCGCGAAGAGGGGAGGTCGCAAGGCGATATTTTGCCTATAATGAGCCCACCTGTATTTCGATGGACACAACCGCACGCAAGCTGCTTCGGCGGCCGGCGTGCTGCCACCAAACGAACACGCGAAACGCACGACGGAAACGAACACGAGGTTGATCATCCATGGGAATGAACCAAGACCCCCGAGGGGATGCCTACGGCCGCAGCCCCGAGCGACCCGATGCGCCGGCTCCGGCCGGCCGGGCTCCCCAGGGCTCGCGGGGCAAGATCACCACGCGCCCCTCGCGAGAGAGCATTCTGCAGTCCTACGCGACCCAAGACGAGATGCGCGCCCGTGACGCGCGCCTGCGCTCCCAGCAGGCGTCCCGCGCCTATACGGCCAGCGCCGCCCAGCGCGACGCCGATCGCGCGGCGCGGCGCGAGGCGCTCGCCGCCCAGCAGCGCGAGCAGGAGGCTCGTCGCGCCGCCCAGCAGCGGCCCGCGCCCGCGGCGACTCCGGCCCAGCGCGCCGGCCAGCGCCGAACCCGCGTGGTGCCCCCGCTCTCTTCCCAGGAGAGCTACGACCTCACTCGCTCTTCCATGGAAAGCTACGAGCGCGCCCGCGCCTCCCGCGATGCCCTCTCCGAGGCTCGCCGGGGCCGTGCGCTCAACCGCGAGGTCATCGACGGCCGCGGCAGCATCGATTCGCGCACCTTCAACGAGAGCCACCAGATTTCCGCCTACTCGCGCGACGATCGCGACCGTCACGACCCGATGATCGACACGATGGACAATCGCACGTGGTATTCTCGGGCCGGGCAGGGGTTCGCCACACCCGCCGAGGGGGCTCCCGGCGCTCCGGCGCCTGTGCGTCGTCCCCGTGGCTCTCGCGCCTCCGACGTGGGGTTTGCCGGCGTTATGAGCGGAAGTGCCAACTATGGCGGAGCGCAGGGCGGCTCCGGCGTGCCGCTGTTCGTCAAGGTGGCCGTCCCCCTGATCGTCGTTCTTCTTGTTGTAATCGTTTGCCTCTTAGTGTTCTAAAGGTTCTAGAAAAGGCTTTACATGTACGCGAAACCGACCTGTCCGACTCCGCTGAAGATCCTTCTCATTGTTGTTATTGCGGTCGAGCTTGTGGCCATCGGGCTGTTGCTCGTCGGCCGCGCCGGCGCTTCCGAGGGAGGTGCGGCGGCCGGATCGTCGGCTGATTCGGCGGGGGCTGCGGCTCCCATTGCCAACGATGCCGCCTCTCAGGGCGCCGACGGCAATGCCGCCGCTTCCGACCCTGCCACCGCTCCCGAGCCCGTGACGCTGACCGTCACCTTCGCCGGCGACTGCACGCTCGGCACCGACATCAACTACGAGAACGAGCGGTCCTTCAACAGCCGCTGGCAGGCCGAGGAGGGCGATGCCACCTACTTCTTGCGCAACGTCGCCGACTTGTTCGGCTCCGACGACCTTACCGTGGTGAACATGGAGGGCGCGCTGACCGAGGGCGGCGAGCGGGCCGACAAGAAGTTCGCCTTCCGCGGCAAGCCGGAGTACGCCAAGATCCTCTCCAGCGCCTCGGTGGAGGCGGCGACGCTGGCCAACAACCACTCTCAGGATTACGGCCAGACGGGCTACGACGACACCATTGCCGCGCTGGACGCCGAGGGGGTGCAAAGCTTCGGCTACGACCGCATCGCGTATCTGGATGTGAAGGGCGTGAAGGTGGCGCTCATCGGGTCGTACTTCCCCGAGGATAGCGCCGAGAACACCAAGGAGATGACCGACAACATCGCCGCGGCCCGCGCCGAGGGCGCCCAGCTCGTGATCGTGTACGTGCACTGGGGCCAGGAGCACGAGTACGACATCACCGAGGGGCAGCAGACCGCCGGGCGCGCCGCTATTGATGCGGGGGCCGATTTGGTGGTGGGATCCCATCCCCATGTGGTGCAGGGCTGGGAGGTGTATCAGGGCCGCTACATCGTCTACAGCCTTGGCAACTTCTGCTTCGGCGGCAACACCAACCCCGACGACAAAGATTGCCTCATCTTCCAGCAAACGTTCACGGTGACCGGTGACGAGGTGGCCAAGAACGACGACGTGGATTTCATCGCCGCCTCGGTTTCCACGGAGACCGACCGCAACACCTACCAGCCGGTACTGGCCGAAGGGGATGAGAAGGCCCGCATCGACGCGAAGGTGCAAGAAGCCGCCGACCGCATTGCGGCTGCCTCCTAAAGCATCGATTAACCTGTCCGGCCGCGAGAAGGCGGAGGGGCGCCGTGCTCAAACAGCTTTCTATGGCAGGGTTCGTCGGGAGCTGCCGACATTTCGTTATGCCATAGAAAGAACTGCGCGCGGCACCCCTCCGCCTTCTCGCGGCCTACTGAGCCTTAGTTGCTGGGGTTGCGGGCTAAATGCGGATGACGCAGGAGCCGGCGGTGAGGCCGCCGCCGAAGGCGGTCATGCAGGCGATGTCTCCCGGCTGCAGCTTGCCCTCGCAAAGCGCCTCGTTCAGGGCGATGAGGGCGCTCGCGCCGCTGACGTTGCCGACGTGGTCGATGATCACCTGGAAGCGCTCCATGGGCAGATCCATTTTCTTGGCGGCGTAGCGGATGATGCGCTCGTTGGCCTGGTGCGGCGTGAACAGGGTGACATCGTCGGTGGTCAGCCCGGCGCGGGTAAGCGCCTCCTCGGTGCAGCGCATCATGGCGGAGGTGGCGAACTTGAACACCGCCTGGCCGGCCATGCGCATATAGGGGTCGCTTTCCGCATCGGAGGCGGCAAGACGCGGGGTGGCGGTGGCAGAAGCACCGGCGGCGGTCGTGCCGTTGGCGGCGAAGGGCACCTCGCGGGAGGCGAAGGCGCTGTCGCACCAGAGGGTGCGGTCGACGTCGTCGGTGTTTTCCATGTACGAGGAGAGGATGCCGGGCGCATCGGCTCCGGCGGCTCCGGCAGCTCCGGCAGCACCGGTCTCCGCCTCGTCGCGCCATTCCAGCACCACGGCCCCGGCGCCGTCGCCGAACAGGATGCACGTGGCGCGCTCTTCCCAGTCGACGAGCTTGCTCAGGCGCTCGGCGGCCACCACGAGTACGCGGCGCACGTCGTTGCAGCGCAGAGGCGTCCCGGTGCGGGCGGCTTCCTGGCGTGCGAAGGCGGCGCCGGCCATGATGAGGTCAGCGGTGGAAAGCCCGTAGACGCAGCCGGAGCAGGCGCAGGACATGTCGTAGCACACGGCGTTTGTGGCACCGACGTGCTCGCGGATGCGGGCGGCCTCGGAGGGGAAGTGGGTGTCGGCGGTGAGCGTCGGGCAGATGATCATGTCCAGGCTGGCAGCTTCGATCGCTCCCGCCTCGCGCTGCCAACCGCCTTCCTCAAGCCCCAGCGCTCGCAGCGCGGCTTGGGCGCCCAGATCGGTGCAGGTCTCCTCGATGGCGACATGGCGGGTGTGAATGCCCGTGCGCGGGACGATCCACTCGTCGGTGGTGTCTACGATTTCCGAGAGCTCGTCGTTGGTGACGATGCGCGCGGGCAGCGCTCTGCCCGATCCGATGATGACGCTGCCCAAAGCCGTTCCTTTCCGTAAATGATGCCTCAACCTGCTCTATGATGCCCCATATCGCCAAGTTTTCTGCTCAACGATGAGATGTTTGGTGAAGATTTTAAACGCGCGGTCAGTTTTTGGGACGAATTCCTTAAGATTTCTCAGATAGTTTATCTCAAGGCGCGTGTTGCCGCAGCGAAAGAGAGGACGAGCTGCTTTCATGAAGACCCGTATCACAGAGCTTTTGGGCATTGAATATCCCGTCGTGCAAGGGGCCATGGCCCGCATCGCCGACGGAGGGCTGGCCGGCGCCGTAAGCGAAGCCGGCGGCTTGGGCATCATCGCCTGCGGGGGCGCCCGGCCCGAATGGATTCGCGAGCAGGTGGCCCGCGCCCGCGCCCTTACGAGCAAGCCTATCGGCATCAATGTCATGCTCATGGATCCGCGCGCGAGCGAGGTGGCCGAGCTCGTGTGCGAGCTGGGCGTGGAAGTGGTGACCACCGGCGCCGGCAGTCCCGCCAACTATATGAAGATGTGGAAGGACGCGGGCGTGAAGGTAGTGCCCGTGGTGGCCTCCTCGGCCCTGGCCGCCCGCATGGAGCGCCTCGGCGCCGACGCCGTGGTGGCCGAGGGCACGGAAGCTGGCGGACATATCGGCGAGCTGACCACTATGGCGCTCGTGCCGTCGGTTGCCGCGGCGGTTTCGATCCCCGTCATCGCCGCCGGCGGCATCGTGGATGGCCGGGGGATGCTCGCCGCCTTCGCGCTGGGCGCCGAGGGCGTGCAGTGCGGCACGCGCTTCCTCACCGTGGAGGAATGCGGCGTGCACGAGGCGTGGAAGGAGAAGGTGCTGAAAGCCAAGGACTCCGACACCATCGTCACCGGGCGCGGCACCGGGCATCCCGTGCGCGGCCTGAAGAACAAGTTCGCCCGCGAGTGCCGCAAGATCGAGATGGCCGCCACCTCCGGGGAAGAGCTGGAGGGCATGTACGCCGGCTCGCTCGCCCGGGCCGTGGCGGGAGACGTGGAAAACGGCTCGGTCATGGCCGGGCAGGTGGCGGCGCTGGTGACCGAGCGCGGCACGGCGGCCGAGGTTATTGCCAACATGGTGCGCGAGGCCGAGGCGCTGGCCGGGCGCTCCTTGGGCGAGCTGGCCGAGCTGAACAGCCGCCGGGCGCGCGTGTAAGGAGGCCGCCATGCTTGATGAGACCCCCTTGGCGCCTTTGGGCCCGGCTGGCCTGGTGTTCATGGCCTCGGGCCAGGGCTCCCAGAAGCCCGGCATGGGCGCCGATCTGTTGGACATCCCCGAGGTGGCGAACGTGTTCGCTTGCGCCTCGGACGTGCTCGGCCGCGACGTGGCCGCGCTGGTGCGCGACGCGTCGCCCGAAGAACTGAACGACACGCGCAACGCCCAGATCGCCATTGCGGCGCTGTCGGTCGGCATGGGGCGGGCGCTTGAGGCGCGCGGCATCGTGCCGGACGCGCTGCTCGGGTTCTCCCTCGGGCAGGTTTCCGCCATGGTGCTCGGCGGCATGCTCGCCGAGGAGGACGCCTTCGCGCTCATCGCTGAAAGGTCGCGCCTCATGGGGGAGGCGGCCGACGCGAATCCCGGCGTTATGAGCGCGCTTCTGAAGATCACGCTGCCCGAGGCCGAGGCACTGTGCGCTCAGTGCGCCGAGGACGAGGTGCTCGTGCCCGCGAACCTGAACGGCGGCGGCCAGATCGTCATCGCCGGCACGCCGGCGGCGGTGACCCGCGCCGAGGAGGCGTGGGCCGCGAGCAAGGGCCGCTTCTCGCGCTTGGCCACGTCCGGTGCCTTCCACAGCCCGCTCATGGCGCCGGCGCAGGCGCCCTTCGCCGACTACCTGGCGCAGGTGGAGTTCCGCGAGCCGGTGGTGCCGGTCATCGGCAACGTGCACGCCGCGCCGCTTGACGTCGCCGGCGCTCGCGAGGAGCTGGTGGCGCACTTGGTGTCGCCCGTGCAGTTCGAGGCCAGCGTGGCAAAGCTTCAGGCGGTCGGCGCGAAGATGTTCGCGGAAGTGGGCTTCGGCGGCGTGCTCGCCAATCTCGTGAAGCGCATCGACCGCAGCGCGCCCCGAGCCGCCATTCAGGATCGCCCCTCCTTCGATGCCTTCGTCGAGGAATTCGGAAAGGAATAGACGTGACCGAATCAGAAAACCGCCGCTGCGCCGTTGTGACCGGCTCCACCCGCGGCATCGGACGCGCCGTGGCCCGCGAGCTGGCGGCCGCTGGCATGAACGTGGTGGTGAACAGCTCTTCTGAGCGCAGCCTGCCCGCCGCCGAGGCGGTAGCCGCCGAGATCGCCGAAGAGTTCGGCGTGGAAACCCTGGCCGTGGCCGCCAACGTGGCCATAGAAGAGGAGGCCAACGCGCTCATCGCCGCCGCGGCCGAGGCCAACGGGCGGGTGGACGTGCTCGTGAACAACGCCGGCATCACCCGCGACGGCCTGGCCGCCCGTATGTCCGACGACGACTTCGACGCCGTCATCGACATCAACCTGAAGGGCACCTTCCATTGCTGCCGCGCCGCCGCGAAGCTGATGATGAAGCAGCGCTGGGGCCGCATCGTGAACATGTCCAGTGTGGTGGGCGTGTACGGCAACGTGGGCCAGGTGAACTACGCCGCCTCCAAGGCCGGCGTCATCGGGCTCACGAAGTCGCTCGCCCGCGAGCTTGCGCGCCGCAACATCACGGCCAACGCCGTGGCGCCCGGCTTCATTGCCACTGACATGACCGACGCGCTTTCCGATGCCCAGCGCGAGGCCATCGTGAGCCGCATCGGCAGCGGGCGCTTGGGCGAGCCGGACGACATCGCCCATTTGGTGCGCTTCCTCGCCTCGGACGAGGCGTCTTACATCACCGGTCAGGTCATTTGCGTGGACGGAGGTATGTCCCTATGAGCGAGAACGCAAGCGAGAGCACTCAGACCCGGCGGCCCGACGGCACCCATCGCGTCGTCATCACCGGCGTGGGCGCGGTGACGCCGGCCGGCGTGGGCGTTGAGGCGCTGTGGGAGGCGCTCATGGGGCGCGAGTGCTGCATTGAGCCCATCGAGCGCTTCGATACGAGCGAGTACGAGGTGCACATTGCCGGCGAGGTGCGCGACTTCGACGGTGTCGAGCACGGCCTGACCAAGAAGGAGGCGCGCCGCTTCGAGCGCTTCGTGCAGTACGCCATCGTGGCGGCCGACGAGGCGCTGGCCCAGTCCGGCTTGGAAGTCACCGACGAGAACCGCGACCGCATCGCGGTGGTGTTCGGTACCGGCATCGGCGGCATCGACGAGCTGCAGAAGAGCTTCGCCACCTTGGAGGAGAAGGGCCCCAAGCGCGTGAACCCCCTGTTCATCCCCACGATGATCGGGAACATCGCGGCGGGCAACCTGGCCATTCGCTACGGCATGCGCGGCGAGTGCCTGAACGTGGTGACCGCCTGCGCCACCGGTGCCCACTGCATCGGCACGGCGCTGCGCGACATTCGCCACGGCTACATCGACGCGGCGCTCGTGGGCGGCACGGAGGAGTCCGTGAGCCCCATCTGCATCGCCGGCTTCACCAATTTGTCGGCCCTTACCCGCGCCGAGGATCCCAAGGAGGCCTCGCTGCCCTTCGACGCCCGCCGCGGCGGTTTCGTGGCCGGCGAGGGGGCGGGGGCCCTGGTCATCGAGTCGTTGGAAAGCGCGCTCGCCCGCGGCGCTGCGCCCATCGCCGAGATCACCGGCTTCGGCAGCACGGGCGACGCCTATCACATGACCGCGCCCGACCCGGAGGCCACCGCCATCACCGCCGCCATGGCCGCTGCTCTGGCCGAGGGCGGCTTCACCCCGGCCGATTTGGGGCACCTGAACGCCCACGGTACGGGCACGCCGGCCAACGACGCCACGGAGTCGAAGGCGCTCGCGAACCTGATGGGCGGTGTGGAAGCGGCCGCTTCGGTGCCGGTCACCTCCGTGAAGGGCACCACGGGCCACATGCTCGGCGCCGCCGGCGCGGTGGAGGCCATCGTGTGCGCCCTGTCCGTGGCGCGCGACGCGGTGCCCCCCACGGCCGGCTTCGCCGAGGCCGCCGAGGACTGCCCCGTGGCCGTGGTCACCGAGGCGGTCACCGACTATCCGCAGAAGGTGGCCCTGTCCACCTCGCTGGGCTTCGGCGGCCACAACGCCGCTCTGGCCTTCTCGCCGTATCGCGGCTAGGTCGCTCCGCGAGGGGCCTTCTCGGTGGGTTGATCCCCGTAGGGGCCGACCTTGGTCGGCCCTGGGATCGGAGCCCGATGGGGCTGACGTGAAGCGCCGACGTCCTCGCGAGCGAGGGCCGACCAAGGTCGGCCCCTACGGAAGGCGAGATGAGGATCGAAAGATTGTTGCAAGGAGAAACGTATGACTGAGGAGAACGCGATGGCGCCGCTGCCCTGGGGGCGTGAGGTCATCGAGGGGATTCTGCCCCATCGCGATCCGTTCGTGTGGGTGAGCCGCATTATGGCCATCGAGCCCGGCGCTTCCATCGAAGGCGAGCTGGACGTACCGGCTGATCTGGATATCTTCCGCGGGCACTTCCCCGACCATCCGGTGCTGCCCGGCGTCATCATCATGGAGGCGCTCGCTCAGTGCGCCTCCATCGCCGTGCTTCAGGCGCCCGAGCTGCGCGGGAACATCGGCTTTCTCACCGGCATAGACGCGGCGAAGTTCCGCCGCCAGGTGGCCCCGGGCGACACCGTGACGCTGCGCGCGACCATCGTGAAGTCGTCGCGACGCCTCGTGGTGGCCGAGGTGGAGGCCTCCGTGGACGGCGAGATCTGCGCCACGGCCACCCAGAAGTACGTGCTCGCACCCAAGGAGTAGCTATGGCCAAAGCGGCTTCCAAGTACATCAGCTTCGACACGGCGGGGAACTTCGTCTCCGAGCTTGAGGACGGCTCTGCGGCCCCCGAGGCGCCCGAGGACGGCTCGCTGAAGTCGGCGGTCTCCTACGCTCTGGACGCCATCGTGGAGGCGGCCGGCACCTTGCCGGATACGGCGGCGGCCCTGGTGGGGGCCCGCCCCGGCGCGGCCCATCGCGACCCGGAGGAGAAGGTGGCCGACGTCTCCGAGCACGTTCGGTCCACCATCGGCGACGACTTCGCCGTCGATGCGGCGCGAACCGCCGAGAAGCCCCGGGCCCTCGTCATCGCCTCGGCCAAGAACGCCCGGGCCTTCGTGGTGCCCATGGAGCAGGCGGGCCTCGATGTGGTCTTCGCCACGGTGGACAACCGCTCGCTGGACGGCTTCGCCCGGCGCATGCTGCCCACCTACAACCTGGGCAGCACCACGGCCGACGTGGACGCCGACACGCTTTCCGCCAACATCTACACAGTGCTCTCGGCGGCCAAGGCCTGCGGTGCGACGCTTATCTTCCTCGACAGCGCCAAGGCGTCGCTCGCGGAGGACGCCTATTTCCTGCGTCACGCCGCCAAGCGCGGCCTGCGCGTGTTCGCCCCGGCCACCGAGGGCACTCTGCGCACCGGTTGGGTGGAGCTTCTGCCCGCCGGCGTCGCGCCCGCGCTCGGTACGGCGTCGCCCTCCGAGGCGCCCTGGGAAAACGAGCCGGCTCGGGTGGCGGACGACGACGAGGGCCCCACCCATTGGCGCCGCTGCCACAAGTGCAAGCTCTTCTTCGACAAGGAGGAGATCATCGAGCTCGGCGGCTATTGCCCGGCTTGCGGCACCTTGCAGCGCCTGCGCTCCGACGAGCGCCTGGCCGCCACGGTGGACGCCGGCTCGTTCGAGGAGTGGAACGCGGTCATGCCCGACTCCAACCCGCTGGACTTCCCGGGCTACCCGGAGAAGATCGCCGATCAGCGCGAGAAGAGTGGCCTTGAGGAAGCGGTGCGCACGGGACGCGCGACCATCGCGGGGCTGCCTTTGGCCGTAGGGGTCATGGAGTCCGGCTTCTTCATGGGCTCCATGGGACACGTGGTGGGCGAGAAGGTGGCCGCGATGATCGATCGCGCCATCGCCGAGCGGCTGCCCGTCGTCGTGTTCTGCGCCTCCGGCGGCGCCCGCATGCAGGAGGGCCTCATCTCGCTCATGCAGATGGCGAAAGTGTCCTGCGCCGTGGAGCGTTTGGGGGCGGCCCGTCTGCCCTTCATCACCGTGCTCACCGACCCCACGACCGGCGGCGTGACGGCGTCGTTCGCCATGCAGGGCGATATCGTCTTGGCCGAGCCCGGCGCGCTCATCGGGTTCGCCGGCCAGCGGGTCATCCGCGACACCATCAAGCAGGAGCTGCCCGAGGGCTTCCAGACGGCGGAGTTCGCGCTCGAGCACGGGCTTGTCGACGCCATCGTGGAGCGCTCCCAGATGCGCAGCGTGCTGGCCCAGCTTCTGGCCCTGCACGCCCCGGCCGACGACCCGGGGCGCATCGTCACCTACCACAGCGTCATGGACGCGCTGTCGGTGGGCGCGGACGCCTACGGCTCGGTGGACGTGGCGCCCGAGGCCCGAGCCGTTGGCGAGCGCATCCGCGACGAGGAGGCCGCGGGGCTGTGGCGCAGCCTGGCCGAGTCGGTGCCGGTGGTGGGCGAGCTCATCGGGCGCCCGGAAACCCCCGAGGAAGCCGAGGAGGCGTCCCGCCGCGAGCTGGAGCGCCATGCCCGGCGCGAGGCCCGCAAGTCCGGGGTGAGCTGCGAGGCCGCTTCGGGCAGCGCCTGGGAGTCCGTGCAGATCGCCCGCAACGTGCGCCGTCCCACGGCCCGACGCTACCTCGACGGCATCGTGGAGGGCTTCATCGAGCTGCACGGCGACCGCGCCTTCGCCGACGACGGGGCCATCCTCGCCGGCATCGGGTGGATCTCGGGGCATCCCGTGACGGTCATTGCCCAGGAGAAGGGCGTGAACTTGGCCGACCGCGTGGCCCGCAACTTCGGATGCCCCCAGCCCGAGGGCTACCGCAAGTCGCTGCGCCTCATGCGCGAGGCGGAGAAGTTCGGCCGGCCGATTCTCTGTTTGGTGGACACCCAGGGCGCCTTCTGCGGCACCGAGGCCGAGGAGCGCGGCCAGGGCAACGCCATCGCCGACAATCTGGTGGCCATGGCGGGCCTTACCGTTCCGGTGGTGAGCGTGCTTCTGGGCGAGGGCGGAAGCGGGGGCGCCTTGGCGCTGGCCGTGGGCAACCGCGTGGCCATGCAGGAGCATGCGGTGTACTCGGTGCTCTCGCCGGAGGGCTTCGCCTCCATCCTGTGGAAGGATCGCACCCGCGCGCCCGAGGCCGCCGAGGCCATGCGGATGGACGCCGCCTCGGTGCTGGAATGCGGCATCATCGATGCGGTCATTTCGGAAGGGGAGGGCCCGGCCCACGAGAATCCGGAAGAGGCCGTCGCCGCCGTGCGCGATTACGTCCGTGCCGCCTACAAGGAGCTGGCCGACCTTGCTCCCGACGAGCTGGTCCGCCAACGCCAGGAGCGCTTCGCGAAGTTCTAGGAGTGGTTTCTGCCGCTCCTTTTTTGCCCGGAGCAATCTCGTTGCCGTTCTGGTCGCAGAATTTCGATTTGTTAGACATGGCTGGGAGCGGCTTGGTGAGCTGGGGTTGAAAAACAGGCTGAAAAGAGGCCGAAAAGCAAGAAAAGGACTCGTGTCGAGCCCTTTTCTTTTGCTTTGCAGGATGTGGAAGTCTAACAACTCGAAAATATGTCCCCAAATTGAGAGGAAGATTTGCTGGAAGGACCTCTTACAGCATCTTCGCGCGGAGCTCCTCGGGGGTCATGGGCGAGAGCAGCGCAGGCGCGATGTCGAAGATGGTGCGACAGCCCGTCTCGCCCGCACAGGCCATGCGCCAGCAGGCGCGGGCGCAGGCGACGAGCACGCTGCCGGTGAACTCCGGGTTGGAATCGAGCTTCAGCGAGTACTCGATCACATGGGTGTTCTCGCCGGCGGCACCCGTGGTGCCGGTGCGGATGACCGAGCCGCCGTGGGGAATGCCGGCGTGATCGCGGTCGAGCTCTTCCTGAGAAATGAAGGTGACCGTGGTGTCGTAGTCGGCGAAGTAGTTCGGCATCGTGACGATGGCCTTTTCGATGGCGGCCGTATCGGCGCCCTCCTCGGCCACAACGAAGCACTCGCGGGTGTGCTTCTGGCGCGTGGTCAGCTCCGGGTTGGCGCCGGAGCGCACGGCATCCAGCGCCTCGGGCACGGGCACCGTGTACTGGCGGGCGTCGGCCACGCCGGGAATGCGGCGGATGGCATCGGAGTGCCCCTGGGAGACGCCGCGGCCCCAGAAGGTGTAGTCGGCGCCGTTGGGCATGATGGCGTTGGCGTAAACGCGCGAGACCGAGAACATGCCCGGATCCCAACCCACCGAGATGACGGCCACGTGCCCCGCCTCGCGGGCCACCGCGTCGACGGCGGCGAAGTGCGCCGGGATGTTGGCGTGGGTGTCGAAGGAGTCGACCACGTTGTAGAGCGCAGCGGCTGCCGGGGTCTGCTCGGGCAGGTCGGTGGCCGAGCCGCCAGCGAGCATGAGCACGTCGATGTCGTCGGTATGGGCGGCCAGCTCCGTGGCGGGCCAGACGGCGACGTTCTCGCCGAGCGGGTGCACGCTGGCCGGGTCGCGGCGAGTGAACACGCCCACCAATTCCATGTCGTCGTTGGCGGCGACGGCCAGTTCAATGCCGCGGCCGAGGTTGCCATAGCCGAGAATGCCGATGCGGATGGGGTTCAATGGTGCCTCCTTGGGTGTTCGCTGAGTAGGAAAGCGGTGCTTCGGGGCCGATGCCTGCTTTGGTTTTGAAGCTAGCGGGACAGGCCGCGCCGCCGGGGTGTCGCATCATTATCGCGTACCGTCTTACGCGCGGGAACCTGTCCGTGGCGAGCGTTACGAGGATTTAACGGAGAGGTACCTTGGCGCGGCGCTTGCGTCCGTTCGCCGACGGGGCGTTGTGGAATCGGGCGGGCGGAGGACCCGCGACGCGTCGTTGCGGAAGGCGGCGTGGAAGTTGCTCGCGTGCTTGCCGGTCGCACGGTGCGGGGCGGCACGGGCGCAACCGGCCGTTGGACGCCCTCAGTCGCGCCCGGGATGCGCGGCGCGGCGGCTGCCCCCTTCAATCTCCTCCCCCTGGGTGGGTATGCGCAGGGTGAACACGGTGACGCCCCGCTCGCTCGCCGCCTCGATGTCGCCGTGATGCGCCACGACGATTTCCCGGGCGATGGCGAGCCCCAGCCCCGCGCCGCCCTTCTTCGACGAGCGCGCCCCGTCTTCCCGGTAGAACTTCTCGAAGATGGTCTCCAGATGGGCGTCGGATATCTCGCGACCGCGGTTGGCCACGGTGATGGTGGTCGTGCGGGCGTCCTGGCGGGCGGCGATGGCGATGACGGAGTTCGCGTCGGCGTAGGCCACGGCGTTGCGCAGCACGTTGCCCAGCGCCCGGGCGAGCTTGTCCGGATCGATGAAGAACTGGCCCGCGCCGGCGGCGTCCACGGTGATGCGGATGTTGCGGGCGGCGGCCTCGGGGAAGAACGCCTCGGCCACCTGCTGGCAGAACAGGCGCACCCCCACGGTCTCCCGCTCGATGGGAATGGCCGACAGGTTGTAGCGGGTGATCTCGAAGAACTCGTTGATGAGGCTTTCCAAGCGCTCGGCCTTCGAATAGGCGATGTCGGCGTACTTGCGCAGGGTCTCCCGGGGCAGATCGGTCGTCTCGCGCAGCAGATCCAGGTAGCCGAGCACCGAGGTGAGCGGCGTGCGGATGTCGTGGGCCAGATAGGCCACCAGCTCGTTCTTGCGCTGCTCGGCGGCGTGAGCGGCGCGCTCGTCGGCCAGCGACTGCGAGCGGATGACCGCCAGCTCATTGCGGGCGATGGACAAGTCGGCCGGCAGCTCGATGGGGGCGTCCTTGTCGGCGAGCAGGCGCCCCACGGCCCCGGACAGCTCGTCGAAGTAGCGCAGCGACCGGTTCAGGGCTCTCAGGATGATGGCGAGCCAGCCGGCCACGAAGACGAGCAGGGCCAGCGGGAGCTTGAACGACTTGACGAACGTGTAGGTGGCGACGTCGCGCATGCGGTAGACGCCGTCCTCGCCGTACTGGACTTGCCAGACGGGGTGGTCGTCGGAGACGCCCAGCGCCCGCGCCTCTTCGGCGGAGGTCAGGTCAAGCCAGGCGCTGTAGGCCTGCTCCTGGGATTGGCGAAAGGCGCTTTGCAGAAGGTCGTTTAACGTTGGCTGATCGTAGCCCAGGACGGCGGCGCTGACGAGAATCCGCGTGGCCACGTCCACCGTGGTCTCCGGCGGCATGAACGTTTGGGCCTCGGGCAGGGAAAGCCCCAGCTCCTGCAGGGATGCTGATACGCGCAGCGCCGCCATGGCATGGGCGGCGCTCGCCTCGTCGGTGAAAATGCCCTCGGCCGTCAGAATGGTCTGATAGGGAAGGAGGGGAACGGCCCAGAGGGTCTTGTCGTCCGGGGCGCCGTCGGTCTCGGCATCGAGGGGCGCCACGTCATCGATGAAGGTGCTCGTGTCGCCGATGGCCGCGGCGTTGGTGCCCGAGGCGACGGCCACATCCGCCCCGAGCTTCTCAGCCCGTTCCTTGGCGTAGGCCGCGGCCGCCTCGGCGTTCTCGGGCGAGTCGGCCATCATGCTTGCATACTCCGCCAGGGCGTCTTCCATCTCGTTCACTTCGCCTTGAACCTCGGCGATAGTGCCCGCATCGTTGGAGTAGCCGCTCTCGACGGCCTCGTTGACCCAGAGGTCGAAGAGGTTGGCATCGTCGAGCAGTCCCTGGTCGGTGAGGATCTGCTGGAACTGCTCGGAGGAATTCAGGGTGCGCCAGGACGAGGTTGAGTCGGCTACCCAGTTCGCGATCGAAGGCACCATGAAGGTCTCGATGGCCAGGCAGGCCAGGGCGAAGGCCCCGCTGAACAGCAGCAGGTTGCGAATGAGGCCGCCGAGCACGCGCCGGCGCAGGACGCGGGCCTGCTCGCTTTTAAGCGCCATGGCCGGTGTCGCCGGGCGCGCCGCGCAGCTTGTAGCCGACGCCCCAGGCGGTTTCGATGAACGTCGTGGAAGCGTCGATATCGGCGAGCTTCTTGCGCAGGCGGCGGATGTGCACCATGACCGTGTTGGCCGCCGCGTCGTCGAAGCGCTCGTGCCAGGCCCCTTCGAACAGATCGGCCGCCGAGACCGGCGAGCCGACCGACTGGGCCAAAATCGCCAGAATGGCGAACTCCTTGGGGGTGAGGTGCAAAGGCTCGCCGTGGAGCGTGGCCAGATGCGTGCGCAGATCCACCTCGATGGCGCCGGCGGAAAGCAGGGTCGAGGAAGCCTGGGGCGCTGCTTGGCGTCGGCGCAGGCGCGCTTTCACGCGGGCCACCAATTCGCGGGGCCGGAAGGGCTTGGTGACGTAGTCCTCGGCGCCCAGGGTGAAGCCGACGACTTGGTCGGCCTCCTCGTCTTTCGCCGAGAGGAAGATGACGGGAATGTCCCGCATCTGGCGCATGCGAACGCAGAGTTCGAAGCCGTCGATGCCCGGCATCATGATATCCACGATGGCCAGGTCGAACGGCGTGCGGGCGAGCATGTCCAAGGCCGCCTGTCCGCTGTAGCAGGCCAGCGCGTCCATGCCCTCGGCCACGAGCAGGTTGACAACCAGATCGGCGATGGCCTGCTCGTCGTCCACCACCAGTATGTGCGCGCGTTTTTCCATAAGGGCTATTGTACGCGATTCGCCCCGGGTTTTGCCAACAGGCGTGCCATCCCGTGACAGCTTCAGGAAAAGTTAAGGTGCCCTGCCGGAAATGTCAGATTTCGCTATGGGACGCGTAAGCCGGCTCGTCGGTAAGGTGGAGGTGCAACGTAAGGAGAGATTTATGGACACTGCTGCCTACCGTTTCGACGAGGGAAACTTGTACGAAGGGGACGCGCCCTTAAGCTGCGCCGGAAGGGCGGGCGCTTCGAGCTCTTCGGGTGCTTCGAGGGTTGCCCCCAATCCCTACGGGCGGGACGCTTGGGCGCGGCCGCAGGGCGCGGGGAGTCGGTCGGCTCGTAGCGCGGGTTCGAAAACCGCCCAGGGTGCATCGCCGCAGCGGCGGCCGTCTCGCGGGTCGGCGCGGGCGTTCGCGGCTTCGGCTGCCGTGCCGGGCGTGGTGAGGGCCATGCTGGGCGGTCTGGCCCGCACGGGCCGCGCCGCGCGTGGCCGTCGCATTGGGCGACGGCGCTGGCATCTGTGGTCGGTGCTGGGCGTGGCGGCGCTCTCCGTTTTCGTGTTGGTCGCCATCTTCCAGATGGCGAACCTGTACGCCGAAGGGCTGGGGCTTGTGGGGCCGGGCATCGCCTCGCCCACGGCGGATACCGCTCCGGCCGCCGCGGGCGCGGACGAGGCGGCCGATCCTGCCAGCACCCCGCGTGACGAGTGGCGCGGCGGCCATCTGCCCTTCCTCTACCAGACCGATCCTCAGTACCGCGATGCGCCCTATGCCGGTACCACGGTGCGGGAGGCCGGCTGCGGGCCGACGAGCCTGGCCATGGTCTACATCGCGCTGACGGGGAAGACCGACAAGGATCCCGCCGCCATGGCCGCCTTCAGCGAGGCCGAAGGCTATGTGGAAGGGGGCCTGACCGCTTGGCGCCTCATGACCGACGGCGCGGCTGAGCTGGGGCTTTCCTCTCATGAGGTGCCGGCGGACGCGGGGCGTCTTGCGGCGGAGCTCGCTGAGGGGCATCCCGTCATCTGCAGCGTGCGCCCCGGCGACTTCACGGACACGGGACACTTTCTCGTGGTGGCCGGCGTGGCCGACAACGGCGAGCTGGTCATCCACGACCCCAACAGCCCCGCCAACAGCGCCCGCACCTGGGACGTTCAGCGCGTGCTCGCCCAATGTGCCAACCTCTGGGCCTTCGAGCGGGTTTAACGGGGGCGGGACGGCGCGCTTCCAGGGTTTTCGCTTTTGGAGCAAAGCGCCTCCCTCTTTTTGGCAAGAATTTCGAGTTGTTAGACTTAGACGAGCGAATGAGAGGGCGATCTCGCCATTTTGATGGCGGTTTTGCCTGAATTGCTGATTTGGAGCGGCTGGTTTTCTGCGCGCGAACTCTAACAACTCGAAATTCTTTCTCAAAACAAGAGGGTGCATTGTCGATGCCTTCGGAAACGCGCTGCATGACTGATTCGTCCATGCGCCCATGCGGCGGGAAGGTCCATGCGCCCATGCGGCGGGAGCGATTCGCTCATTCGATGGGGTTCCCGCTTGGCCGTTGGCGTCCGTGCTAGGATGGAGCCAGTGATTCCGAACGATGAGGAGGCTTCCCGTGGATGCCTTTGTCCCCGAAGTCGCGCCGCCGCCCTTGCTCGAGTGCCGCGACCTCACTAAGCGCTATGGCGCCACGGTGGCGCTCGACCGCTTTACTGTCAGCTTGGCCGCCGGCCGCATCGTAGGGCTGCTCGGCCCGAACGGCTCGGGCAAGACCACGCTGCTGAAGATGATCGCCGGCGTGGCCCATCCGACGGCGGGCGACATTCGCGTGGCGGGCTATGAGGTGGGCCCGGAATCGAAGGCGCTCGTCTCCTACCTGCCCGAGCGGCCCTACTTCTCCCGTTCCATGCGCGTGCGCGAGATGATCGCCTTCTTCGCCGACTTCTACGAGGACTTCGACGCCGCCTTGGCCCGGGACATGCTCGCTCGGCTCGGTGTTCCCGAGGGCGCCCCGTGCGCGGCGCTTTCCAAGGGCACCGTTGAGAAGGTGCAGCTCACGCTCGTCATGGCCCGTCACGCGGCGCTGTATCTTTTGGACGAGCCCATCGGCGGCGTGGATCCGGCGGCCCGCGATTACATCCTGCAAACGGTTATTCGCGCGTATCGGCCGCAGTCGTCCATCATCCTTTCCACCCACCTCGTGCGCGACGTGGAGGCGTTTCTGGACGACTTCATCCTGCTGCGCTATGGCCAGATGCTTCTGCACGCGCCCGTGGCCTACGTGACCCAGGGGAAGGGCACGACGCTGGACGCGTTCTTCCGAGAGGAGTTCCGATGCTAGGAAAGCTCTTCGCCCGGGAAATGCGGGCGCTTGTGAAGCCTGCGGCCATCATGCTGGCCATTATGGTCGTCGCTGGCGTGGTGGGCATCGGCTGCATCGAGGCCACCGACGCCGTGAGCCGCGCGGCGGGATTCGCCTCCCGTTATGTCAACGAGGCGTCGGCCGCTTCCAACCTGACCGTGGTGCTCGTGATGGCGGCGCTGTTCTGCGCCTTTCTCGTGTGGGCCAGCCTCGTGGCGGTCTACGTGTTCATCGCCATGCGCTTCTATCGCACGATGTTCACCGACGAGGGCTATCTCACGCTCACGCTGCCGGTGCGCACGGGCGCGCTGGTGACGGCGAAATTCTGCGCCGCCTTCCTGCTGGCGGCGGTGTTTACGCTTGTGGCCTGCGCGCTCGCCTCATTGGCCGTGCTCGCGATCTCCGACGGCGATGGGGACATGGTGTCGGTGGTGCTGTCGCTTTTGGGCGGTTGGTCGGCGCTGACGGGCAGCGGTGGTGTGGCCTCGTCGGTCATAGGCGTGGCGAACGCGCTCGTGTCCGCCGCCTACACCGTGGGGCTGGCGTTCCTCTCGCTGACGCTGGGCGCATGGTGGGCGCGGCGGCATAAGGTGGCCACGGCCGTGGCGCTGTATGTGGGAATTGGCTGGGTGATCTCTCTTCTGTTCTCTATCGTTGGCGTGCTGGCCATGATGGGCGACACGGGCACGGCATCGTTCATGCTCGGCACGGTGTCCGTCATGCAGACGGTGGTGAACCTTGCCGTGGCCGTGGGCGGCGTCGCCTTGTCCGCCTACCTCGTGCGCGCCAAGGTCGATCTGAGCTAGGGAAAAATTGCCGTTGCCTTAGCTGGCAGCTAATGAAACGGTTAACGAGAACGGATACCCTTCTTCCTTGTCCGTTAGGAATAGCGCGTTTAGAAGAAGGGAATCATCTATGGAAACGCAACCTCGCTCGGCCATGGCCGTGGCTTCTCTCGTATTGGGAATCGTGGCACTGGTCACTTCGATTCTGCCGATCATCAACAACCTCTCCTTCCTTTTGGCCATCCTCGGCATCGTCTTCGCCATCGTCGGGTTGGTGGGCATTTCGAAAGGGAAAAAGAGCGGTAAGGGCTTAGGCGTCGCCGGCCTCGTGCTGTCTGTGATCGCCTTCATCCTTGTGCTCGTGATGCAGAGCGCCTTCAGCGCCGCCCTCGACCAGGCCATGGAGGAGAGCGGGCTTGATACGGCGACGGCGCAAGGCGTAGCGGCCGGAGATTCCGGATCTGCGGCCGAGCCCCAGGCGGCCGAGCAGAGCGAGGCGACGCAGGCCGCTTACGGCGTCACCATCGACGGCTGCCGCGTGACCGAGGACTATCAGGGAAATCCAGCTGCCGTGGTGACCTACACCTTCACGAACAACTCCGACGAGGCGACCAGCCCCGCAGTGGCGGTTCACGCCAAAGCTTTCCAGAACGGAACCGAGCTCGAGCTGGCTGTGGTCGCCGATGCCGAGGAGTCCGGCAAGTCGATGAATGAGGTGAAGTCTGGCTCCTCCATCACCTACGAGTCGGCTTACGAGCTCGCCGACATGAGCGATCTTACCGTCGAGGTGGAAGAGCTTTTCAGCTTCAGCGACGAGCTCATCGCCGAGCAGACGTTCTCGCTGAGCTAGCGTGCCCGATGGCGCATGTCTCGGGCGCCCGTCTTCGAAGGCGGCCGCTCGGGGCGCTACAATAGGGGCTTCGTGATATGGGTCGAAGGAGAAAGAAGCGCGTGGAGGAACCGCTGACAGAGGACATGCTGGCCGAGCTCTTGGATGCGCCGGATCCGCGGGCGTTCATCAAGCGGCGCGAGGTGGGCGAGCGTAGTCTGGCGGAGTACCTGAACGCGCTTCTGGCGGAGAAGGGCCTGAAGCGTGCGGCCGTGGTGCGCGAGGCGGGCATCAACGAGACCTTCGGCTACCAGATATTCACCGGCGCCCGCCGCGCCTCCCGGGACAACTTGCTGAAGATCGCCTTCGCCATGGGATGCACGCTGCGCGAGGCGAACCGCCTTCTGCAGGCGGGAGGCGCCAACGAGCTGTACTGCAAGAATCGGCGGGATGCCATCGTCATCTTCGCCATCAGCCATGGCTACACGCTGCAGAAAACCGAGGAGGAGCTTTACCGGTTCGACGAGGCGACCATCAGCTAACTTTGGTACCATGGCATCTATGGAAAACGACCCGCTTGCCGCATACCTCGCCGCCCTTGCCCGCGATGATTGCTATCGCGTCGATGAGGTGTTGAAGACGGCGCCCCACGAGACGACCGAAGTGGTGTACTTCGTGGGGGCCAATGCGGCGGAGCTCGGGCCGTTCGTCCGCAAGCGCATCGCGGTTGATGCGGCCATGGGGGATGCCTACGGCCACTTGTTCCAAGCGCAGCGCGCTGGGCGGCGTTTCCGGCATCTGCCGCGCATCTACGACGTCCATACCACCGGCGACGAGCTGGTGGTGGTCATGGAATACATCCAAGGGCGCACGCTGCGGGACGAGGTGTACGAGCGCGACGGATCGCTCGCCCTGGCGGCGCAGTGGTTCCCGCTCCTGTGCGACGGGGTGATGGAGCTGCACGAGCAGTTCTCGCCGCCGTTGATCCATCGCGATTTGAAGCCCACCAATATCGTGGTGAGCGATGCGGGCCTTACGATCATCGACTTCGGTATCGCCCGGGTCTTTCGCGAGGGGGCCGACGGGGACACGGCTCATTTCGGCACGCGCTGCTACGCGCCGCCCGAGCAGTTCGGCTACGGGCAGACCGACGAGCGCAGCGACGTGTACGCGTTGGGAATGCTGCTGTACTACCTGCTGGCCGAGCGCGATCCGTCGCCGTCGGTGGCCGCGGCGGGGTTTGCGGGGCCGGAAGTGCCTTCCGCGCTGCGCCCCGTGCTCCAGCGCGCCTGCGCCTTCGATCCATCGGCCCGCTTCCAGACGGTGCGCGACCTGAAGGCGGCGTTTCTCGCGGCCCTTCCCGCTTGGGAGGGCGGCCCAAGGCGCGCCCCTACAGAGGAGGGGCCGGGAGATCCCGTCCCCGTAGGGGGCGACCTTGGTCGCCCCTGGGCCGCAAGCGCGGGCGATGCCGGGCTCCCTCCCTCCGTAGGGGGCGACCTTGGTCGCCCCTGGATCGCGACGACGACGTGCGCCGCGGCTCCGGCGGACAACGAGCCGCACGGTACGATCACTTCCCGGATACGAAGTGCTTTCTCGACGCTCTCCTCAGGCGAAGTGGCGGGTATCGTGGTCGACGTCGCCCTCTTGGTGGTGTGGCTGCTGTTCATAGCGGTTCTCATCGCCATGCCTTTCGCGCCTGACGAGCCTTACGCCACTTGGCCGTTCTGGCTGCTCGCCTTTCAGTATTGGACGTTCGGTATTCCGTTCTTCACGGGCTTTCTTTTCATTTTGACCGACGTCCGCGTTTTACGTCGGGCGGCTCCGAGGCTTCGCCTTCTGCAGGGAGCTCGTTTGCGAATCTTGGGCATCGCGCTGGTTGTTGTGGGCGTGTTGGCCGTGGGCGTGACGATGGCGATCGCGAACGCCATGGGACTTCCAACTCATCCGTAGGGGGCGACCTCGGTCGCCCCTCGCAAGAGGGATAACCTTGCCTGATGAGGGCTGACCAGGGTCAGCCCCTACGGGATGTGGCTGTGCGACGCTAACCTTCCCGGCGGGTTTCCCAGAAGGCGACGGCGCTGGCGGCGGCCACGTTCAGGGAATCGACCCCATGGTGCATGGGGATGCGCACGGTCCAGTCGCAGGCGGCGATGGTAGAGGCGGCCAGGCCGTCGCCTTCCGTGCCCAGTACGAGGGCCAGCTTGTCGGCCGCCTTCAGGCGTGTATCGGCGATGGAAAGCGCGTTGTCGGCTAGAGCCAGGGCGGCTGTGACAAAGCCGGCCTCGCGCAGGTGCGCCACGCCCTCGTACGCCCAATCGCGCGCGCTGCCGATGCGGGCCCAGGGCACCTGGAACACCGTGCCCATGGAAACGCGCGACGCGCGGCGAAACAGCGGGTCGTGGCAGGCCGGCGTGAGCAGCACCGCATCGATGCCGAGGGCGGCGGCGCTGCGGAAGATAGCCCCGATGTTGGTGTAGTTCGTGACGTCCTCCAGCACGGCGACGCGGTGGGCGTCGGCGAGCAGGGCGGCCAGGTCGGGCTCGGGCGGCCGGTGAAAGGCGGCCAAGGGCCCGCGGGTCACCTCGTAGCCGGTGATGGAGCGCATCTCCTCCGAGGAGACCACAGCCACGGGGGCGGTCGGATTGGCCGCGCGCGCCTTTTCCAAGAGCACTTCGGAGGCGGCGAGCCAGCGCCGGTCGGTGAGAACGGCGAAGGGGACGCACCCGGCGTTAAGGGCGCGGTCGATGACGTTTACGGACTCAGCGACGAACAGGCCCGACGCCAAGCGTTCCGGCGCGCCCTCCGGGTCGATGGCGCGGGCCAGGCCCACGAGCTGCTTGGGGTCGCGCAGCTGCCCGTCGGTCATGGACGAGAACGGCGCCAGATACGGGTCCTGCCCCGCCAGGAAAGATGTCTGCGATTTGTTCATGGCCCCAGTATACGTTAGTGCGGCGTCTTCCGGAGCATCGTGGCCGGCGCGGGCGGCAGATAGCGGGCCGGATACACGATGATGCCGGCCTTCCCAAGGCGCGAAAGTGCGGCCATGATCAGCACCGGCATGCCGTAGCAGACGAGCGCCGCCCCCGCGGCCGCCATCCACGGTGCTGCCGCGACGGAGATGCCGGCCACCTTCCAAAGATGGAAGTACAGGGCAACGCAGATGCCGTGGAAGAGCCAGATGGCCATGGTGTAGCGGGTCACGAAGCCGTAGAAGCGGTTCTGCCGCCCGCTGCGGAACACGGTGGAGAACAGGGAGGCCGCCCACAGCACGCCGAGCGCGTCCAGAACGGCGTGGGACGTCTCGCCGGTCCAGCCGGCGTAGAAGGCGATCACGCTGGTGGCCACCCACAGGGCGCCGAGGGCCCAGGCTTTCTCGGATCCGCGCACGAGGGGCAGGCCCCGGTAGAGCGCCATGGCCATGCCGCCGGCAACCCAGATCCAGTTCTCGGCCACGGAGGTGACGGCGTAGGGGAGGCGCTCGGCGACTCCTGCGGTGGCGGGCAGTGAAACGAGCGTCACGATGGCCGCTTTCGCCGCGAGGGCGGCGAGGAGAAGGCCGCTGGCGTTGCGGCGGCTTTTCACCGTGGGGGTGATGGCGTAGATAATGAGACAGGTGTAGAAGTAGCCGACGGGAATAACAGGCTCGATGAGCAGCGCGCGAAAGAGGTCGGCACCCGACAGGGGCGGCTTCGCGCCGACGATCGAGTTCGTGAGCAGTACGAGTACGGTGAACGCCACGAAGGGGATGCCCATGAGCGCCAGCTCGCGGCGGAGGTTCTGGCCCCAGGCGCGAGGGGTGCGCGTCGTACGGTATCGCTGGTAGAGAAAGCCCAGGCAGAAGTAGAAAATCGGCAGCTGGAAGGGAACGAGGTACTCGAGAATCCACCGACTAGCGGGCGAGGGGATGAAAAGGCCCTGGGCGCTGCAGGTGGTGATGAGGGTGCCGAAGGCAATGAGGAGGGACGCGGTGGCTTCCACGTTGTGCGCCCAGACGTCCTTGGGGCCGCCGGAGCCGTGGCCGTGCATCTCGCCTTCGGGGACGTCGGGCGTCTTTCGAGAGCGGCTTCCCGCAAATGTTGCCGAGTCTTTCGGGCGGCCGTCAGGGGAGGCGGTCGTTGCGCTTTCGAGTTGCGGCGATGCAGGGCACGCTATGTCGGCGAAGTTGCTCATGGGTTCACGGTAGCACGCGGGCACCACGACGAAGGCGGCGCGCGGGCGCCTGTTTCCCCAATGATGACCTCTCGCGGACGCGCCTGCGAGTGCCGGCGCCGCCTACCAGATGTGCGGGCGCGCTAGCGAACGGCGCTGGCTATGGCCGTCCTCCCTCCTGCCTGCCGTGGCGCAGGGCCGCCCTGCTGCGGAGGGTCGTGGGGCTGCCAGCGGGACGGTCGGGATCTCCGCGCTCTTGCTCGCTGCCAGGGTTTTGCGCGGGGAGGCCCGTCGCCGGGTTGTCGGAGCCGCCCCCGGGCAAGCAGGTATTTTGGCCGCAGAGGGCGCATCCGGGGCGCGCGGCGCCTCGGCCGTCGGGCGGTGTCGTTTGGTTGCTGCGGCAGCAGGGAGTGTCGCGACGGCCGCCGTCGCTCCGGTCGTCGTTGCGCTCGTCGGCCAGGATGACACGCTCGAAATCGCGCCGATTGCTGACATAGGCCTTCCGGAAGATATTCGTGGCATGGAATTGCACCGTGCGCACGGCCAGGTGCCGCTCGGCGGCGATGGTCGCATAGCTTTGATGCTGCAGGATGAGCTTGGCAATGGGCATCTCCTTGGGCGTGAGGCCCAGACTGTCCAGCTCTCCCTGGATCTGCTCGGCACGGGTGACGCGGCGCATTTGCTGCGTGCGCAGGCTTCTCTCCCGCAAGGCCAGCATCATGCCGAGTGCCGCCAGGGCGCAGGCCGCTGCCAAGGATCCGAACACGAGGGTCGACTGGTCGAGGTTCGCCGGCGCTGGCGCTCCGGCGGCGAACGAAACGGCAGCGCCGATGAGCACGAGAGCTAGCCCGAAGGAAGCCACGGCGCCTGCGAACAGGAGCGCGCCCGTCCGGTCGGTGCGCTCGCCGGTGTTTTCGCGGTTGAGCGGGGAGGGATGGAGGATGGGCGGGATCAGACCGCCGGGGTGGGCAGCTTTCAGCATGATAGTATCCTTTTGTCGGAAGGGGGAGACCCTTCGGTTGGTGGGCGCATCCGTGATGAGGCAAGGACGTCCGTGCGCCGCGGGTTGTGCCGCAGTGCGCCTGAGCGCCAGGAAGAGGGCGAGGCCTGTTGAGTTGAAAGCTGCGTTTGCCGGGCCGGAAAAACATTTCGCTTCCGGTCTCTCGCGGGTGTCCCATGATACCCCAATGGAACTGACATCGTTGGTAAAAGTGCGATCTTCGATAGTTTTATTACCACGATGCTTGGTGTTCGTTGGCGCATCGTTGCTTTCGAAAAGAGGATTTGAGCAGGGAAAACGAACCTACTTGCTATGTTGTATCTGACATGAAATCGGCTACGTGCACAAGCCATGGTGGAATGGGCGGCACGCGCGACACGACGGGTTGTGTCGCGCGCTGCGAACGCTGGGCTGGCCGGCGCCTCGGTAGACCAAAGTGACAAACGTGGACTTTCTTCGTAGGAATCCTGACGATTCGCAGTGCCGTGATAGCATTTCCGAGGCTCGAAAGAGGGCGTGCCCCTTGTGCGCTTTTCTCGTGTTGGCGGCGCGCTCTGGCCTGGGTTGCCGCTCGCCGCTCGGGCCGACAGGCAAGCAAATCGTACGGAGGCAGTTTCTGTGGACATGTTCATCGAAGTTCTGAAGGCGTTCTTCATCGGCGTCGTGGAGGGCATCACCGAATGGCTGCCCATCTCTTCCACGGGCCACATGATTCTCGTGGACGAGTTCGTGAAGCTGAACGTGTCGGCGGAGTTCCTGGAGCTGTTCTTGGTGGTCATCCAACTGGGCGCCATCATGGCCGTGCTCATCCTGTACTTTCATAAGCTGAACCCGTTCTCGCCGCGCAAGACGTCGGCCGAGAAGCGCGGCACGTGGCGGCTGTGGGGCATGGTGGCCATCGGCTGCATTCCGGCGGCGGCCATCGGGCTTACGCTGGACGACTTCTTCAACGAGTACTTCTACAATGCGTGGACGGTGGCCATCGCCCTTATCGTCTACGGCGTCGTGTTCATCCTGCTGGAGCGGCGCAACCGTCGACGCGAGGCAGCCTACCTGGCCAGTCGCGCCCCCCGGCGTCCCCGCGGCGCCCATGCGCGTCCCGTGCCCGAGGTGGGTCCGGGCGACGATGGCGACGATGCTGAGATGGCCCTGTTCCGCGTGCGCACCGTGGACGAGATCGACTGGAAGACGTCGCTGAAGATCGGCTGCTTCCAAATGCTCGCCATCATCCCCGGCACGTCGCGCTCGGGCTCCACCATCATCGGCGGCATGCTCTGCGGCTGCTCGCGCACGGCGGCGGCGGAGTTCACGTTCTTTCTGGCCATTCCCGTTATGTTCGGCTGGGGCGTGCTGAAGCTCATCAAGTATCTGATGGCCGTGGGCCTGGTCATGACGGCCACCGAGATCGCCGTGCTTGTGATGGGCATCGTGACGGCATTCGTCGTGTCGGTGATCTCCATCAAGTTCCTCATGGGCTACATCAAGAAGAACGACTTCACGGCGTTCGGCGTCTACCGCATCATCGTAGGTTTGGTGGTGCTCGCCTACTTCGGCGTGAAAGTGCTGCTGTAGCCGACGCAAAAGCGGTGCGATTTCAACGTGAATTAATCGTGCGAATCGGGAACGAAGGCCTTCTCGGAAAAGCTTGCCGTCGGATTCGGGCTGTTTTTTCGAGTTGTTAGACTTTGGGTACGCGCGATGGTTCGCTCAAAAACTGCGACAGAACAAAATGTGTAAGAAAAGTAATAAAATACGATATATGAGAAGATAAGATGGAAGCAGGCAATCACCTGCGAGCGTGTTGGATGTCTAACAACTCGAAATTCTTGGTGCTGCTCTCCCTGAATCTTTCCTGACGGACGCATCGCTTCTTCGATTGTCTTATGATAATCTTAACGCTGGAATGCGGGGTCGGTGGGTTCCGTAGGCATTGTCTAGGGCAAGAGGAGGAGTTGTGTTCAGCGAACTGGTGGTTGCTTACCTCTTTCTGGGAGGGACAGGGGCGGGCGCGCTCTTGATTGCTGCAGTGCTGATGCTCCTCGCTGACGAGAGAGACGTGAGCCGCGGAGTGGTTGTGCGCTTCAGAGACAACGGAAGCGCTGCCTATCGTCGACTGTTCGTGCCGATACTCGTGGCCTCGCTGGTAGTCTTAGTGCTGGGGGCCCTGTGCCTTGCGGCTGATGTGGGGCGCCTCGATCGCATCCTTTTGCTGGCGGTTTCATCCCCTTCGAATTATCTGGTCGTAGGATTCTGGGCGCTTTTGCTTTGTGGAACGCTGGCGGCAGCCATGCTTCTTGTGTGGCTCGGAGTGCCGTCGGTGCCTCTGCCTCTGTTCAGAGCGCTCGCTGTCTTGCTTGCAGCGGTGTCTTTCGTCGCGGTGATCTATACGGGACTGTTGCTGTCGGGTATGCCGTCGGTGCCGTTGTGGTTCGGCCCGTGGCTGCCGGGGCTGTTCGCGATCTCGGCTCTCTCGTGCGGAGTGGCGCTTGTGGGCATGGTGGCAGCATTTTCGGGAATGGCGACGGTTTTCGGCCGAACGATGCGGCAAGTCGTTCGCGCCGATATGATTCTCCTTGCCCTGGAGGCGGTCGTCGTGGCGCTGTGGCTCGGCGCAGCGTGGTTGGAGCACGGCGGCTCGGCTTCCTCGGGGGCAACGCCTACCGATGCGGCCGCATTGGCGTCGGTGGCCTCTTTGCTGAACGGTGCGTGCTCTCTGCCGTTCTGGGGCGGCCTTGTGCTCGTTGGCCTTGCTGCTCCTTTTGCGATAGAGGCTGTCCTCGCGCGTTGCAATGCGAGAAAGGACGTCGCCGAGGCGTCCCTCGCCTCGCGCGCGGGGCTCCTTGCCAGTGCCGGATGCGTTCTTGTCGGCGGCGCGTGCCTGCGCGCCGTCGTGGTGGCGGCCGGGATGCTGCCCGTTGTTTCCATCCCCTTCTAGTCCTTGAGAGAAAGGTCGTCCATGTTCCCCTTCGAAGTTGATCCGGCGAGTGACTTGCCCCTGTGGGTGCAGTTGCGCAACCGCATCGCCTACCTCATCAACGATGGCACTCTGGCGCCGGGCGACAAGCTGCCCACGGTGCGCGGCCTGGCCTCAGAGATATCCATCAACTACAACACGGTGAACAAGGCCTACCTGAGCCTTGTGTCCGACGGGTATCTGGAATCGACCCGGGGCCGCGGTGTGTTCGTGACCGATTTGGGCGCGAAGGCGGGCGCGGAAGGCGACGGCGAGGCGGACGCGGTGCTGGACGAGTGCATCGTGAGCTGCCGCGAGCTGGGCATGGGTCTGGACGATATCGAGCGCGCCATGAGCCGCAAGATCAAGCGCCTGAAGTACGACGAGGCCCGCGAGCGCGGCGAGGTGTCCGCTCGCATCATCGATTTCGAGAAGCCTGCAGCCCGAGCTGAGAAAGGGGCGTGACAGCTCGCGCCTCCCGCCCCTGTTTGCGTCTTCGCCTGCGCCGAATGACGCCGTCCCGCAAGCCCCGATCTGAAGGAGTTCCCATGTTCGGCAAAGAGAAGTCTTCCGACGAGCGCCGCTTCCGCGTGGCGCCGGATGTGTCTACGGAAATGGTGGGGGAGCGCGCGTCCGCGGCGGGCGTGCTGCTGTTCTCCGCCGTGCTGTTCGTCGTGGTGCTGGCCTGCGTGCTGGGCGTTGGAGCGCTTGCGACTGGCCGCGTGACGCTAGGGCTTATCATCGTGGCCGCGCTGGCGGCGCTGCTCGCCATCGGCTGCTGCCACGTCGCCCAGCATTGGGAGCGCGTGGTGGTGCTTCGTCTCGGGCGCTTCAACCGCGTGTCGGGGCCGGGGCTGTTCTGGATCATCCCCGTTATCGAGTCGAACACCATGCGGGTGGACACGCGCACCCGGGTGACCACCTTCTACGCCGAGGAGACGCTGACGGCCGATCTCGTGCCCATGAACGTGGACGCCGTGCTGTTCTGGCACGTGTGGGACGCCGCGGCCGCCTGCACCGAGGTGGGCGACTTCACCCGCGCCGTGGAGATGGCGGCCCAGACGGCCCTGCGCGACGCCATCGGCCGGGCAAGCGCCGCCGAGGTGGCTATCCGCCGCGAGCAACTCGATCGGGAGCTCAAGCGCGTGCTGGAGGAGAAGGTGGCGCCCTGGGGCGTGACCGTGCTTTCGGTGGAGGTGCGCGACATCCTTCTGCCGAAGGAGCTGCAGGAGGCCATGAGCCTGGAGGCCCAGGCCGAGCAGCGCAAGAAGGCCCGCATCATCCTCATGGAGGCGGAGCACGATATCTACGAGATTCTAGACGAGATGGAAGAGCTCATCGGCGACCACGAGGCGGTCTCGCGCCTGCGCACCATGCACCTGCTGAACGAGTCGCTGCGCGAGGGCAACGGCACCGTCGTTATCCCCAGCGCCTTCGCCGAGGGCTTCAACGAGGGTGTCGGCGATCTGCTCAAGGGCTAGCCGTCAAGGTTATTAGATTCCTATAGGCAGGCAGCTTGGTTGAAGGGGCGGATTCGCTTGAGCTCGGGGGCGAGCTTGCGCCTTGTGACTTCCAGGTCGTAGGCTTCCTGGGCGCGAAGCCAGTAGCCATCGGTGAGGCCGAAGAAGCGGCAGAGCCGCAAATCGGTGTCGGCGGTGATAGCTCGACGCCCGAGGACAATCTGGCCGATGCGCTGCGCAGGCACGCCGATTTCTTTCGCGAGTCGGTATTGCGATAAGCCCATGGGCTTGAGAAACTCCTCAGAGAGCAGCTCTCCGGGCGTCACGGGATCGAGAAGTTCATTCATCGTCGCACACTCCTAGTGGTAGTCAACTATTTCGACATCCGCTGGTCCCGCTGCTGTCCATCGAAAGCAGATGCGAAATTGGTCGTTGATTCGTAGGCTCCATTGACCATCGCGGTTTCCTGCCAGTTTTTCGAGCCGGTTGCCGGGAGGTATGCGCAGGTCTTGGATGCTGCCGGCAATTTCTAGCTGCCGCAGCTTTCTCTGCGCAATGCGCGCGAAAGAATCAAACTGCTTTACGCGATACCCACGGGCAATTGACTCGGTGTCTTTGTCTGCGAAATTCACGATCATAGTAACTCTCCGCGTTAATAACGTCAAGCGTGATTAAAAAATCTCATTTAAGTTTATAATACGAATAAATGTTTGATATTCAAGTCTTGACTTTTGAATCGGGCGATTTTTGTCCGGAGGGAATGCTTGGCTGGATCTGAGTCGAATAAAATCCCCCTAGGCCCGGTCTCGGCTTCGGCAAAGCGTTGGATACGTTTCGCAGCATGCAGGCGCACGCGGAACTTCGGCAGATAGGGTATCCTGCAAGTTATCTAGTCGGTATGCGAGGAGGTGAGCTATGCCGCCTTACACCATTGAGCAAATCAAAAACGAGGTATCTCAGGCAAGCGAGGAGTACAACGCGACGGCTCCTTTGGGGGAGAAGATTGCAAGTGTGTCTCTGTTCGGCAGCTATGCGGACGGGCGGGCGACTCGCAGATCCGATATAGACCTGCTCGTGCGGTTTACTTCGGCCGTCGTGAGTTTGTTTACCTTGGCTCGAGTGCTGTCCTGCATGGAAGAGCGCTCGGGCGTCTCGGTGGACGTGGTGCAAGACCCCGTCTCCGACGATTCGCTTCTGGTTGTTAGCAAGGTGGTGCCGCTCTATGAAGGACACTGATGTCAGCGGGAGTTCCAACTAACTATCCTCAAAATAGATAATCCGCTCCGAAAATTGTCCTATGATAATCCTTGCATTGTCATAGGACAATTTGCTATAGTGCTCCCTGTGGAATTTGGCCAATTCTCAAGGATTACCAGAAGAGGGGATTGCTCCCGCGCGATTGAGGAGACGCGGGCGCGCAGAGCCCAAGGTAGACGGTCGCAGCCTGCAAAAGCTGCGTGCCGCCCGGAAGGCTCGATCCCTGGGAATTCAAAGGAGGAGAGATGTCCGAAGCAACCCATCCCACGGGCGGACTCACTCGACGCGGTTTCTTGAAGACCACGGGTGCCGCAGCCGCGGGCCTTGCCTGCGCGGGCGCTGTGGGCGCGGCCATCGGCGGGGGCATGCTGGCGCCCGCGAAGGCCACGGCTGACGGCGGCGAAAAGACTATTTACACCCTGCACCAGTTCATGTGCCAGGGAAACTGCTCCATCAAGTGCACGGTGCGCGATGGCCATCTGGCGAAGATCGAGCCGAGCGATGCCGTCGATCCGAAGTATCGGCGCTGCTGCATGAAGGGTCTTTCTGAGATAGAGCACGTGTACAGTCCGCTGCGTCTGCAAACGCCCTTGAAGCGCGTTGGCGAGCGTGGAGAGGGCAAGTTCGAGAAGATCAGCTGGGACGAGGCTCTGGAGATCGTCGGCACCGAGCTCAAGCGCGCCTGGGACGCTTACGGCAAGGAGTCGGTTTACATTTCCGCCTCTAATGAGCCGCGCTTTGGCATGCTCGCCTCGATCCTGGGCGCCGGCACGGGCGTGGAGCCGGGCATCGATCGAGGTATCGGCAACGGTGTGGATCCCGCCATCGGCGGCGGTGGCTTCGCGTCGTGCTCCAACGAGACGCGGGACTGGGTGAACGCGAAGACTATCATCTTGAGCGGCATCAACTTCTTGGAGACCTCCCTCATGCGCTCCGATGACTTCTTCGACGCGAAACGCGCCGGGGCGGAGATCATTGTCGTGGATCCGCATTTCTCGACTACGGCTTCAAAGGCGAACCAGTGGATTCCTCTCAAGCCCGGAACTGACGGCGCGCTGTACCTGTCGATGATCTCGCATATCATCGACAACAAGTGGTACAACGAGGACTATATGCGCGCCCATACTTCTATGCCGTTCCTCTTGAACCCGACGACTGGCGAGCTGCTGCGTAGTGGAAAGACGCTCGAGATCGATCCTGCTACCGGCGAGGCCGCCGATCCCGCCGACTATCTCGTTTGGGACACGGCGACTAATGCGGCTGTTCCCTATGACGCTCCCGGTGCTTCTGCCGCGCTTGAAGGTACCTATGAGGTCGCAGGCCAGAAAGTCGTTCCGGTGTTCGAGCAACTCAAGGCCAGTCAGAAAGACTACACCACCGCCTGGGCCGCGGAGAAATGCGATATCGACCAGGAGGTCATCGAGGCGCTGGCGGAGAAGTACGCCACCGGCGGTCCTGCCTATCTGTGCTTCGGCTACGGCGGTTCGGACAAGTTCTCGAACCCCGATATCCAGGGCCACGCCATGGTGATTCTCACGGCGCTCACGGGGCAGATCGGCAAGCCCGGTGCGGCTTTGGGACACCCCGGCGGCGGTCAGGGCTATGGAGCGGCGCTGGCCGCATGGCCTTTGCCGGAAGACATGGTGCCGGCAGTTATTCCCGTGCGCGCCGATCGTTTCGCCGATACGGATGCGGGCGTGCACGTCATCATCTCGCTCGGTAACACCTTGCAGCAGTACTACGCGAATATGAACAAGACGCGCGAATGGCTGCCGAAACTCGACTTCATTTTGCATGTAGGCATGTACGACGAGGACTCCGCGGCTTTTGCCGATGTGGTGCTGCCGGTATGCTCGAAGTTCGAGGACACGGTGGAGCACAGCATTGTGCGAGGCGGCTACAACCACATTCAGCTGTCGCAGAAATGCATCGATCCGCTTTTCGACTCGAAGCCCGATTACGATGTCATGTATCTCATCGCCAAGTCAGTGGGTCTCGAGTCGGTGCTTCCCGAAGATGCCGAGCAGCTGGCCCGCTTCCAGATCGATGAGGCGACCGATCCGCTGGTGGAAGGCATTACCTTCGATACTCTCGTGCAGAACAACAACACGATGCCCCTGGCGGGGATCGAAGAGCCTCGCATCGGGTATGCCGATCTCCAGTTCCCCACGCCGACGGGGCGTATGGAGATCTACTACGAGCCCCAGCATCATTCGGGCCAGGCGCTTCCCCAGTGGGAGGAGAACAACGAGGTCTTCGACGGCAATCCTCTCATGGAAAAGTATCCGCTGCAGCTTGCCCAAACCCGTACGCGATTCTTCGTGCACTCCCACTTCCGCGGTGCGGCGTGGCTCGCGCAGTTCTACACGCCGCGCATCGAGCTGAACCCGCAGGCGATGGCCGAGCGCGGACTTGAGGATGGCGATGCGGTGGAGGTCTTCAACGATCGCGGATCATTCAGCTGCCAAGCGTTTGGAAACAATGCCATTCGGCCCACGTCGGCGCGCATCTACGAGGCCGCGTGGTCGAAGGATTGCCTTTCGGGGAATCCGCAGAACGTGACGAACGATCACGTGAACGAGCGCGATGCCGACCTCATCACCGGTGCGCCCATTCCCTTCAATGACACGCTGGTGGAAGTGCGAAAGGTTCAGGGTGAGTAACATGACGAAGCTGGGAATTGCTATCGATCTCGAGCGTTGCGTTGGCTGCCATACCTGCGCGAACGCTTGCAAAATGCAGAACAACGTGCCTACGGGAATGCTCTGGAACCGCGTGACCACCGAAGGGTGCGATGTGATCGACGGGGCTGTCGGCACCTATCCGAATCTGACGCGTACGTTCCTTCCCGTTGCCTGCCAGCACTGCGAGAATCCTGCCTGTCAGCGTGTGTGCCCGACGGGTGCCACCTACAAGGACGATAAAGGCCGTGTGGAGATCGATTACGACAAGTGCATCGGCTGCCGCATGTGCATGGCCGCCTGTCCCTACAATGCGCGTTCTTTCAACTGGGAAGAGCCGGTGCGCGATGTGGACTTCAACTACGGCGATGCGGAAGTGCCGGTGCGCCCGCGCGGCGTGGCCGAGAAGTGCACGTTGTGCCGCGAGCGAACCGATCGCGGCGAGGAGCCCATGTGCGTCGTGTGCTGCCCGACTCATGCCCGCATCTTTGGTGACCTGGACGATCCGGCCTCCGAGGTGTCGAAGACTGTCGTCGAGCGCAAGGCCCACGTGCTCCTCGAAGAGCAGGGCACGCGTCCGCAGGTCTACTACTTCGATTAATGCGATCAATGCGCGGCGGGGCGGTTGTGCCGACGGCCTGATAAGCCGACCCGGCAGCTCTTTTCGGGGGTTTGACGAGACCCCCTGGGGAAGTGCGGCCCCTTGCGGCTGGCGCCCCGCCTTCTCTCCCTCATTCTGAAAGGTTCGAGAAATGGAACTTCTAACCAAGAACAAGCTGCTCACGGCAGTATTTGCGGTGCTGTCGGTGGCGGGTATCGGAGCCTACGTCTTCCAGCTGGTCGGCGGCCTGGCGGTGACGGGCATGTCCAACGGCGTGTCGTGGGGCCTGTACATCACCATGTTCATGTTCTTCGTGGGGCTTTCTGCCGGCGGTCTTATCGTGGCCTCCTCGGCGAGCGTGTTCCACATCAAGCGCTTCAAGGCTGTGGCCATGCCGGCAATCATCCTGTCGACGGTGTGCATCTGTCTGGCGGGCATGTTCGTTCTCATCGACCTGGGCGGCATCCAGCGCGTCTGGCGCATTGTGACCGGCCCGAACCCCACTTCGCCTTTGGTGTGGGACATCTGCGTCATCACGCTGTATCTGGTGATCAACGTGCTGTATTTGGTGAACATGCACCGCGGCAACGATCATGCGGTGTCCATCATCTCGCGGTTTGCCCTGCCTTGCGCCATTCTGGTGCACTCGGTGACCGCCTGGATCTTCGGCCTGCAGATCGCCAAAGAGGGCTGGTACTCGGCCATCATGGCACCCATCTTCGTGGCCTCGGCCATGGACTCGGGCCTGGCGCTGCTGCTGTGCGTGCTGGCGGCGCTGAAGAAGGCGCGCCTGTTCGACACCTCTCGCGAGCTTATGGCATCGCTGGCTGGGCTTCTGGCCACCTGCATCGCCATAGACGCGTTCTTCATCTTCTGCGAGGTGCTGACCATGGCCTATCCGGGGGCGGCCGGTGCCGAGACGCTGGCGCTCATGACGAGCGGGCCTACGTCGCCGTTCTTCTGGTTCGAGATCGTCGGCGGCCTGGTTGTCCCGTTCCTCGTGCTGGTGTTCGCGAAGAACCGCGAGCGCACGGGGCTCGTGGTGGGGGCGAGCGTGCTCGTCATCGCCGGCGTGCTGTGCAAGCGCCTGTGGCTTTTGTTCACTTCATTCATCGTGCCGAACGTGGAGGGCGCGCCGGGCATCATGTCCGACGGCGGCTGGGCGCTTCTCGGCTCCTACGCGCCCACGCTGCCCGAAGTGCTGATCGTGCTGGGCGTCGTGTCGGTGGGCGCGCTGGGGTTCATGGCCCTGGGCTCGAAACTGCTCGTGCCTGCGACCGAGACCGAGCGTGTCTCCGCTCGTGCCGCCGCACTGGCCGACGCCGACAGCGGCTTCGAGCCGCTGACTGCGTAAAAGGTACGGTTTCCGGCCGGTGCTGCGATCCTGCTCTCGCTGCACCGGCCGCGGCGTATCTAAAAGAGCGATTTCGGGCACCTTCGAAACACTGGCTACGACCTGCGGAATTGCTTGCATAATACCAGGTCGCAGCCAGTGCCGCTTTTCCGAGATTTAGACCCAGCGGCTACCCGAATTGTGCGATTTAGATACCGTGCGTCAACCCTCGCAGAGATGCCGTTAAAGTGCGGCGCTCTTAAGATCGACAACGGCCAGGGTTTTCCCGCTGGGGGCGAGGGCTTTGAGGATGGTGTCAATCTGGGGATTGGTCGTCGCGTTTTCCATGCGGGCGATAACGGGTTGGCGAACGCCCGATGCTTCCTCTATGGCGCTCTGGCTCAATCCGGCGCTCTGCCGCGCTGCGACTACGGCTTGCAAGAGAGTGGCCTTTTCCTCGGATGCGACATCGATGGCGGTGCCGTGCTCGTAGATTTCGTTGGCTGATAAGTCGATATCGTCGTTCCAGGATATTCCGTAACCTCCGGCGTCAACGCGCACGCGCGTGAAAAACTCCTCGTTGTGCAACGGGGCGAAAGGAGCCGCATGCTCGATGAGGGGTTTCATGTCGTAAATTCGGTTCTCCTGTCCCGGGAAGAATCCGAGAAGACGGTAGTTCTTAAGGGGGTAAATCGAGATCAGCTTGTGGAACATAAAGGCCCTTTCTCTAAAGAGGAGGCAGTTTCCGAAATACCTGCGTATCCCAGATGTCAAGCAGTTCTTCCTGATGGATTTGCATCCACTCGGCAACTAGGCGGTGCTCCTTGGTTGGGAGGAAGCCGTCAAGAATTTGCAGTGTCCTGATGTCGATAGCTGCTCCGAACTCCCCGTACTCACAATGAATATGAGGCGGATTGTGTTCGGACTCCAGGAAGTACATGCGAATGACAATTCCTGCAAACGTCGCTATTATGGGCATTTCTCCTCCTCGATAATAACTTAAAAATAATAAGAAGGCAATATCTCTTTTGTTGTTTACTTAGAGAGTATAGCATAAATTACAAACAAATGTTTTCAAAATTGTAAAATGGTGCAAAACTTGTTCTCGCTGTTAGACGGATCGATATTGTGTTCGCTTGGAAGCTTGGTACCAAGCGCTTGGTGGTGAAACTTGAGGAAGGGCGACTTTCTAGGAGCAGGCTCGACGCTGTTGTTAACGGGATGGCAACAGCATTATTTCGCAACGGTGCTCTTGTTGACGGAATGGTTGCAAGCCTAATCCCTGTTCAACCGATTGTTTTCAAGGAACCGCCGACGGGCTTGGTTTTGTGCGCTCGCTTTAACATGGCGTCCATAGGAGATAGTTCCGATGCCGGGCGCGCCGCGGGGAGGGGCTGGCGTCCGTCGGCATCGGGTCGAGGCGAGAACGCCGTACGGGTCGGGCGATAGGAGCAGCGTCATGGAGAAGTTTCTGAACTTGGTGCGATCGAATAACATGGTGCAGGCGGTGCTTTGCATCGCGTTCGGTCTGTTTCTGATGATCTATCCGTCCATCACCGTACAGGGCATCATCTTGCTGTTTGGCGTGGCGCTCGCGGTTATGGGCGCGGCCGGGCTCATGTCGTACTTTCGACAGCGCAGCGTGCGCTACCGCGATTCGGGCACCCTCATGGCGGCCGTGTTCTATATCATCATCGCGCTCATTGCGTTTATCTTCCCGAAAGTGATCGCCGGGTTCTTCTCGGTGGCGCTGGGGGTGGTGCTCATCCTCTTGGCCATTGTGAACGTGGTGCGGGCCTTCAGCTTGCGCTCCTTCGGCAGCAGCATTTGGATTGCCGTGCTAGCGGCGGCGGTGCTGGTGGGTATCGGTGGCGTGCTCATCGTGGTGAACCCGTGGGGCGCCTCCATGACCTTCGTGCTCGTGCTGGGCGCGACGTTCGTCATCAACGGCGCGGTGGACCTGTTCATCGAGTGGTACACCCGCGATTCCGAAAAGAAGGCCGCCGGAGTTTCTCGCCGCTAGTTGTTTTCGCTGCAGGGCTTTTTTTGGGCCACGTGCTTTTGCGAAGAGGCGGATGAGCGTGAGCGCGAACACGAGCGCGAGCATGAGCACGAGCATGAGCACGAGCATGAGCACGAGCACAAGCGCTCCTTCGCTTTTGCCGATGTCTGCCCATTAAGGGCTTCTATATCCGTTTTCTCTTGCGATCTTCGGCGCGGGCGGGGGTCTTTGCTATCATGATGCCCACGCGAGGGCGGCGTTGCTTTTGAGCGATGCGGCCATGCTCGTTCAAGTTTTTGGTACATGAAAGGAAAAGCGATGTCTGAAGAGAACAGCAATCTTGCCGAGATTCAGAAGCATCGTGAGCAGATCGACGAGATCGACCGCGAGATCGTCGCGCTTCTGAACAAGCGCGCCGGTCATTCGCTGGTCATTCGCGGTTTGAAACCCGGTGCGCATCTGGGTCTGTACGACGCGCGCCGCGAGGAGGAGATCTTCGCGCGGGTGGATAGCTACAACGAAGGACCGCTCTACAACGAGAACCTCCGGGAGATTTACGCTACCATCTTGAAGATCATGAAGGAGACGCCGTCCGTATGAGCGAAGTGAAGATTGCCCCCATCCCCGATCTCGGCCAGCGCACGGACGAGATCACCATTTATGCCGGGCCCTGCTCGGTGGAGTCCGCCGAGCAGTTCGACGAGGTGGCCGAGTGCATCGCCGATCTGGGCCTCACCTGGATCCGCGGTGGCGCCTTCAAGCCGCGCACCAACCCGCACTCGTTCCAGGGCCTCGGCGAGGAGGCGCTCAAGATCATGAAGAGCGCCGGCGACCGCTACAACCTGAAGACGCTGACCGAGGTGATGGATTCGGCCCACTGCCAGCTGGTGGCTGACTACGTGGACGGCCTGCAGGTGGGCGCCCGCAACTTCCAGAACTTCAGCCTGCTGAAGAAGATCGGTGAGGTGACGGCCGACACCCACCAGATGGTGCTGTACAAGCGCGGTTTCGCCGGCACCATCGCCGAGTGGCTCGCCGCCACCGACTACATCACCGATCACGGCAACACCAACGTGGTGCTCTGCGAGCGCGGCATCCGCACCTTCGAGACGGCCACGCGCTTCACGCTGGACATCGCGGCGGTGCCGGTCATCCACAAGCAGTCGCTGTACCCGGTGTGCATCGACGTGTCGCATCCGGCCGGACAGCGCGACCTGGTGCCGTCGCTGGCAAAGGCCGCCGTGGCCGCCGGGGCCGACTCGCTCATGATCGAGGTGCACCCCAACCCGCCCGTGGCGCTTTCCGACGGCCCCCAGCAGCTGACCCCGGCTCAGTTCCGCGAGCTCATTGCCGAGCTGCGCGAGCTGGCCGCCTGCTTGGGCAAGAAGATCGTGTAGCTGCGTGCTTTCGTTGCTGCAGGCTTAAGTGAGAACGGCCGCCCTTCTGAACGGAGGGCGGCCGCTTTTGTTGTTGGGTATTTTGCGAGCAGTGCGAGAGCTGCGCCGGCGTGATATGTGGGAAAAGCCGCGTGCCGGGAGAGCTCGGCCGTCGCTACTAGTTGTCGTTGCGGGCTTCGCGGCGGGCCTTGCGGGCTTCCTTGCGCGCCTCGCGCAGCTGCTTGCGGGTCTCGGCGGCCAACGTGTCGCTTAGAGCTTCGGCGCGCTCCACTTCCGCATTCACCTCGTCGGCGTCCCAGCGGTAGATGACGCAGGTCTCGTCGAACTGCGCATCCAGGGCATCCTCGTTGTCCTCCTTGGCGAGCATCACGAGTGCCGTTGCGCCCGGGGCGAGCTCGCTCGCGCAGTATTCCATGAGAGAGTCGTCGTCATCGACGTCCTTGTCGTCCATTGCCATGCCGGCCACGAGCCCGATGCCAGCGCCCAGAAGCACGCCCACCGGGCCGCCGAGCAGGCCGACGACCGCGCCAATGACCCCGCCGAAAGCCGTGTTGTCGGTCTCGTCGTAGCCGTCCTGGAAGCCGTCGGGCACCATGACGGCCCCGTCGACGTTCTTCACCACGGCCATTTCCAAAATGGTGAAGTCGGCTGTCGCCTCGTTATCCTTCAGGCGATTGAACTCCTCATAGGCCTTCCCCTCGTCTTCGAAGGTGACCAAAACCACGTTATCCATGAGCGCTCCTTTGTCTCGCTGCGAGTAGCGCACGGCACTGCGGGTCTTTCGGCTGCTTGCGACCAAGCGACGTCGATGCGACAATGCGCGAGGGCGCCGCGCGTCTTCGAGTATAGGGGGAGCGTGCTGGCCGAAAGCTCCGCCGCCCCCGTCTGTCACGAGAGCGTTGCGGGACGGATGCATCCTTCCGATCCATTTTGTGCTGAATCGGCGGCTCGTTGACAGGTTGCCGAATTGAGGGGTTGCGCGATCAGGATTCTGTGGTAGAGTACGCAACCAGCAATTGAATATACCTTAAACCGATGAGGCGAAAGTCAAGCCATCCGGGCACTCACAGAGAGCGGGCGCAGCTGAGATTCCCGCAGAACGCCAGAGGGTAAATGGATCGCCGAGGGAAAGGGGAAAGGCCCGACGCCGTTTGTTCTGGCGAGGCCGAGTATCTGGACCGTGAGCCTGCGTTAAAGGCAGAATGGGTGATGGCCCGTTCATGAGAGGGTTCGCATCGCGCGAATCAATTAAAGGTGGCACCGCAGATCAAGGGATCTGTCCTTTAAGCGAAGGACAGATCCCTTTTTTTGTTGGGGTCGGCCGGAAAACTCTCGAAGGCGTCGGCGAAGGAGCAATTGCTACGAATTGGAAGGCCCGTAAGAAGCGGGCACGAGGGGCGGTGGGGAAACCGCCCGAGAAAGGACTGATCGACATGGCAGAACTCCGTATGACCGCCGACGCTGAAACCGCGACCCCCGCCGCCGCCAAGCGCACCGTGGCTGCGGCTGAGAAGAAGGGACTGGCCATCCAGGATCTCATCTTGGTGGCCGTGCTTCTGGCCGCCGGTGCCGTGCTGAAGCTCACGGTGGGCAGCCTGCTCGCCTCCTTCGGCATGAAGCCGAACTTCATTATCGCCGCCTACTGCCTGGCCATTATCATCATCCGGCCGAACGTGGCCCAGTCGCTCGTCATCGGGCTCATCGCAGGCCTTGTGTGCCAGATTCCGATGCTGAACGCCACGCCGCTGCTCAACATTCCCTCGGAGCTTTTGGGTGCGCTCGCCTGCGGGCTGCTCATCCACGTGCCCATGAAGATCGGCAAGCTGGACGTGAACCCGCTCGTGAACACCTTCGTCTCCACCTGCGTGTCCGGCTTCACCTTCGCGGCGCTGTCCGTCTACATCAACGTCGTGTCGGTGGGCGGCGACTTCGCCGTGGCCATGGCGGCCTACGTGGCCATCGTGCTGGGCACCGCCACCTTCAACTGCATCTTCGTCGAGGTGCTGGCGACGCCTCTGAAGAAGGTGCTGAAGCGTTAAGCTGCTGGTCCGGCGCGAGCAAGAAAGGTCATCATGATCGAGTTCAACGAGTTCAGTTTTCGGTACCGGGAAGGGACAGAGCCCGTGGTGCGCGATATCACGCTTTCCATTCCCGACGGCTGCTTCGTCGGCATCACCGGGGCGGCGGGCAGCGGGAAGTCCACCCTCACCTACGCCATCAACGGCATCATTCCGCATTGCTATCCGGGCGACTTCTACGGCTCGGTCACGGTGGAAGGGTGCGATACCGTGGACACCTCGCTGACCGACCTGTCGCGACTGGTGGGCAGCGTGTGCCAGGACATCGACTCCCAGATGGTGTCCACCGTGGTGGAAGACGAGATCCTCTACGGCCTGGAGAACTTCGCCGTGCCGCGCGAGGAGATTCCCGCGCGGGTGGACGAGGCGCTCGCCTCCATGGGCATCGCGGATCTGCGCGACCGCACCATCGACAGCCTCTCCGGCGGCCAGAAGCAGAAGGTGGCCGTGGCATCGGTCATCGCGCTGCATCCGAAGGTGCTCGTGCTGGACGAGCCGACGGCCGAGCTGGATCCGGCCTCGTCGGTGGCGGTGTTCGACCTGCTGGCCCGCTACGCCCGGGAGCACGGCACCACAGTCATCGTGGTGGAGCAGAAGATCGCGCTTCTGTCCGACTACGCTGACATGCTCGTCATCGTGGACGAGGGCCGCATCCGCTTCGCCGATGCGCCGGATGCGGTGCTGGCCCATTCCGAGGAGCTGCTGGCGCTGGGCGTGAACGTGCCGCGGGCGACGACGCTCATGAACGCGCTTTCCGCCCAGGGCTTGTACACCGGTTCCACGGTGCGCAACGTGGCCGGGGCCGCGGCGGCGCTGAAGGAGGTGCTCGCATGATCGAGTTCAAGAACGTCTCGGCGTCCTATGACGGCGAGCTGGCGGTGCTCGCCGACGTGAGCTTCACGGTGAACGACGGCGACTTCGTGGCCTTCGTCGGCACCAACGGAGCGGGGAAGTCCACCACGATGCGCCTGGCCAACGGGCTTTTGAAGCCCACCTCCGGGGAAGTTCTCATCGACGGCGTGCCCACGACCTCCCTGAAGACGAGCGAGCTGGCCCGGCGCATCGGCTTCCTCTTCCAGAACCCCGATCGGCAGATCTGTTGCAACACCGTGCGCGAGGAGCTCATGTTCGGATTTGCGGCGCTTGGTGAGGAAGGGCCCGAAGCTGAGGCGCGGGTGGACGCCATGATCGAGCGCTTCGGCTTCGACGCGGATACCGAGCCCTACCTGCTGAACCGGGGCACGCGGCAGCTGCTCGCCCTGGCCTCCATCATCGTGCTGGCGCCGCCTACCATCATTCTGGACGAGCCGACCACGGGCCTCGACTTCCGCGAGTGCGTGAAGGTGATGGACGTGGTTCGCGAGCTGAACGAGAACGGCACCACGGTCATCATGGTCTGCCACGATATGGAAGTGGTGGGGGACTTCGCTCGCCGCGTCATTGCCATGACGGCCGGGCGCGTGGTGGCCGATGGCCCCACCTTCGAGGTGCTGCGCGACGGGCGCGTGCTGAAGGAGGCGCACATCCTACCGCCCCAGGTGACTGAGGTGTCGCTTATCCTCGGGCGCGAGGCGGCCTGTCCCGCGGCCGTGGCCGAGGCCAACACCGTGGCCCAAATGGTGACGGCGGTGGCCCAGGCATGCGATAGGGAGGTCGAAGACGTGGAAGTGGAGGCGATCGACTAATGGCCAAGTTTCTGGAATATGTGCCGGGGGAGAGCTTTCTGCACCGCATGAACCCCTGCGTGAAGCTCATCGGCGCGGTGCTCATCGCCATCGCCTGCTTCGTGACGAGCAACCTGGTGTTCCTGCTCATTCTTTTGGCTGCCGCGCTCGTCATGGCCGCTTCGTGCGGGCTGGGTCGCGAGACGGCCGGCCTCTGCAAGGCGGTGTTCGCGTTCTCGCTCATTCTGGCCGTGGTCATCCTGCTCACGACGCCCCACGGTATGCCGCTCGTGCCTCTGCTCTGGGGATACATCGGCACCGGCAGCCTGCTGGCGGCTCTCACGGTTATCGTGCGCCTCATGGCGGCGGCCATCCCGTTGTTCCTCGTGTTCTACGTCACGAAGATGAACGACCTGACGAACGCGGCCGTCAAGCAGCTGCACGTGCCCTACAAGTACGCGTTCACCTTCACGAGCACGGTGCACTTCATCCCCGTGTTCATGAACGACATGGCCGGCATCATGGAGGCCCAAACGGCCCGCGGCGTGGAATTCGACGGCTCCTTTGCGAAGAAGGTGCGGCTCATGATTCCCCTGTGCGTACCGCTTCTGGTGAGCTCGGTGCGCAAGACGAACTCTGCCGCCATCGCCGCGGAGGTGCGCGGCTTCAACCTGCGCACGCGCACGAGCGGCTACAAGGACTACCCGCTGCACCGCGAGGATTTCGTGGCCCTGGCCGTGTGCGTGCTCGTGCTGGCCGTGGTGGGATAGGGGTTTTATCCCAGCGAGAAAAACTTCGCGAGCTTGGTGCCGAGGGGGCCCTGGGTGAGGAGAAGCTTGGCCAGGGTGAACAGGGCAGCGCCGACGAGAAGCGCGATGAGAAGGCCGGGGATGCCGAAGGCGGCGCAGACCACGGCGGCCACCGCGAGCAGCACCGCGCCCAGCGCGATAAGCGCCCGGTGCACGGTGCGCTGGAAGCGCTGCCAGACGGCCACGGGGAAATCCGACGGTACCGCCTCGCCCTCAAGCTCCGTGCCGCACAGAGGGCACCGGTCCAGGTCACCCTTGTAATCGAGATGGCAGCGGTCGCAGTACCTCATGAGCGCCCTCCCTTCCGGGAATCGCCACTGCCGATCCCCTGTTCGCGGCGGGGATGATCGATGGCGCGGGATTGCCACGTGGCGGCGATGGAGGCCAGGCGCTCCTCCAGGGCCGACTCGCGCAGGGACGCATCCACCTGGGCGGCGTCCTTGTTGATGTTAGCCCGCCCGGAGAGCCCCTCGGCGGCCAGCACGTCGGCCAGATGGCGGGCGGCTCGCAGGCTCACGAAGCGGCTCGATACGCCGATGCACAAATCGTCCCCGCAGGTGCACAGGATGAAGTTCAGCCCGGCCGGCGAGGTCATGGCGCTGATGCCCTCCACGTAGGGCGCCACGGCCGCATCCAGCGCGACGCGCCCCAGGCTGGATACCGTGCAGGTGACCTCGCGGGTGGCGCGCCAAGCGGCGAAGTCGAGGGCTGCGTCCTTCAGAAACAGCGGCACGGCGCGCACGATCGGGTTTTTCTCCAGCTTCACCATGCGCATCATGCGCCGTTTCAGGGAAGCGGGCTCAGTGCCGGTGGCAAGCTGCTCTTGCACCTGGGCGGCGATGGCGGAAAGCGGCTCGTCGGTATCGCCCGGCACGTAGGTGACGTAGGCCAGGCCGAAGAAGTTGCGCAGCGTGGTGGAGCCGAAGAGCGACCGTAGGTCCACGGGCACGTCCATGTGAATGGCGCGTCCGCGTTCGGCCGGCGGCATCTCGCGGCGCAGGGCGCAGATGACCGCGGCGATAAGGTAGCCGGTCACCGTGGCGCCGCAGGTTTTGGCGGCGGCGTGCACGGCGTCGGCCGAGTAGTGCAGCTCCAGGTAGGCCGGGTCCACGTCGGTCTTCCAGCCGGCGAGGTGGAAGACCTTCGGCGCCCCGTCGCGCCCGGCCGCCGCGCGGTCGTAGTGCTCCGAGAAGCTGTCCTCGGTCTTCGACGCCTCGTCTCCGGCGTAGGGCGCCGGCGCTGCATCGGCTCCGTAGCGCTCGGCCACGTACAGCGCCAGCAGCGCCTTCAAAAACTCCAGCGTGCCCCGACCGTCGGAGATGATATGGGACACCTCCACGTTAATGCGCCGCTGGTAATAGGTGATGCGGAAGAGCACGCTTTTGGGGCCCGTGTGCAGATTGAAGCAGACGGGCAGCGTCTCGGGCTCGACGCGGGGCGGCTCCGGCGCGGGCACGAGGTAGTGCCAGAAAAGCCCGCTGCGCAGGCACACGTTGAAGCCGGGGAACAGCGCCACGGCCCCGTCGAGCGCTCGCTGAAGGGAGGCAGGGTCCACCTCGTCGGCCATGGTGGCGGCGATGCGGAAGATGGTCTGCCGGGTTCCGCCGGCTTGGGCGGCGTAGAACTTGCCGACGTTGTCTAGTCGGTACCAAGAAGCGTCAGCCATGGCCGGTCACCGGGTTTCGGGAGCGGGTCGCCATCGAGGAAGTGCGCGATGAGACGGTAGGTGTCGCGCACGAGCGAGAGCACGGAGGGGTACAAAAAGTAGCCGTGGACGCCGTCGTTCATACGGAAGCATGCCACTTCGTTGCCTTCCGTATCCAGGCGCGCGGCGAAGGCCTCGCCCTCGTCGCGCAGGGGGTCGTACTCGGCGGTGATGACGAGCGTGCGGGGCAGGTTGGCCAGCGACGTCGCGATGAGCGGCGCAAAGTGGGAGTCGTGGAAATCCTCGGGTGTGCGCAGGTACAGCTCGATGTAGTCGACGATGGCCTGGCGCGTGAGGATGTAGTCCTCGCCGTTGTCGCGCACGGAATCGAACAACGTCGTCTCGGAGTGGTCGTTGTAGACGAGCGGGTACAGAAGAATCTGGGTGCGCGGGCGGAATTCGCCGCGCTCGCGGGCGAGCAGGCTCACGCCCGCCGTGAGGTTGCCGCCGGCCGAGTCACCCATGAGCACGATGTTGGCCGGATCGGCGTCGCGGATGAGCTCGCCGGCGAACAGTTGCCGCGCGGTGGCGTAGCAGTCTTCCAGGGCGGTGGGGAAGCGGTACTCGGGACTGCGGCGGTAATCGACGGCGATGACGCGGCGCTCCAGCTTCAGCGCCGTGCGCATGCAGGCGTCGCTATAGAATTCCACGTCCCCGTTGGCCCAGCCGCCGCCATGCAAATACAGGATGGTGCCGCGGTGGTCCTCGTTCACGTGCAGGCCCCGTTTCAAGGAGAAGTCGATGTCGAGGGGGGTGAACACGCGCAGAGGGATCTCGTATCCGTCATCGGCTGTGGCGGTGATTTCGTCGATGCGGCAGCGCGGGTCGGCGACGGTGAGCTTGCCGGCGGCGTCTTCCACCTTGCGCTGGGAGTTCCAGGAATTGGCCACGTCGGGCTGCAGGCGCGTGATGGCCTTGATGACCGCTTGGACGGCGGGGTTCATGGGCATGAGCGCTCCTTGTCTCGAGGTCGGCGGCGTGGGGCGCCGCAGTCGATGGCGCTCTTGACGCCACGTAAATGCTGATAGTTATGCTAAGGGAAGCTGGCGCCGCCAACAGCCGCCCGTCGCCCCTTGGCATCAAACGGTAAACGACTCGCCACAGCCATACTGTCTTAGCATGGGAAGCAAAGTTGCGCGAATTTTGTGGAGGTCGGTGCGGTGGCGGGAGGGACTTCGCCGGGGAGCCACTAGCATAGCGTTCCCCCTTGACGTCGGCGCATCTCGCGGCTTCGACCTCTCAGGTTTCCCGAACGGGGCCCAGCGAGGGCCGAGCCGTTCGCGTTTCGCGAAATCTGGACGAGGAAGGAGAAGGCTGTGGATGCGGAACATGACGGGGCCCTGCTTTGCTCTGCAGGCGCAGATGCGGGCGCCGCACGGGAACGCTCGCGCTCAAGCGTCAGATCTCCGTCGAGGAAGGGCGCCTGCGCCCGAGGCGGTGGCGGCCCATTATCCGGGCGCGCGGGTGGTGCGGCTCATGACGAGTTACCGTTCGACCTGCGAGATCACCGAGCTGGCCGCTCGGGTGATGCCCGTCGCGGGCCTCGTCGCCGTCCAGCGCCACGGCGAGGCGGTGCGCTTTGCGCGCTGCGGCGACACGGTGGGAGTGCTCGCGGCGGTGTACGAGGCCATCGCGCGGTGGCGCACTTCGGGGCGGCGCACCTTGGGGATCATTGCGAAATCGGACTTCCTCGCCGCCCGTTACGCCGAGCTCATCGCGCGCGATCACGATCTTACGCTGCTCACCGATGAGACGGACGCCTACCCGGGCGGCATCGTCGTCAGCTCGGTGCGCCTGGCCAAGGGCCTCTAGTTCGACGAGGCGGTGTTGCTGGACGTCGACGGCCGCCAGTACGCCACCGAGGCCGATCGCAACCTGCTCTACGTGGCCGTCACCCGCGCCATGCACGCCCTGACCGTCCTCTACCGCGACGAACCGAGCCCGTTTCTGGGGGAGAAGCGGCCGCGTTAGGCCAAGCGCGGGCGGCCAAGCGGATCGGTTCTATTGCCCCAGCCCCATATCCGCAAGCGTCACAAGGCAGCAGCCGCACGATGCAGCTTCGGCTCGGCAGGCGTCGGTAAAGCCGCTTTTCGAGAAGAGGAACAGCCGCTGCTCGCTGGCGCTCCCGATAAGGGAAGCGCGGTGCTGCAACGTGCGGAGGACTTCGATATCGGTCTGCTTGGCCTGCCACTTGCATTCCCCGCATATCATCGAGTTGTCGTCGCAGAGGGCCACGATGTCGATTTCCGCCTGCTCTCTGCGCGCGTTGTCGGTGCCCCACCACCGTCCGACATCAAGGACGAGGGGAATCTCGTCGTGCCCGGAGGACGCGACGAGCCACTGGCGGCACACCTCTTCGAACACCGGACCCGTGAACGTGGAGAGGTGGTCTGCGGCAATCAGGCGTGCCACTTCCTCGGCGCGCCCGGCTTGAATAGGCGTGAGGTAGCGGGGGACGAAGCGGTACCAAAAACGGAACAGGTTGTCGTTCAGCACATAGCGGGTCTTCTTGCGGTTCGCGTCGACGACCGGCTTCTCCAGGCGCACGATGCCCAGCTCCTCGAGGCCCTTCAGGTAGCCGGCCGCCGCCGTACGCTCGATGCCGGCTGCATCGGCAATGTCCGTGAGGCGCCCCTCGCCATTGGCGATGGCTCGGATGACGGCATTATAGCGTGCCGGCTCGCGCACTTCCTGCTGCAGGAAGGAATCGGGCTCGCCAAAGAGGAAGCAGGCGGGCTGCAGCACGTTGGTCGCCAGGTTCTCAGCGAGAGACAAGGCTGCATCGAATTGCTCGAGGTACAAGGGGATGCCGCCCGCGATGCCGTACCAGGTGACGATATCTTCCGAGCTGCTGCCTCGCAGCAACAGCGATGCCTGCATGATATCGAAGGGCTGCACCTTGATCTGGGCCGTGCGCCTTCCGTAGAGGGGGCTTTTGTAGCCAAGTACCTGGTGTTCCATGAAACTCATGGACGAGCCGCACAGGATAAGGAAAAGACGGCTGCCCTCCTTGTGACGATCGATGAGGTGCTGCAATACCGAGCTGACCGAGCGGTCGCTTTGGGCGAGGTAGGGGAATTCGTCGATGACGAAGACGATGCGCTGCTGTTGCGCTAGCATGAACACGTGGGTAAAAGCCTCTTCGAAGCTTGCGAATACGGGAGCGGCTGTATCGCTGGCGACGGGCGTGCCGTCAAGCCGCAAGTCCGCGATGGCTTGACTGAGCTCAACGAGGTTCTCTTTCGCCGTCGATTCGCGAGCGGAGAAGAATATCGCTGGCTTGCCTTTCACAAACTCGGCAATAAGCGAGGTCTTCCCCACGCGCCGCCGCCCGTATACGACGGGCATTTGGAACGCGCCGCTTCGGTAGAGTCGCTCCAACGTTGCCAGCTCCTGCTTTCGTCCTACGAACATTCGGCACCCTTTCTCATTTTGTATAGTTACGATTATAATAAACGCATCTATACAAAACAAGCACCGAGGCAGTCTCTTCTGGTTCGTGCGCAGCTATCTCTTGCGGCCTTCGCGGTAGCGGGCGAGAGCGGCGTCGAAGCTGCCGGCGGTGCGACGGTAGTAGATAGTGTAGCCGGCGGTGATGGCGGCCAGGGTGACCAGGTAGATGGCAACGAAGCTGACCCAGGCGCCGATGTTGTCCAGGGGGAACCAACCGCCGAGCGCGGCGCACAGGACGAGCGCCGGAAGGCCCGTCAGGCCGAACCCGGCGATGCGTGCGGGGTAGCTCAATCGCCCGATGACCGCCTCGGTAAACCAGAATGCCTGCAGGGCGCACAGGGCCAAGGCGGCGGCGAGCAGCGAGAGCGTGATGACGATGCCCTCGACGGGCCCGGCGAAGATGAGGCCGGCTGTGCACCAGAGGGCCATGGCGACGGTGAAGGTGATGCAGGCGCGGACAAAGGCGCTCTTGACGATGTTTCTCATGGCGAATCCTTTCTACAGCCCGATCTTCTGCTTGATGGCCGGGGCGTACTGGCGCGAGGCGATGACGGATTCGCCGTTATCGAGTACCAGCTCCAGCCGGGCGTTCAGGTAGGGGCGAAGCGCCCGCACGTGGTCGAAGTTCACGATGAGAGATTTCGAGGCCCGCACGAACTCGGTGCCGGCGAGGGCCTCTTCCAGCTCGTAGAGGCGCAGCGGGCTCTCCAGCACGCGGTCGCGGCCGTAGAGGAAGGTGCGGCCGTCGACGGTTTCCGCGTACAGCACTTCCGACGGTTCCACGATGAACGTGCCTGTGCCGTCGGTGCCGAGAAGCCGGCAATCCACTGCGTTCGCGGTCGCCATGATGGCCCGCACCCGCCGGTCGATGGCCGGGCAGCGGATGGTGACCTCCGCCTCTTCTAAGTCGGGCCGCTCTTCCACGGTCAGCTTCACGGGCGCTCCTTTCCGTCTCCTGTCCGTAGCGCTAGTGTGCCTCGACGGGGCAGCGACGGCAAGGGGGCGCCGCTTCACTTGCACGAGAAGAGCCCTGTGTTGCAGGGAGAGGGGAGCGAGTGGGTCGTGAATGCGAAAGAACCGTGAATGCGAAAAGGCCGGCCTCGGCGTCGCCAGCGAATGGCGAGGCGCCGGGGCCGGCCCCAATCAGGCATTGGCGTTGCGCTCGGGGGCGCGACGGGTGCGCTATCAGTGGTCGTTCATGTTGAAGGCGTTCTTCATCGTGACCGTGCGCTGGTCGAGTACCGTGCCGAGCAGGGCGCGGGTCTGCGTCTGCACGCTATCGACGAGCGCCTGATTCGCGCGCTCGAGCTCGGCGATCACCGTCGGGTCGTCCATATCGTCCAGGTTCGCCTTGCCCTCGGCGGCGAGCTTCTCAAGCGCGGCATCGGTCTCGCGCAGCGACTGGTAGCCCTGGGCCATGGTGTTCAGCCGATAGCCCTGGATGGCCTCGTAGCTCTCGAAGAACTGCGGGTCGGAAAGACCTGCCACCAGGCGGTTGTTCCAGTAGAGGCTGCCGGTGGTCACTTCCGTGGGCGTGTCCAGGTAGGCGGGGAGCTCCTTCACGTTCGCGTACAGGGCCACGGCCGTGTTGAACGGGCCCGACGCCGGGGCGAACCAGTGCACGCCGCGCAGAGCCGCCGGTGCGTTCGGGCGAATGCACAGGATGGAGCACTCGGAGGTGCGGTCGATGCCGACGTAGCGGTACTGGTGACGCGTGGCGGGTGTGCCCTTGGTGCCGTAGGGGTCGTACTCGGTGCCGTCGTAGGTGGTGGCGAGCAGGTCCTTCACATCCGACGCCGACAGCTTCTTGTCGGGGCGCATGGCCCAGGGGATGTCGAGGCTCTCGGGGCCGAAGGCGGGCGCCGGGCCGGCGAAGCGGGCGTCGGAGGGCGTCAGGCGACGGCACAGGTACCACTTGCGCGGGGCGTTGTAGAGCTGGTCGAGCCAGGTGTAGGTGGAAAACGCGATGCGGGCGTTGAAGTAGCGCGGCAGGCCCTCGACGGTCTCGCCGGTATCCTCCTCGTGGGCGGGCATATCCATGAGCAGGTCGTTCTCGCGGATCCACTGGGCCAGATCGGCGCTGCACATGTAGTCGTGCTGGTCGCCCAGCGCGTCGGCCAGGTCGAAGTGGTCGATGCCCTGACGGTTGGGCTGCACCACGTAGCAATCGTCGGGCACGCGCCGCGCGATCCAATGGTGGCCGCCGATGTTCTCCCAGTACCAGACCTCGTCCGCGTCGCCGAAGGCCACGCCGTTGGTCTCGTAGGTGCCGTACTTCTCCACGAGCATGCCGAGGCGTACCACGCCCTCGCGGGCGCTTTTGATGTAGGGCAGCGTGATGGTGGGCAGGTTCTCCTCGCCGATGCCGCCGGGCACCTCGGGCTTGTAGTTGGCGTCGCCGGGCTTTCCGACAGCGGGCTGGTAGGTGACGAGCGGGTCGGCGCCGAGCACGCGGGCGTTGGCCGAGATGGTCTCGGTGGCCGACATGGACACGTTCGCCGCATTGATGCCGGTTTCGGCCCACACGCCGTTGGTCGGGTCGGCGTTGGGCGTGCAGGTGTAGCGCAGAGGGTTGTCGGGCAGCTCGATGGTCAGGTGGCTGGCCACGCCGGTGTAGGAGCGCGGCTGGTCTTCCGGCATGACCACGATCATCTTCTTCGGGTCGAACGAGAAGTCCTCGCCGTCCTCGTTGCGGGCGACGATGGTGGAGCCGTCGTTGGTGGCGCGGCGGCCCACGAGAAGCGTTGTGCAAGCCATGGTGTCTCCTTGGTTGAGGGATGGTTCCTGATCTCATGGTGGCCCTGCAAAACGCCCGCCTGCAGCTCGCGGGCAACTTGTTCGGAGACCGTTGCCAGATGGCTGCGACGCCGAAAGCCAGCTAGTCGTACTGCCGGCTTTCGGGCAATGTGAGGTGCTAGATGCGCTCGGCGTCGGGAACGAAGGGGATGGGGTCGGGATGGCTCTCCTTGTCGTCCAGGTACTTCAGGCTGTGGGTGTTGAGGGCCCACACGGTGATGAGCATCCAGCAGCCGGCGAGGGCCAGGGCGGCCACGGACACCCCGGCGCCCTCCACGATGAGCGAGGTGGCGAAGACGGCCACGGGCGCGGCGGCCAGGGTGAGCGAATTCTGCGTGCCGAGGGCGCTTCCTCGATTTTCGGCGGGAATGCGGTCGAAGATGAAGAAGCCGAGCAGGGCCGAGATGGGGCCGGCCGAAAGACCCAGCATGAGCGCGCTCGCGATGAGCAGCGGGAACGACGGCAGAAGGCCCAGCCCCAAGATTCCCAAGGCCATGCCGGTGAGCGACAGGATGTACCAGGTGCGGCGGCGCAGCTTGTGGGCGAGCGCCGCGTAGCCGAGCGAGCTGGCGAGCATGCCGGCGGACATGGCCGACAGCACGTAGCCGAGCAGCTCGGGGCTGTTCGCGGCAGTGAAGTGCACCGGCAGGACGAGGCCTTGGAAGGAGCCCATGACCATGACCACGCCGAAACTGATGAGCATGGACGAGCGCAGAAGTGTGTCGCTCGCGAACAGCACGCGCACCCCGTCGCGCAGGGCGTTCCACGCGCCGGACACAAGGCCGCGCCGTGGCTGTGTGCTCGCGCTGCCGATGTGCACGGCGGTCGGGCTGGCGGCGGGAGTTGCCGCGCCGCAGACGGCGCCGAGGGAGCGGGGCAGCGTGAGGGTGATGAGCGCTGCGGAAAGCGACATGGCGGCCGTGAACCACAGGGCGTTCACGCTTCCCACTGCGCCCATGAGGAAGGCGGCCAGGGCCGGGCCGACAATGACCACGAGGGAATCGAGGGACTGGGCGAGACCCATAAACTTCTGCAGGCTGCGCCCGTCGCGCTCGCAGACGGCCGGCACGAGGGAGTCGCGGGCCGTCATGCCGGGAATGTCGCCGATGGCGCCGAGAAGGCCGAGGGCCACGAACCAACCGAAGGACAGGCCCCATACCATATCGACCACGGGAAGCAGGGCCACGCTGGCCGCCGACAGAATGTCGGAGACGATGGAGACGTTGCGGCGGTTGAAGCGATCGGTGAGCGCGCCGCCGATAAGACCGATGACGAACTGGGGCACGGCGCAGATGAGCGCGAGGGTGCCGGCTGCCAGGGCGGCGCCCGTGGCGGCGGCCCTGCGCGAGGGGCAAGATGACGCCGGCCACGGAGTTGCCGAGAAGCGAACAGGCGCAGGAAAGCAGGTAGCGGGGGGCGGTCTTGCGCGGCCGGTACGGTTTGCGGGGCCGGCGGAATTTCGGAGACGCGAGGGTCATGGCGGGGCCTTTCTCGAACGGGGGATCGTGCGTTCGAAAGGCCAGTTAAAACTATGACGTTACGTCGGAGTCAAGCGGCTCGTGGATGACTTGTGAAGGGGCGGCGGCCGCCTTCTCCCTTTGCGCCCGCTCGGCCATGACGGCCTCGATGCCGCGTTCGATGCGCCCGTACACGTCCTGCTGGGCCTCGTTGTAGTCCGCGAAGGCGATCTCGTCCAGGAACTGCTCGCGGTCGGTTGGGGGCCGCAGCCAGTTGGCGGTGTCGAAGCAGGCGATGACGGGGGCGAGTGCCGCGAGGGAATCCTCGGCGAGGGCCGCCCGCTCCCGCTCGGGGGCATCGGGCGTAAGAGCGCCCAGCCTGCGATCGAGCTCTTCCATGGCTTCCACGAGGTTCTCGCTTGAAATGCGTTCCACCACGCGCTCCAGCTCGCCGAGCGCCTCGTCGTCGTACAGGTGCCCGGCGACGATGAGAGCGGTGCGGTCGGCAGCTCGGGCGTCGGCGAGGGTGTCCACGCCGGAGAGCATGCGCAGGATGCGGGCGAAGCGCACGGGCAGGTCGGGGTCGAGGTGCTCCGCGCGCAGCTCGGCGATGGTGCGCCGCTGCTCTTGCAGACGCTCGATCTCCAAGGCCAGTTCGCGGTCGAGCTCATCCAAGGCACTCGCGGGTGTCGCGTTCCCCTCGGCGTCCATCTCGTCCAGAACATCTCCGATGCGCGAAAGGGGGAAGCCCAGGTCGGCCAGGCGCTTGATGCGCAGAACGCGGGCCACGTCGGCGGGGGAGTAGTCGCGGTACCCGTTGGCCTGCCGTGGCGGCTCGGGCAGAAGCCCCAGCTGGTGATAGTGCCGCAGCGTGCGCACGGTCACGCCCGCCAATTTCGCCACCTCGTTGCTATGCACCGATTTCCCCCTTGCGGTCGTTCACGTTTCATTAGACGCCTCCATTGTAATGGCTCTTCGGGCGCCTGTCCTTGGAAAGGAGAAGCGGCGCCCCGGAGAGAGGCGCCGCCAAAAGGGAGGGCTCGGAGGCTTCTTGCCGAGAAACGCACGAGTTGGCGAGAGGCAGGCTTACAGGTTGGCCACCTGACGGCCGCAGAGCATGCCGAAGGTGACGCAGCGGCCCGCGTTCAGGCCGGCGGCCAGGTTCGGGTAGGTGCCGTTGTAGTAGTTGCCCGAGTCGTTGCCGATGACGTAGAGGCCCTCGATGGGGGCGTTGTTCTCGTCGAGCGCCTGGAACTTCGTGTTGATCTTGATGCCGTCCAGGGTGGCGAGCGCCATGCCCGACAGCTTGCAGGCGTAGAAAGGCGCCGTGCGAATTTCGGAGAGGCGGAAGGGCTCCTTGCCGTACTGCGTGTCGTTCTGCGCATCGTAGAAGCCGTTGTACTGCTCCACGGTGGCCAGGAAGGTCTCCTTGTTGATGCCGAAGGCGTCGGCGATCTCCTCCAAGGTGTCGGCCTTCACGATCTTGCCCTCTTCCACCAAAGCATCGATGATGGCGGCCGTGCCCTCGACGCCCTCGGGGTCCATCTGATTGGTGCCCTCGCCCTTGATGAGGCCCGAGCAGCCGATGGTGTGGAAGCGCTCGATGTCGGTGGGCCAGTTGGAATCCCAGATGTCGAACCAGGCGCGCTGGCTGGACTTGCGTGCCAGGGCATGGATGAGAAAGTCGTAGGGCGACGACTCGTTGGTGATGCGCTCGCCCTCGATATCCACCTTCAGGAAGGGCTGGGTGGCCATGTGGAAGTAGCCGAAGTCCATCTCGAAGGGGGCGCCGGGCAGCTGGTCGGGACGCATGATGCCGCGGTCGAACACCATGGAGGTGGGGTTCTCGTCCTTCACCGCGCCGGCCCACAGACAGGCCTTGATGCCCTGGCCCTGGGCGTTGAAGTTGCCGAAGGGCACCACGCCGCACAGTCCCTTGGCGTTCTCGGCCTGCAGCGCCATGTACATGTCGGGGTTGTTCGCATAGCCGCCGGTGGCCACGATGACGCCCTTCGCGGCATTGATGCGCAGGAACGTGGCGCCCTCGTCGGTGGAGGCGTAGGCGCCCACCACCTTATCGCCCTCCTTGATGAGGCATTCGAGGCTCGTCAGGTAGCGCAGCTCGGCGTTGGGCTGCGCCAGGAAGTTGGCTTCCACCTGGGCGTAGGTGACGCCCTCGCCGCTGGCCTCGTCCTTGCCGGCCTTGCCGTTGTCCAGCATGGCGCCGTGGCCCGTGGGCCAGCACTTGTAGCGCGTCTCTTCGGCGGGCATGCTCCACTCCAGATCGATCTTGCACTGATCCACGCCGTCGGTCAGATCGCAGTACCAGTTCACGGCCTCGGCGGAGTGCGCGGCCCACAGCTGGTACAAATCCATGCTGGCGTTGTTCAGGGAATAGTGCACCAGATCGTTGCAGATCTCCTGCGGGTCGATGTTGACGCCGGCTTCCTGCTGCTTGCGCGAGCCCACGGCGCCGATGGCCGAGCCGCGCAGGCCCGTTCCCTTGTCGAACTTCTCGATGAGCAGGGTCTTGGCTCCCTCCATGGCGGCGAAGTTCGCAGCCACGAACCCCGAGCAACCGGCACCGACGACGAGCACCTCGCAGTCGATGGTCTCGGCGCAGTCGGCGTCAGTGATGGCGGGCGCTTCTCCCAGCCAGGCGGGAACGTCGGAGGCGGGGGCGCTTTCGGCAGGCGCATTGCCCGCGGCGGCGCCTGCCGCCGGCTCGTCGCCGCCCGTTGCGGCCGTAGGCGTTCCCTGCGGCGCGCAGCCGGCCAGTCCCAGGGCCGCAGCGGCGCTCGCGGCGAGCGTGCCGGTGATGAAGTGACGGCGGCTGAACGATGTCTCGATGGTCATGATGGATCCCTTCCTTCTCTTCTTTGCTTTGCGCGGCCCATTCGATTCGGGGGCCGAGCGCAAGCCCAGTGTGCGCCTTTCCAGGGCCATCCGCCATCGTGCTACTCCGTGATTTTTCCGTTTCTCCTGGTCAAGACCATCCCCTCTTTCACGTGAGTTGCCATATCGGGCGCGGCAGGTACAATGAATCGAGAGAAGCTCAAGGGGAGGAGAGCCGTGTTCGCGTGGGTGCAATCGCTGGATTCGTTTTTTCGTCAGGCGCGGCTGCGCTACTTGGGCCTGGGCCTTCTCATCGCCTGGGTGTACGGGTCGTGGTTCTCGAACGGCATCTTCGCGCCCGATAGCGCGCGCGGCGTCGATACGCTGCGCATCTCGCTCGCGGCGTCGGCGGTCGGGCTTCTCGTGCTCGCCTTTCGTCCCCGACGGCGAGCGCCTTTGGCCCCGGGATTTGTGTTGGCAGCATCGGCGGTGGTGTCCGCGACGACCTTGCTGTTCTTCGTGGCGCCCGACGGCCTTCCGCTGCTTTTCGCCAGCGCCGTGGGAGGACTGGCCTCGGCGGTGCTCTGGATAGCATGGGGCGAGTTGTTCTGCCAGGTGGACCTTGAGGTCACCGAGGCGAGCATTCCCTCGTCGCTGGCGGTGTTCGTGGCGGCCGTGCTGCTGATCTACTTGATTCCGGCGCCCGTTTCGGGCATCGTGGCGGCGCTGCTTCCTTTGGCATCGAGCCTCATGCTGTTGCTCTGCAAGAACGACCAACCGGAGGGCTTCGCCTTCCCTGAGCCCATCGAGCCGTTCTCGGGCGTGCTTCCCTCCCTTGTCAAATTGGCATTCTGCTCCATGGTGTGCAGCATCGCCACAGGGTGCGTGGTGACGAGCGCTTCCCCCGAGAGCTTGGTCGCGCTCGGCATGGACGACCGCGGCATCCTCTTCTATATCGCCGGCGGCGTGGTGGCGGGGCTCATCGCCGTGTTCGCCATTGCCCATACCAGCCGTATGAGCTTCTCGTTTCTGTACGAGTGGGCCATTCCGCTCATCGTGTTCTCGCTTTCGCTGCGGGCACTGGACGACCCGGTGTGCAATGTGCTCGCCTCGGTGCTCGCCTGCGCGGCGGCTCTGTACGTGGAGGTGCTGTTCTTCGCTATCTTCGCGCGCATCACGGCGAAGGGATTCTGTCTTCCCAGCGAGACGTTCGGCATCTTTCGCGCCATGGTTCAGCTGGGGTTTCTCGCGGGCGCGATGCTGGGGGTATCGGTATCGCCGCGCTTTGGCCTGCCGCTGTACTTGGCGCTCGTGTGCCTGTGCGTGGTGATGCTGCCGCTGTTTCTGCACCTGCAGAAACGCTTTGAATCGCCGGGGATGCTGGGGGTCGCCGGGGCTTTGGGCCCGGTTGCGGCGGAAATCGGCGCTGAGGCGCGGTCGGGGTCGGAGGTGCCGTCGAGAGAGGGGCTTGCCGGAAGTGTCTTGGCGCAAGAGGCTGGGAAGGGAGTCTACGCGGCGCCGATCGCCGAGCCCGTCGACTACGTGGCGGCCATGGCCGAGGCCTTCAAGCTCTCGCCGCGCGAGACCGAGGTGCTGCGCTATCTGGGCCGCGGCCGATCGGTGCCCTACATGCGCGAGGTCATGACCCTTTCCAAGAGCACTATTGAGACGCACATCAAGCACATATACGCCAAGACCGACGTGCATTCCAAGCAAGAGCTCATCGATCTCATCGAGTCCTATCAGGAGGGAACGGGGGAGGCGGCGCCCGTCTCGGCTTCATAGGCAAGTAAAGTGGCCGAAGCTTTATTTTCTGCGTTTCTTTACAGCGCTTGAGAAGCGGATCGTTTCGTCCTACCATTTAGCTAAACAGCAGAAGATCGAGCGCATGGATGAGCGGGCGGATAGCTTGGGCATGAAGCGCTCCGACTATTTGCGATGGCTCGTCGACAAAGATCTCGCCGCTGCCGATGTCGCCTAAGTTTTCGCGTGCGTGGAAGGGGAATGGGCATGGACGATAGCGAGCGCCTCGCGCGGTTCGAGGCGGTGCTGGCCGCTCTGCTGGCAGAGCAGGAGTCGGTGTGCGTGACTCTTGAGGGCTTGCGGGCCCAAGGCAAGACGCGCACGGCCACCTACCAGCAGCTGACGGCGCGCAAGCTGGCGCTGAAATCGATGCTGGGCGCCTTCGAGGAGCAGGGGCTTCTGTGAGTGCGGCGTTGGATGCACGGGGAAGAGCCGTCGCGGGCATAGATGCTGAGAGCGAGGCCGTCGAAGGCTTAGAGGAGAACGGTCTTGAGCTGTTTTCCCGTTCGGTGCACCGCTGGTTCGCCGATGCCTTCGGGGCGCCCACGGCGGTGCAGGCCGAGGCATGGCAGGCTATCGCTCGGGGCGAGAATGCGCTCGTGATAGCGCCGACGGGCTCGGGCAAGACGTTGGCGGCGTTTCTGTGGGCGATCGACGCGCTCATGGGCGAGAAGGCGCGGGTCGCTGAAGCGGGCGAGAAGTGGATCCGCGGCGTGCGCGTGCTGTACGTGTCGCCCCTGAAGGCCCTCGGCGCCGATGTGGATCGCAACTTGCAGGGGCCGCTTTCGGCTATCTCCGAGCTGGCGGCCGTCGAGAGCGCGCGCCGTGGCGCGAAGGCCCCCGAAATCCGCACGGCCATGCGCACCGGCGACACCCCCGCCGACGAGCGTCGCAAGATCGCTCGTAATCCGCCTGATATTCTCATCACGACACCGGAGTCGCTGTACCTCATGCTCACGTCGGCGGCCCGAGAGGCGCTGCGCACAGTTGAGACGGTCATCGTGGACGAGGTGCACGCCCTGGCCGGCGACAAGCGAGGGGCGCATCTGTCGCTTTCGTTGGAGCGGCTGGACGATTTGCTGGAGGCTCCGGCCCAGCGCATCGGGCTGTCGGCCACGGTGCGCCCGCGCGACGAAGTAGCCCGGTTCCTCGGCGGTGCGCATCCGGTGACCGTGGTGGCCACCGAAGCGCCCCCGAGCCTCGACCTTTCGGTGCGCGTGCCCGTGCGCGACATGACGGCCGTCCCCGCCTTCGGGGGATTTGCCGGCGACGGCACGCGGCGGCGGGGCGCCGGTCCGCGCCGGGCGCCTATCGAGAACGCGTGGAAGTCTGACCGGGCGCTTCGGGCCGTCATGGCCGAGGGCGCCTCGCCCGCGCCGCATCCTGACAGCCGCCTGGGCAGCTCCTCTATCTGGCCTCATATCGAGGCGGCCATTCTCGACGAGGTGCTGGCCCATAAATCCACCATCGTCTTCGTGAACTCGCGCGGTTTGTGCGAGAAGCTGACGGCGCGGCTGAACGAGCTGTACGCGAAGCGCCTCGGCCTGGACGCGCCCCATTCCGAGGTGGCCGGCTTCTGGGCGGCCGCGGGCAGCGGGGAAGCGACGGCTTTCGGCGATGATGCGGTGCGTGGCGTGCCCACGGGCCCCGATGCCATGCGGGGGGCACCGGGGGCGAGCTTCCGTTCCGACATCGGCTCTACCACGGCGTTGGTGACCGAGCCCGCGGTGGTCATCGCGAAGGCCCACCACGGCTCGGTCTCCAAGGAGAAGCGGCTGCAGGTGGAACGGGAGCTGAAGGCAGGAGAGCTGCCCTGCGTGGTGGCCACTTCCAGCTTGGAATTGGGCATCGATATGGGTTCCATCGATTTGGTACTGCAGGTGGCCGCTCCTCCCTCGGTGGCCAGCGGGCTGCAGCGCGTGGGACGGGCGAACCACCAGGTGGGCGGCCGCTCCCAGGGCGTCATCTTCCCGCGCACCCGGGTGGAGGTCATCGATGCCGCCGTCATGGCCGAGGGTATGGAGGCCGGTGCCATCGAGAGCACGCGTCTCGTGCGCAACGCGCTGGACGTGCTGGCCCAGCAGACCGTGGCCACCGTGGCCATGGCGCCGGACGGCCTTCCAGCCGACGATTGGCTTGCCTGCGTGCGGCGGTCGGCCTGCTACGCCGATTTGGGCCGGCGCGCCTTCGAGGGAGTGCTCGACATGCTCGCCGGGCGTTACGGTTCGGGCGAGGTGGCTGAGTTCGCGCCGCGGATCCTGTGGGATCGCGAGACGGGGCTGCTCACGCCGCGTCCCGGTTCGCAGCGCCTGGCCGTAACGGCGGCGGGCACCATTCCCGACCGCGGCATGTTCTCGGTGGTGCTGCCGGAGGGCGACGCCCGGCAGGGCCGCCGACGTGTGGGCGAGCTGGACGAGGAGATGGTGATGGAGTCGCGGGTGGGCGACATCATCGCCCTGGGCACGAGCACCTGGCGCATCAAGGAGATCGGTGCCGACCGGGTTATCGTGGAAGCGGCGCCGGGACGCGCTGCGCGACTGCCTTTCTGGCACGGCGAGGCCATTGGTCGCCCCTACGAGACGGGCCGCGCCCGGGGGGCCCTTGTGCGCGCCCTCGACGGCGGTATTGCGCGCGCTGCCGAGCGGGATGAGGCCTTGGTCGAGCATGTGGAAGAGGGCGCCATGGCCCCGGCGCTGCGCGATCGCCTGACGGCCGACGGGCTGGACGAGGACGCCCGGCGCAACCTGGCGGCTCTCATAGAGGCCCAGCGTGCCTGTACCGGGGCGGTGCCCACGGATCGGCGACTCGTGGTGGAGACCTGCCCCGATGAAACGGGCGATATGCGCGTTATTCTGCATTCCCCCTTCGGTCGCCGCGTGCACGAGCCCTGGGCGCTGGCCGTGGCCCATCGCGTTACCACTGCGCTGGGCTTCGACCCGCAGGCGGTGGCCTCTGACGACGGCATCGTGCTGCGCGTGCCCGCCGCCGAGGACGCCCTGCCAGGAAGCGATCTGTTCCGTTTCGATTCCGACGAGCTGGAATCCATCGTGCGCGAACGCGTGGGGTTCACGGCCCTGTTCGCCGCCCGTTTCCGCGAATGCGCGGCCCGGGCCCTGCTCATGTCGCCGACGGCCCCGGGCAAGCGGGCGCCTTTATGGCAGCAGCGTCTTAAGGGCGGACAGCTTTTGGAGGCGGCCCGCCGCGAGGAGGATTTCCCCATCATTCTGGAGGCCTTGCGCGAGTGTCTGCAGGACGTGTTCGACCTGCCGGCCCTGCGCGAGGTGATGGACGGTCTTGCCTCGGGTTCCATCAAGATGAGCGAAGCTCGCACGGCCGCCCCGTCGCCGTTCGCGGCGCCGCTCGTGTTCGGGTATTTGGGCGAGCACCTCTACGAGGGCGATCTGCCCCATGCCGAGCGGCAGGCGTCGCTTCTGTCCGTGGATCCGACGCTTCTGGGCGAGCTTCTGGGCACCGGTGCTGTGGAAGATATACTGGATACAGAGGTGGTGGCGCGCACCGTGGCCGAGCTGCAGCGGACGGCCGATGGTTGGAAGGCGCGGGGCGCGGAAGGCGTGGCCGATCTTCTGCGCGAGCTGGGGCCGCTTACGGTGGAGGAGATTGCCGCTCGAACCGAGGGCGGCGAAGTCGCCGTCCTTCTCGCGGACTTGGAAGCCGCCCATCGCGCTTTCTCCGCCGTCATCAGCGGCGAGAAGAGGTGGGCTGCCGCTGATGATGGCCCGCGTTTGAGCGCGGTGCTCGGCATTGTGGCTCCCCTCTGGGCCCAGCGAGAGGGAAAGCTGTCCCGCCCCCTGGACGGACTTGCGGCCCGCTTCGCGCGCACCCATGGGCCTTTCGACAGCGAAGAGGCCGCATGCACCCTGGGGGTCGGCGTGGCGCTTGCGGCCGAGTCGCTGGAACGGCTGGCCGCCGAGGGGCGTCTCGTGCGCTTGGGGCCCGACCGCTGGGCCGACGGCGCCGTGCTCGCCCGCTTGCGCAGCCGATCCCTCGCCCGGGCCCGCGAGGCGGTGCGCCCCGTTCCCGCCAACGCCTATGTGCGCTTCTTGCTGGATCGTCAGGACATCGCGCGCGCCGGTGAGCCGACGCTTGCGGGCATCGACGGGGTAGCCCAGGTCATCGCGCAGTTCGAGGGCGCGGCCCTTCCCATGGAACAGTGGGAGAGAGAGGTGCTGCCCGCGCGCGTGCCCGACTATCGGCCGGCCATGCTGGACGAGCTCATCGCCGCCGGCGAGGTGCTGTGGGCGGCCTCTACTGTGGGGGAGGCGCATCCCATCTCGTTCTTCCCGACGGACTCGCCCCTGGCGCCGCTGCCCGTTGACGCCCAGGCCGGGGTGGCGGAGGTCTCCGCGGCCGAGCCGGGGGAGTTGGAGGATCCTTCGCTGGACGCCATCGTGCGCCACGTGCTGGTCGCTCAAGGGCCGCTCACGTTCCGTGCTTTGACGGATGGCGCCGCGCAGCTCGCCGGGCCCGTGGCACGCACGGATCGCGAGGTGGCCGAGGCGCTGCAGCGGCTCGTGTGGAAGGGGGAGGCGACCAGCGACGGGCTGGGCTTTCCCCGCGCCGGAGGGCTGGCCGCGGCAGCATCGGCGTCCGCAGCCGGCGGCCAGACGCCGCCGCCCTCGCGGCGGCGGGCGAGCAGCCGACGGGGTCGGTCGCTCCACAGCGAGGCCCGCAGGGCCGCCCGTGCGGCCGTGGTGGGCCGCCAGGTTGCGTCGACCGCCTTCGACGCCGCTCTCGCCGGGCGCTGGTCGGCCTTGGCGCCGAGTGGCCAGAGTTCCACGGTACAAGCGGTGGCTCTGGTGGAGTCGCTGCTCGACCGCTACGGCGTCGTGACGCGCGACATCGCGCTGGCGGCGGGCGTGCCCGGCGGCCTTTCGATGCTGTACCCGGTGCTCAGGGCCATGGAAGAGGCAGGCGATCTCGCGCGCGGCATGTTCGTGGAGGGCATGGGCCCGGCCCAGTTCGCCCAGCGCGAGACGGTGGAGGCCCTGCGCGCCTTCGCCCAGCCTGCGGACGCATCGGCGCCCGCCTCCCTCGTCGCGCTTCCCGCCGACGACCCGGCATGCCTCTTCGGTGCCGGCATTCCCTGGCCCGATGTGGCATGGGACGCGGCGGGCGAGGCCCCTGCGGCCGATTCCGCCCTCGTGGCCGCGCGGCCGTCCCGCCGCGAGGGGGCGCTCGTGGTCGTTGCCGACGGGGCGCCGGTGCTGTGGGCCGCACCGCGCCTGAAATCGCTGCTGGCGTTTTCTGCCGACGAAAAGCTGCTGGAGGCGGCCGTTGCCGCCCTGGTCGCCTCGGTGCGCGCCGCCCTCAAGCGCGAGGGCGCCCCTGCCGCGCGTCGCAAGATCGTCGTCGAGCACTTCAACGGCCGCGATGTTCTGGCCACTCCGGCCGCTTCGTGGCTTCAGGGCGCCGGGCTCGTGCGCCTCCCCGACGGCTTCCGCCTCTATGCGGGCCCGTTCTAAAGCGACCTCGCCGAAAAAAAGAAGGGCCGCTGCGCCTCTCTCCGACGCGGCGGCCCTGCGATTCCGGCTGCGGTCCCCCTGATGATACGCAGCCGTTCCGAGTTAGCACGAGGTAAAGAAAGCGGGCGGCGGCCAGAAAGGAGAACCGCCGCCCCTCGAGTTCCGGGCGCGCTGCGCCGGGTTCCCGCATAGCCCTTGGTGAAGGCGGAGCGGCCTGGTCTCAATGGCCCCAGAAGACCAAGCTGTGGGAGTCCGCCTCCAAGAGGAACGACGTCTACTATAGGGGGCGCGGCCGTCGGGCGCCATCGCCGCTTATAGGTAAGGGCATCGCGCTTTTTAGGTATTGCGGAGCCGCAGCCTGAAAAGACTGCCGGCAGGCGCATTATCACAGGTCGGCCACGAGTTCCCGGATCGTCGGGTGCTATCCTGCGGCGATGCTAGAATCGGCGTTTGGAAGGGAGCGCACCTGTTCGGTGCGCTGTGTCGCACGATCGCTCGGCGATGTGCGCGCATCTCGTCTGTGCGCTGGAGCGAAGAAAGGAGGCGGAAAGGCCATGGGAGGTTTTGCGTTGCGCGATGCGGGCGACGAGGCGCGCGCCCCGCTTGCCCTGCGCCCGGTACACCTCGCCCTCGTCGCTTTCGTGGTCACGCTGCCCGCCTATGCGCCGACCATGGGGGCTTTTGCCGAGGCCCCTCAGTTCGAGGCGGTCGCCGACGTGTTTCTGTTCGCGCTGTTTCTCGCCGCCGTTACCTCGTCTGCCGTGGTGCTCCTGCGCGGTTTGCAGCGCCCGCGCAAAGTGTTCTCGCGCGCCCGGGTCACCACCATTGCGGCGGTGGCCTATCTGCTCAGCACGATGGGCGTTCTGGGGCTACTGTTCGCCCCTGCGCCGCTGCCGGCGGCGGCCGTGGGCGCGGGGCTTTTGGCAGGGGCGGCGCTGCCCCTGCTGGTGGCCGAATGGGTCCGCGCTGTGGCCGTCCCCATCGATCGGGCCCTTGTCCTGTGCGCTTTCGTCGTGCTGACGGCATCCTTCGTCGGTTGGATTCTCGCGCTGCTGCCGCTTTTGGTGCTCGTTCCCGTGTTCTGCCTGCTGCTCGTGGCGGGAGTCGTCGTGCCGCCGGTGGCCGCCCGCGTGGGCGACCCGGCGCTTCCCCTCGCCCGCCCCGCCGACACGATGCGCCGCCTCGTGTCGGTGACCTGGCTGCCTCTTTTGGGGTTCGCCGTGTACGCGTTCATGACCGACGTGATGGCCCATAGCGCCTTCGGGGTCGTGCAGGCGTCGTTTCTCGGTGGAGCCGTTGCAGCGCTCGTGATGTTCGGCGTCTGCTTCCTATGGGGGCGTACGCCCCTGCTGCCCTGGTCCTACCGCATCCTCGTGCCCCTTATGGCGGCGGCGTTCGTGGTGTTGGGCGCGTTTCCCGCCGGCACCTTCCCGCGGGACGCCTCGGTGGTGGCACTCTACGTGTTCTACATCGTCCTCGCCCTGCTGGGGTGCGCGGTGCTGCTCGCCGTGGTGCGCAATCGCGAGTTGCCGGCGAACGTGGCGTCGGGCTTCGCCTGCGGCGTGGCTGCGGCTGCGGCGCTTTTGGGACAGATTCTCTCCCAAGTGCTCGCGGTGACCGACGACTTCGCCCCGTGGCTCGCGGTGCTCACTGGCGCGTTTGTGGCGGTGCTCCTGGTGTTTCTCGGCCGCACGTCGTGGAACGAGCTGGTGGCGCCTCGCGAGTCGGCTGCCGCGAAGGAGTCGGTTCTGGCCGCAGGATCGGGTGCCGGCGACGCCGCTGGCGGGGGTACCGCCGGCGCGGCTCGCGGAGAAGGGCCCGAGGGCGCAGGCGCTCCCGATGGCTTTGAGCCCTCCGGCCGCGCCGATGCGCCCGGCGATGCCTTCGAACTGGCCGAGCCGAGTATGCAAAGTACCCTGGAGGCCCGCTGCGCCGAGGTGGCCGCGGCCCGGGGCCTCTCTCCCCGCGAGGCCGAGGTGCTCGTGTTTCTGGCCCGCGGCTTCACGCCGGCCTACATCGCGAAGTCCCTCGTGCTCTCCATCTCGACGGTGCGCACCCACGTCCGCAACATCTACCGCAAGCTCAACGTCAACAAGCGCGAGGAGCTCATCCACCTCATCGACGAGCGGTAGCCGTTGTGCTCCCTAGTCTTCTTCCACGATCTCGGCGTACTTGGCGTAGAGGTCGGGGAAGGTGCGGCGCAGACTCACGGGCTTGAAGGTGTCGCGCTCGACGACGCACACGGTGACGAGCGCATCCACGAGCGGCGTCGCGCCTTCGCGCAGCTGGGGCTCGCGACGGCCGAGTGCCGCCGCGCCTTCTGCGTTCGGATCGCCGGCGATCCCGTCGGCCGTCTCGCCTTCCAGAACATCCTCCGCACGGTAGACCTGCTGGCGGTAGACCGTGCGCATCGGCAGGTTCTTCGCGATCGACGTGCGCACGACGCCGGCCTCGCCGTAGCGCAGCGGCGACTTGTAGTGGATCTCGATGTCGTGGATGGGGCTCATGTAGCCGACTCCCTCGATGCGCTCGGCGTAGGAGAAGCCCAGCGCGTCCAGGAAGTCGATGCGGGCGTCCTCGAAGTACAGCAGGTAGTTAGCGTGGTAGACCACCCCCATCATGTCCGTCTCGCCGTACCGTACCTTGATGGGGGTGTGCACATGCATTTCTTCGCTCGCTTTCGCCGTCTCGCTCGGGTTCCGTCGATCATTATAGTGAAGGCGGCGCGGCAGGACGTCATTTTGTGCAAAATGGCATGGTTCTCGTAGTTTTAGCTGTGGCGTTATGAGAGGCAGAAAATTGCGACCTGGAGAGATGCCCATGACGAGACAGCTGTCGAAGTCAACGGACTACGAGAAGTAGGCTGTTTTGCACATTTTAAGCTCCTGTCGAATTAGTCCAAGTGGAACAGCACGGGCAGGTCGACGGAGACAGGCGAGTTGTCCTCGTTGGTCTCCATGATGTCGGCCATGAAGTCCCACCACTTCCGGTTGATGGCGGTGTCGGCGCCGGCGGCCCACCGCTCGGGGTCGTCGACCTCGATGTAGCCGAACAGCGTCAGCGTGTCCGGATCCAGCGCGATGGTGTAGTTGCGGCCGCCGTGCTCGTGGATCATGTCGATCATCTCAGGCCACAGCTCGTTGTGCCGCCGCTCGTACTCCTCTTCCATGCCGGGATACAGCTTCATCTTGAACGTCTTGATCATCGTTTGCTCCTTGGGCGAAGGGGGTTGGGCCCGCATGTTACGGGCACTTTCTGGTGGCTATGCTAGCGCGTTGTTCTGAGAAAAAGCGCGTCCCGTGGCGCTTGCGACGAAACTGACAAAGTGCAGATCGTGCGCATGGGGGCGATTGCGTGGAGTCGGAAAGCCGGCTCAGAGCGCTTCCGTGTCGTGGCTGGCCTGGAAGAAGACCACCACGCCGATGATGCGCACTCGGCGCTTGTCTAGGATGAGGTCGGGCGAGGGTGCATCGTAGGACCATGAGGAAAGCACGACGGTGTTGTTGCCCGCCGTGTAACGGCGCACGACGATAGTGGCGTTGTCCACCAGAGCCACGACGGTGCACCCGTTGTAGGGCCGGGCCCGCTGGTCGACGAGTAGGAGACTGCCGACGGGATAGAGGCGCGTCATCTCTCGATAGTCCATGCGCACGAAGATGCTGGCCACGTGACGGGCCGCCACGTCGGACGGCGCGCAGGCGTAGCCGGTATGGCGCAGCGTCGTGCCGTTGCCCGAGCGATCCGTCTTGTACACGGGAAGGATCGCATCTCCCGTCCCCTCAGCGGCACCCGTGCCGTCGTTTCGCGTCTCTGGGCCCGGCCAGTTGTCTGCGGTCGGGGCGCTCGGCGCCGTGCCCAGCCCGCGCTCCTCGCTCATGATGTCGTCAGCGCAGACGGCGAAGTCGGCGATCATCTTGTCCAGATGGGTGCGCCGGGGGAAGGTGCGGCCGCTTTCCCAACGGCCCACCGTCTCCTTGGTGACGCCGAGCCTGCCTGCGAAGGCGGTCTGCGACAGTCCCTCCCGCTCGCGCAGGCGCCGTATGTTCTCGCCGATGCTCACAACGCTAGAGATCCTCGCGCACGAGGGGCAAACACAGGCTGTTGGGACCGCCGAACCCGACCGTCATCTCCTGGATAGATACTGGGTGCACGGTCATGCCCGCATCGACGAGCGCCTCGTTGGCGGCGAGATTCTCCGCGCACACGCAGAGGTTGCCGGGCGCAAGGGGCAGGATGCCCGCTGCTCCGTTGCCGTACTCGAAGGCCATAGGGCCGCCGCCGTCGCCGAAGTCGATGAGCCGCACCGGGCCGCCTCCCGTGGCCGCCTCCAGGATACGAGCGAGGCCCTCGCTACAGGGCTCGATGCGCACGCCGCCCCGCCGCCGGGCCCGCCGCAGGCGGTAGACGCGGGGCTCGCGGGCCAGGAGGGGATCCACCACAAAGGTGTCCCCGTCGATGGGAGAGAGGTAGGCGTCCAGATGCAGGCGGTTGCCGCTCTGGGGCACTTCGATCACGTACACATCGGTGACAGACGACCCGTCGCCCCACAGCAGCCCCTGACTCAGACGGTCGATGGCCAGGCTCTCCGTGCGACTCGAGAGCCCGATGGCCACGGCGTGCCCGCTCAAGTTGACGATATCTCCGCCTTCCAGGTGGAAAGAGCTGTCGTGGCCGAACCATTGGGGCGTGTCCGCGAAGCACGGGTGATGCTCCGCGACGGTCTGGAGCAGGTCTACCTCGCGGTTGCGGTCGTGCCAGTACATATGGTTGAGACTGATGCCGCCGCCGATCACGCTTAAGGGATCGCGCGTGAAAAACGCCGTGTTCAGCGGGCTCGAGAGGAAGGTATCGGGATCGAAAGCGCTGTCGGTGAGGGCGGCTAGCGGAAAGCGGTCGGAGGCGTCGAGGTCGGTGTCGCCGTAGCGTATGCCGTTGAAGAGGCGGGTGACGAACTGCTCGGCGTCGGCGGCCTCGGACATGTACCGGGTCGCCGCCTCGGTCAGCTCGGAGCCCTCGATGCGGCAGTTGGCCAGGAAGCGCTCGAGCAGCTCGTCTTTGGCCTCAGGCGCGAAGGCGAGGGTCTCCCCGACCAGCTCAGTCAGCTCGACAACCTCGGCGCCCTCGGCGCGAAGGATCGCCGTGAGGGCATCGTGCTCGTCCTGGGCCCGTGCCAGATCGAAGTCGCTGCTCGTGGGCCGCAAGGGGAAGGCCAGAGCAAATTCCCCGTGAGGGAAGCGCCGCGTCTCTGGGCCCGGCCGGTGGACGAGCACTCGCTTGAGGCGGCCCACTTCGTTGTTCACTCGCACGGTATCCATGGCTGTTTCGCTCCGTTTCTTCTCTCGTTGTCCTTCCAAAGCATAGGGAATTTTCGAGCCTGAGAAAAGGCACTGAGGAAAGAAGGTGACTTTTAACGTCACCTTCTACCGCTCAGGCGACGGGAAAGGTCACTGCGGGTGCCGCTTCTCCGAGCTGCGTTCCCGCTTGCGATGCGACGGCCGGACGGGAGGTGTCGCCCCGCGATGATGGCCTCGCGAATCCCGCACGCAGCGAGTGAGAAAGGAGAGGTGCAATGAGGGAAAAGGCAAAGCGCACGTTCCAGGTGCCGCATACCTACACGATCATCTTTATCTTGATGATCATCGTGGCGGTCATGACGTGGGTTGTTCCGTCAGGAACGTTCGCGACGACGGAGATCGACGGGCGCGAGGTGACGGTGGCGGGTACCTACGAGCAGATGGACAAGACGTTCGTCGATGGCGAGACGGGCAAGCAGGTCGATCTGCGCCAGGGTCCCGGAGCGGTGCTGGAGGCGCCCATCGCGGGCATCATGGCCGCGGCCGAGGTGGTGGCCTTCGTGTTCATCGTCGGTGGCGCGTTCCAGATCATCACGGCTACCGGCGCCATCGACGCCGGCATGCGCCGGGTAGTGAGGAGGTTCAAGAGCAAGGACATTCTGGTTATCCCCATCGCCATGCTCCTGTTCGCCCTCGGCGGCTCCACCTTCGGCATGGCCGAGGAGACCCTGCCGTTCTTCGCCATATTCCTGCCCATCATGATCGCCATGGGCTTCGATTCGCTCACGGCGTTCATGATCGTGTTCATCGGCGCGAAGGCAGGCTACATCGCCTCGACGGTAAACCCCTTCAGCGTGCTCATCGCCCAGGGCGTCATCGGCATCACGGGCAACCCGCAGCTGTGGCTGCGCGCCATCATGTTCGTGGTGATCGTGGGTCTGTCCATCGGGTGGGTGGTGCTCTATGCCCGCAAGGTGCGCAAGAATCCCGAGTTGTCGCTCACCTTCCACGATGACAAGCAGAAGCGCCTCGATATGGGCGCGGTGGACGACGATGTGCCGTTCACGACCGCCCAGAAGTGGATCCTCGTGGTGTTTCTCGCGGGCATGGCCCTCATCGTGTGGGGGCTCGTGTCCCAGGGCTGGTACATGAGCGAGCTGTCGGCGGTGTTTCTGGCCATGGGCCTTCTGGCCGGCATTATCGCGCGGTTCTCGCAGCAGAAGATTGCCCAGGAGTTCGTGGTGGGCCTGAAGGACTTCGCGTTCTCGGCCATCGTCATCGGCCTGGCCCGCGGCGTGCTCGTCATTGCCGATAACGGCATGATCATCGATACCATTCTGAACGCCATGGCCATGGGGCTCGCCGATGTGGCGCCTGCGGTGTACACCACCATTCTGTACGTGGTGGAGAACCTGCTGACCATCCTGGTGCCGAGCTCTTCCAGCCTGGCGGCGCTCACCATGCCCATCTTCGGGCCCCTGACCGAGTTGGTGGGACTGAATCCCGAGGGTGCTGTCACGGCCCTGTGCCTGGCCGAGCCCATGATGACTATCATCGCGCCCACGAGTGCCATCCTTGTCGCGGGTCTGGCCGTGTGCAAGATCAGCCTAGAACAGTGGTGGAAGACCTGCTGGAAGTGGTGGCTGCTCATGAGCGCGGTCTGCATCGGCTTCACGGCGATATCGGCCATGCTGCCCGTCGCTTAGCTTATACTGAACGAGAAAGGAGAGGTCATGGCGAAAAAACCCATTCACGTGACCAGCGAGATCGGCGATTTGCAGCGCGTGGTGCTGCATCGTCCCGGGCGCGAGCTCGCGAACATGAAGGCCGCGGAGTTCGAGAAGTGCTGGATCCACGACGCCTTCTACCTGGAGTACGCCCAAAAGGAGCACGACGCCTTCGCGAACATTCTGCGCGAGGCCGGCTCCGAGGTGCTCTACATGGAGGAGCTTCTGGCCGAGGCCATGGACGCGAACCCGGTCGCTCGGGCCGCTTTCCTGGACGAATACATGGCCCAGGCTCCCATTCCCGATCCGGCGCTCGTGCCGCTCGTGCGCGAGAAGCTGGACGCCATTGAGGGCAACCGGGAGCTGGTGGCCAAGGCCCTGGCCGGCATGCGCCTGCACGAGCTCGATCTGGCGAGCGGCCCGCGTACGCTGTCGCGCTTGGAGGGCGACGGTCTCGCCCCCGACGACTTCGTGGTGTACTCCATGCCGTCGAGCTACTTCTCTCGCGACCCCATCGCCTCCATCGGCACGGGTGTGGCGCTGCACCGCATGTACTACAACCAGCGCAACCGCGAGGTGCCCTTCTACAAGACCTTCCTCACCTATCATCCCGATTTCGCGGGAACGCCGTTCTGGTACGACAACCATAGCGCGGCTCACATCGAGGGCGGAGACGTGCTCAACATCAACGAGACCACGCTGGCGGTGGGCATTTCCGAGCGCACCGAGGCGGCGGCCATCGACACGCTGGCGCACAACCTGTTCTGGGGCGAGGAGCCCTCGGCCATTGATACGGTGTACGCCATAAGGATTCCCTTCGGCTACGAGACCATGCACCTGGACACGGTGTGCACCCAGATCGACTACGACAAGTTCACGGTGTACCCGGGCATGTACGACGAGCTGCACGCCTACCGCCTGCGCAAGGGCGACAACCCCGGAGAGATCGCCGTGGACGAGCTGGACGGCTCGCTCAAGGAGATCCTGGAGATGGCGACGGGCGTCGATGAAGTCACGCTCATCGAGTGCGGCGGGGGAGACCCGGTAGAAGCGTCTCGCGAGCAATGGAACGACGGCTCCAATACGCTGGCCATCGCACCCGGCAAGGTGTGCGTCTACGAGCGTAACGTCGTGACCAACGACGTACTCGACCGGGCGGGCATCGAGCTGTGTGTCGTGCCCTCCGAGGAGCTCTCCCGCGGCCGCGGCGGCCCGCGCTGCATGTCCATGCCCTTCGCCCGCGCCGACATCTAGGCGCCCGCTTCGGGACGGTGCGGCCCTGGCCGGCCTCTGTGCCGGTGCTGGTCGGGGCCGTGTCGCGCCCGATTCCCGCGTCGTTACCGGCCAGGCCGCTGGCCGTTTCGGCGACTGTCCCTCACTTCCCCCACTTGAGAAAAAGGTGATCCCATGCCGCTCAATCTTTCTGGAAAGCACTTCCTAACCCTGCTCGATTTCAGTCCCGAAGAGATCCGCTACCTGCTCGATCTGTCCCGCGACTTCAAGAACATGAAGCGCGCCGGTGTGCCCCACCGCTACCTCGAGGGCAAGAACATCGTGCTCCTGTTTGAGAAGACCTCCACGCGCACCCGCTGCGCCTTCGAGGTCGGCGCCATGGACCTCGGCATGGGTGTGACCTACCTCGACCCGGGCAGCTCGCAGATGGGCAAGAAGGAATCCATCGAGGACACCGCCCGCGTGCTCGGTCGCATGTACGACGGCATCGAGTACCGCGGCTTCGAGCAGTCGGTGGTGGAGGATTTGGCCGCCAATGCGGGCGTGCCGGTGTGGAACGGTCTCACGGCCCAGTTCCACCCCACCCAGGCGCTTGCCGATGTCCTCACCATGCAGGAGGAGTTCGGCCCCGACTTGCGCGGCCGCAAGCTGGCGTTCTTCGGCCAGGTGGGCAACACCGCCTCGTCGCTGCTCGTCATCTGCGCCAAGCTCGGCATCGATTTTGTGCAGGTGGGGCCCCAGGCCGACGTGCCCGGGAACCGCACCTATCGTCCGGAGCTGTGGGAGGCCTGCCAGAAGCTCGCGGCCATAAGCGGGGCGACGCTCTCGGTGACCGATGACATCGACGAGGGCATCCGCGGCGTGGATGCGGTGTACACCGACGTGTGGGTCGGCATGGGCCAGCCCGCCGATCTGTGGCGCGATCGCATTGCGCTGCTCGAGCCCTACCGCGTGACCGAGGCCGTGATGGCCAAGGCGAACCCGGATGCCATCTTCATGCACTGCCTGCCCTCGTTCCACGACACGAACACCACCATCGGCGCCGAGATCGCTGAGCAGTTCGGCGTGACCGAGATGGAGGTGGAGGACGTCGTGTTCGAGTCGGACGCCTCCCGCGTGTTCCAAGAGGCCGAGAATCGCATGCACACCATCAAGGCCGTCATGTACGCTACGCTGAGGTAGCGGTCTTTCGATGGCGAACTTTCCTGCGGTGCGGCGGCCTTAACCATGCCGCACCGTTTTCCGTGACGCCGCCCGTCGATCCCCTTGCAGTCGGCGGGCGGTCGGCGCATCTGGTCTAATATGGGAGCGGTGTCTACAAGAGGGCGGCCATGTAGATGGGGAGGTATGTTATGGGGCCTTCTTGCTCCAGGTTTCCTCTATGCAGCACTATCGCCCCTTCCAGTTTGTAGTTCTTTACGCCGAGCAACGCATCGAGCGCCGCGTGGCGCTTCGAGCTCTTGCCCGACTTGACCTCGATGGGCACAACGTATGGAGTGCCGGCTGCGTCGATCATGAAATCGACCTCTCCGACCCCTCGCTTGTTGAAGTAGTAAAGCCGCTCATGGCCGTGAGTGCGCAGCTCTTGAGCGACGGCGTTTTCGAACACGGCGCCCAGGTTCATATCCTCCGAGCGAGCCAGCAGCTGCTCGACCGCTGTCGATGGGAGGGTGGCAAACAGCAGCCCAACGTCCGACTGATAGAGCTTGAAGTAGCTTCGTTCCTCGGAGAGCCCCAGAGGAAACGTCGCCTCAGTGGCTCGATGCACGGGAATCACGACGCCGGCGTCGGCAAGCCAATCGAAATCGGAGGCGATTCTGGAGAACCGCTTGCCGTCGGTGGCGCCGCTGATGATAAAGCGCTTGCTCTCCTTGTTCAGCTGCGACGGCACCGCATCGAATATGGTCTTGATCTGGCGTGCGCGCACGCGATCCTTCACGTAGCGCGTAATGTCGGCACGATATGTGTCGAGAATACCCCGCTGCCGGGCGCGCATGAGCTGGGTATCGTGAGTGTCTGCGAATACCTGCACGGCCTCGGGCATGCCCCCGATGAGGACGTAGCGCAGCCAAAGGTCGAGGAACATCTCATGCAAGAAGTCCGGCACGGGCTCTCTTGCGGTGAAGCATTCTTTTACGGCATCCCAGAGCATTGGGTCGGTTCCCTGGGACCAGCAGAACTCTTCGAAGTCGAGAGGGAACATTTCCTCGATGTCGATGGTCCCGACGGGCAGGGATCGAAAGTCGTAGGCCTCGACGCCGAGCATCGAGCCAGAGCAGATGACGTCGAAACGGTCGTCCTCGGCCAGATAGCGCATCCAGGTAATGGCGTCGGCGCACCGTTGAACCTCGTCGAAGAACAGCAGAGTGCTCTCGGGGGCGAGAGGCCGTTCGGCAAGCGCGGTGATGCGCATGATGAGATCGCTGAGGTTCTGGGCTTCGCTGATGACCTCGACCGCTCTCGGCTGCTCGACGAAGTCGATCTTCACCATGGCTTCATAGCGTTCGCGCCCGAACGTCTCGATGCTGCTTGTTTTACCCGTCTGGCGAGCGCCAATGATGAGAAGGCCTTGATTGGTCTTTGTCGCCTTCCAAGACTCGATCCGTTTTTCGATTTTCCGCTTAAGCATATATGCCTTTCTTGACGATATACAGGTAGTTTACGGCCCAGATGGCAAAAATGCAAAGTTAAAAAGAGGCGAAATGGCAAAAATGCAAAGTTCTGGAGCCGCAATGGGTGCAGCTGTCTCCAGTTTTTGCAAAGAAAAAGTCCCCGTGCTGCGCAACGGGGACTTTGAGGTATGTGAGAGAGGCTGCTAATTCTTCAGCGAGTTCAAAGGTGCGGGCATGCGGCCGCCGCGGTGGGCGAAGACGGTGCCGGCGTAGGGGTTCACGGGCATGACCGGGGCGTAGCCGAGAAGGCCGCCGAAGTCCAGCTGGTCGCCCACTTGGCAGCCGATGGCGGGGATGAGGCGCACGGCGGTGGTCTTGTTGTTGATCATGCCGATGGCGCACTCGTCGGCGATGATGCCGAAGATGGCCTCTTGGGTGGTATCTCCCGGCACGGCGATCATGTCGAGGCCCACGGAGCACACGCACGTCATGGCCTCCAGCTTCTCGATGGAAAGCGCTCCGTCCTCAGCGGCGCGGATCATGCCGGCGTCCTCAGACACGGGGATGAAGGCGCCGGACAGGCCGCCCACCGAAGACGACGCCATGACGCCGCCCTTCTTCACGGCGTCGTTCAGCATGGCGAGCGCCGCCGTGGTGCCGGGGCCTCCGCACTGACCCACGCCGATGGCTTCCAGGATCTCGGCCACGGAGTCGCCCTCGGCTGGGGTGGGGGCCAGCGACAAATCCAAGATGCCCTGCTGCACGCCGAGGCGGCGCGAGGCCTCCCGGGCCATGAGCTCGCCGGCGCGGGTGATCTTGAAGGCGGTGGCCTTGATGGCCTCGGCCACGGTGGTGATATCGGCCTCCTTGGGCAGGTCGGCGAGCACCGCACGTACCACACCGGGGCCCGACACGCCCACGTTCACTACTTCGTCGGCCTCGCCGGAGCCATGGAAGGCGCCGGCCATGAAGGGGTTGTCCTCCACGGCGTTGCAGAACACGACGAGCTTGCCGGCGCCGATGCACTGCTTATTGGCGGTGAGCTCGGCGGCGCGCTTGATGATGCCGGCCATCTTGAAGGCGGCGTCCATGTTGATGCCGGCCCGCGTGCTGCCCACGTTCACCGAGGCGCAGACGCGGTCGGTGGCGGCGAGCGCCGTGGGGATGGAGTCCATGAGCTTGTGGTCGGCCCGGGTGGCGCCTTTGTGCACGAGCGCCGAGAAGCCGCCGACGAAATCGACGCCCACCTCCTTGCCGGCGCGGTCCATGGCCACGGCCACGGGCGTGAGGTCGTCGGCGGTCACCGCGGCGCAGATCTCCGCGATGGGGGTGACCGAGATGCGCTTATTCACGATGGGGATGCCGAACTCGCGCTCGAGCTGCTCGGCGGTGGGTACGAGGTTCTCGGCGGCCGAGGTCATGCGATCGTAGACCTTGGTCGCCAGCGCATCCACATCGGCGTCGACGCAGCCGCGCAGGTTGATGCCCAACGTGATAGTGCGGATGTCCAAGTTCTGCTTGGACACCATGGCCAAGGTCTCGGCAACTTCGGCAGGGGTGATCTGCATAGCGGCTCCTCGCTCGCGACGGTCGGCAGGGCGCGGGCTCGCGCTCCGGTAATTGTTCCGGCTCAGTCTACCAAATCGCACTCGCTCTCGCTGCCGTACAGGCGCGGACGGCCCTAATCGCTGCTTGCTGAGGAAAGGGATGCCGGTGTTTTTAGGATGAGCTAGAGATGATTATCTCGATCGCGATAATCAGATGGAAAACCCGACAAATTATCGCGTTCGCAATAATCGCAAGAGATAGTCGTGGTATTATCGCGATCGCGATAATACAAAGAGCAAGGACGGCTATGGCTATTCGGAACGCGAAGGACTTTGGAACAGCGATTCGCGAGCGACGCAAGCGGCTCGGATACACCCAGGGAGAGCTTGCCGAGATGTGCGACGTGGGCGTGATGTTCGTCTCTCAATTGGAGAACGGAAAGCCGACGGCCCAGCTGGACAAGGCGATTCGCGTGGCGAATATGGTCGGACTCAACATCGTTTTGCAAGAGAGGAGGTAGCCCATGCGTATGAAGGTGTGGGGCGAGATATCGGGCGAACGCCATCTCGTCGGGACGCTGGAGATGATTCCCGGGCGCGAGGAGCAGTTCGTCTATGCCGACTCCTATCTTGAGAACGAGGCCGCGCAGCCCCTGTCCATTCTGTTGCCTCTTCGGGAAGAGCCCTTTCCGGCTCGCCAAACCCGAGCGTTCTTCCGGAACCTCCTTCCGGAAGGGGGTGCGCTTGCCGCCGTGGCGAAAACGCTGGAGGTGAAGAGCTCGTCGTACCTCAAAGTGCTGGACGCTCTCGGCAGCGAGTGCATTGGCGCCCTTATTTTGGAAAGCGACAACGGTTCGGACGACGCCCTCTATGGCTATGATCCGCTTTCGCGGGAAGAGCTGGGCCGTGCGTTCGAGGCGGGTGCGAGGGCGTTGCCAAACTGCAAGAGGAGGCCAAACTTTCGTTGGCGGGCGCTCAATCGAAGATGGGCCTGTACGCGGACCGTTCGTCGGGGATTCTTCCGCAGTATTTTTTGCCGCAGGGAACCGCCGCATCGACGCATATCGTGAAAGCGGCGAATCGTCGGTTCGAACAGCTGAGCGAGAACGAGTACTACTGCTTGCGCCTGGCCGAAGCGGCCGGGCTTTCCGTGCCCAAATGCTTTCTCGACACCATCGAAGAGCAGCCGCTCTTCGTTATCGAGCGCTTCGACCGCGTGCTGCTTCCCGAACAAGATCGGCGAGTCGATAGGGGCATCCACCAGGTGCAGCGGCTTCATCAGGAAGACTTCTGCCAGGTGCTCGGTTTGCTGCCGGAGCGCAAGTATGAGAAGGGAGGGGAGCGCTTCGCGAAGAAGGTGCGAGACGCGCTCTACGAACGCTCCTCGAGTCCCGTGCGCGATCTGGAGGTCTTCGCGCGCCTGCTGGTGACGAACGCCGTCCTCGGGAATTGCGACGGGCATCTCAAGAATCTCACGGTGCTCCGGGGCGCCGACTGGGCGTCGTTTTCGCTAGCACCAATGTACGACATCGCTTCAACGGTGGTGTATGAGGGCCTCGACCGTCATATGGCCATGCGAATCGGGTCGACCAGCAAAATCGACGAAGTGGGCCGGGATGATTTCCACGCTATGGCGAAGGAGTTGAGTATTTCGGTGCGCATGATGGATCGGCTCATTGAAGAAGTCTGCGAAGGCGTAAGCGATGCGGCGAATGCCGTGGCGAGCGAAATGGAGGACGCCTTGGGCGTGCCGCTTTCGAAATTACGGGAGATTGAAGCATTCGCCCGGGTGCAGATTGATCGATTGGGGTGCTCGGCGCTTGGGATGGCGCGTTGCGAGGGTTTAGAATAAGGCCATCGAAAAGAGTGGCACAGCAAGATGGGAGATGGCGTGAGCGAAGACAAAGCTACGACGCTGACTGGCGCTGACTACACCGCCGACGATTACGACGGGGATGCCCATGTGCCGGCGGATGCGGCGCTGCGGCGGCTTGTGGAGGGCAACCGCATCTACGTGGAGGCGCTCGACCACGAGCGCGACCTGTCCCAGGAGCGCATCGCCGATCTGTTCGAGAACGGGCCGCCCCTTCGCCTGCGTGATTACGTGCGCCGACTCCCGGGTGGTGCCCGAGCACATCTTCATGACCGGGCTGGGCGAGCTGTTTGTCATCCGCGTGGCCGGAAACGTCGTGGGGCCCATCGAGCTGGCCAGTGCGGTGTACGCCTGCGAGCACCTGCACACGCGGCTTCTGCTAGTGCTGGGGCACACCCACTGTGGCGCCATCAAGGCGGCCCTCGATGGGGAAGAGGGGTCGGTGGCGGCCATCACCGAGCGCATCGCTGCGGCTCTCGGCGACGTACGCGACCCCTACGAGGCCAGCGTGGCGAATGCCCGCGCCGCCGCGGCCGAACTGTCGGCGTCTCCCGAATTGGCACGCCTCGCCGCCGAGCACGACCTGGACATCCGAGTCGCCATCTACCACACCCACTGCGGCGTCGTCGATTTTTTGTGATTGAACCTGAGCCGAAGTCCCTCAGAAAAGTATGAGATTGGGGTCTGGACATTGCACGGGAATGCATAAAACTAGAGGGTTTCCCTTTCGAGAAACCCTCGTACAAAACGATCGCTCGTTTTTCGATGCTGGCTTATCATAGCAGAAATGCGGTAGAGCTTTCCGAGGATTTGGGGTTGTGCGCATATTGTTATCGCGAAGGAGCATACTGTGTCGCGTGCTATGCGCTTGTTATGACTGTGCTTGTGTTTGCGTGTCGTTCTGCGCTGTCGGATACCAAGATTCAATGAGGCTGCCGATAAAACGAAATCCCGATTTGATCTGGTTGTTTCCGTCGTAATAGTCGATATTCTTTTTCATACGCTCGGCAAACTTTCCAAGGTCTTCTGTGCGGTGCTCTAGGACTCCGGACGAGGCTCTTTCCTTATGGAGGTAGAGCGTCGCGACAATCTGACGCAAGCGCTCATTGCTCAATTTGGAGCGGCGCTGACCGGAACCGATTGACGCAACGGAAGAAACCGCTTGAGATATGGTGTCATTGGGTCGCTTGCCGCCTGGCTTTGCTCCCATATCGTTGATGATGCAATTGTTGTGGGCGCAGGCATTGCGCAGGGAGCGAACATCTTGCAAAAGGTAGAAGTCGTTCGCCAGTGTTTTGTCCTCGAAACGCTCGCTGCAGAATTTCGTGAAGTAGTTAAAGCTGCCAAAGGAAATGACTTCCTGAAAGGCCCAGACGGGGAAACGAAAATCAGGAAAGGATGCGATAAGATCTCTGGTATAAGGGCTATTTTTGCCACGCTCGATTTCTTGCTTCAGTCGATTGGGCGTTTTGCTGCCGTTTGGGTGATCGTAACTTGCCAGGAAATCTTGGATGATCTCGTATCCGTCCTCGTGGCACTTTTCGATATGCGTGAGCAGCATGACCTTGGAGAAATGCTCGACATCCAGCGTCAATCGCAGCATCTCATAACGAAGGAGCATATCGATGACGGAAAGGTCGACGAGCATCTTGAAGTCAAGATTCGCAAATTGCCCTTTGCGCTTGCCCTCTTCGACTCTGGCAAATCCTTGGCGATAGGATCTCAAGCGGAAGAAGTTGTTGTTCTTGGCTAGATAGGAGATCGCGTCCTTGTCGCTCATGAGGTCGAATCGGACTCCTTGGCTTCGCAGGTGCTTCACTTGTTCGTCGGGTGTCAGCCAAGGCTTGCTTTTGGGGTTCGTGCCAGCTGCGATGTGGCTGCTGCCCGACTGATGCGCTCTCGACTCACTCATGGATATGCCCCTTTGCATAGATTCACATTCAAAGTCATTATATAGCTATCGGTATGAGGCTTTATGCAAGGCGGAAGATGGCGTAAAGGAGGGCAAAACTGCAAAGTTGGTGGGAGTGGGCTACATCGCCGACGACTATGACGGGGCCGCTCATGTGTCGGCAGCAAAGGCGTCGGCCATGAGGTTCTTGTCCATGACGGAGCTGGCGTAGTCGGCTTCTTCTCAAAATAATTATCGTAATAACTTGCGATAAAGTGATTGAGTGGATACACTTGGACGAGATGATTCGCAGAATGTAGGGGCGGCGTTGGAAGGCGGGGGAGAAGATTGTTCAGCGAGCTTGCCGTAGCCTACTTGTTTTTCGGGGGAACGGGGGCGGGCGCCTGTGTCGTTATGGGCGTATTGGAATGCGCCAATATCGGTCGCTACAGTGCAAGATCGAGCCATTGGGTCGCAAAGGAATCGCCGCCTCGCCTGGTTCTTTGGTTGCGAAAGAACCTGCGAGTGCCCCACGAGCTTTTGTCCCGCGGCTGGGTTCTCTGCCTGGTGCTGTTGGCAGCGGGCTCTCTTTGCCTTATGGCCGATGCCGGTCGTCCCGAGCGAGTGCTCTCTTTATGGCTGGCTCCTCGCTTCACCGTCGTGACGGTGGGTGCGTGGGCGCTTCTAGCTTCGGCTGCGTTGGCGGCTTTCTTCGCTCTTACGTCGAATGGCGTTGGCGCGCGATTGCCGCTCTTTGTGGTGCTTGTCGCCGCCGTCGCCGCCGTGATCGCGGGAATGGTCACGGCGGTTTACACGGGGGTGCTCCTCATGCAGTTTCCCTCGGTGGTCGCCTTCGGGACATGGCTCGTTCCGGCGCTCTTCTGCCTTTCGTCGCTGTCGTGCGGTGTGGCCGTAGCCTTCGGCGTCGCATCTCTCGTCGATTCCCGCGTGCCGTTTGGCGCAGCACTGCGATGCTTAAGCCGCATGGATCGCGCAGCGATCGTCGCAGAGATAGTGGCGCTGGCTCTTTTTGCGGCGTTTTTGTTGTCTGATACCCGAACAGAGGCAGGGGGCCGCGTTCTTCTGGTGGGCGATGAGGCGATTATGTTTTGGGTGGTGCTTGTGCTGGTCGGTTTGGTCGCGCCTTTTATCCTGGAGTGTCGTTATCTTGGAGGGGATCGGCGCACGAAGGGCCTTTGGATTGCCTGCTGCCTGCTCCTTGGCGGTGTGGCCCTGAGAATCTGCGTGACGGGGCTTGCCGCTTTCGACGTTTCTCAGAGTCCCGAGCTCGCGATGCGGATGGCGTTCGCGGCAACAGGGAGCTGAGGCGCGTCCGCGCAGCGAAAAAGTCAGAATGCGACCAACGGCAACGCGATTTGCCGAGCGAGACGAGAGGAAGGATCGACTGATGACGAAAAGCGCAAGAAGTCGCAAGGCGCGCCGCGCCGAATGGGAGGCGGCGCCGGGGCCGTGGAGCGACAGCGAAGCGGAAATGCTGGCGGCAACCTCCTACGTGCCCAAGAAGTCGTCGCGCAACGGCGCTCTCGTGTTCAGCGTTGCCGTGTTCGTGGCCGCAGCTGCCGCTGTGCTCGCATGCGACCTTCTCGTTGAGGGGCGCATCTCGCTTGTGGGTATTCTTGCGGCTCTGGTGGCGGCGCTCGCGGCCTCTTCATCGTTGCATATCGCTTTGGGATGGGAAAAGGTGGTCGTGCTGCGGCTTGGCAAGCTGAACCGCGTGGTGGGGCCCGGCTTCTACGCCACCATTCCCATTTTGGAGCACGGAACTATCCGTGTGGATCAGCGCATTATCGCCACTCCCTTCCGTGCCGAGCGCACGCTGACGGCTGATCTCGTGCCGGTGAACATCGACGCGGTGCTGTTCTGGGTGGTTTGGGATGCGGAAAAGGCCTGCGTGGAGGTGGAAGATTACTACGCGGCCATATCGTATCTCGCGCAGACATCGCTGCGTGAGGCGGTGGGGCGCTCGACGGTGGGGGAGGTGGCGTTGCGCCGAGATCAGCTGGACGAGGAGATCAAGGCCGACATCGAAAAGGAAGCGGCCGGTTGGGGCGTTGACATCATCTCGGTGAAGGTCCGCGATATCGTGATTCCGGCGGAACTGCAAAACATCATGTCCTTGGAGGCCCAGGCCGACCGCGAACGCAATGCCCGCATGACGGTGGCCAGCGTCGAGGCCGACTTGGCGGAGATGCTTTCTGAGGCTGCTCGCATCTACGGCGACGAGGATGCGGCGCTGAAGCTGCGCACCATGCTCATGCAGTACGAGACGGTAAAGGGATCCGGCAGCGCCGTCGTCACCGTGCCCACGGCGGTGAGCGATGGTTTTGCTGAAGGCGTCCAACGCGAGGGGCGAGGACTCTGATAGGATATAGGTACCGTTTCGCGAGAAAGAAGCACCATGGGCGTCCTTGAATCTTTCGCCATAGACCACAGCTCCGGCCTTCCGGTGTGGATACAGATTAAGAACCGCATCGCCTACCTTATTGGCTCGGGGGCCGTTGTTCCCGGTGACAGGCTTCCTACGGTGCGCGCCCTGGCGGTAGATCTGGACATCAGCTACAACACGGTGAACCGCGCCTATATGGATTTGGAGCGCGAGGGCTACATCTCCACTCGCAAGGGACGGGGCACTTTCGTAGCCGAGCGCCACGATTTGGGTGCTCATACGGCCTCTGATTCTCCCATCGAGCTGGTAATCGACGATATGATTCGCGTATGTTCGAATGCGGGCCTGGCCGATGACGACATTGTCGCCATGGTGGAGGCTCGCCTTGCCCACCGGGAGTTCATGCGCTAGGCCCTCGCTTGCGCCCAGATGCGGTGGTGGGGCGCACACAGTCGCCCGTGAAGTGGGCTGGTAAAGCTGTTTCGCTTTGAAAAAACTGTGCATTCTTGGGAAATATACCAGGTCAAAGAACACTTTTTCGCATTGTCACAAAAAGTTGCGACAATCTATTTATTGTCGCAATACATTGTGATAATATGACGCCATAAGGATTTGGCCAATTCTTACCGAAATGGAATCAGGTAGAGTAGAGCTGATTCCGAGAGAAGGGGAGTTTGCGCTTGGCAGCGCCAGGGCAACGGGCTGCAAGGGAAGCATGCTCCCAAAACATGCGAGGAGGAAAGATGACTGAGGCATTTAGTCCCGCCAACGGACTCACGCGCCGAAACTTTCTCAAGTCGACGGGCGTTGCGGCCGCTGTTGTAGCCGCGGGAGGCGCCGGGGCTTTCGCCGCTGGCGATCTTGCTCGGGCCGAGACCTATGAGGCGGGGCAGACCGAGGGTGATGGCGAGGAAATCTTCTGCGGTATCTGTCGCGGCAATTGCTCGGGTACGTGCAAGCTCAACATCCATGTGCGCGACAACAAGATCGTCAAGACATCCAAACGCTCTTTCAACTCTTTTCCCGACGGCAGTGTCGATCGCATCTGCCTGCGGGGTTTGAGCCAGGTTTACAACGTTTACGGCCCCAACCGCATCCAGTATCCCATGCGTCGCGTGGGCGAGCGCGGTGCCGGTGAGTGGGAGCGTATTACTTGGGAAGAGGCCATTAAGGAAATCACCGACGAGTGGAAGCGCATTCAGGCGGAGTACGGTGAGCAGGCCATCGCCTACACCCGCGGCTCCGGCAACTTGGGCTGCATCAGCGGTGTGGCGTCGCCCATGTACAACGTCTTCTTCAACAAGATCAATGCCAGCATGATCAAGATTGCTCGCGACCAGGCCAACACCCGCGGCATCAACCGCGTCGTGGGCAACCTCGGCGATTGGGTTTTGAACGATCCTTCCGATTTTAAGAACGCGAAGACGCTGTTCGTGTGGGGTGCCAACATTACCGATGCGCAGATTCACGACTGGCACTTCGTGGCCGACGCCCAGGATGCCGGCACCAAGCTGGTGGTCATCGACCCCATCATGACCCAGCTGGCCGCCCGCGCCGATATGTGGGTTCCGGTGAAGCCCGCCACCGATGCCGCCCTTGCGCTTTCCATGATGTATGTCATGGTGGAGGAAGACGCCGTGAACAAGCCCTTCCTGCGCGATCACACCTGTGCGCCGTTCCTTGTGCGCAGCGACACTGGGAAGTTCCTGCGCATGAGCGACCTGGGCGTGGAGCCCGAGGTCATCGAGGTGGAGACGGGCGCTGTCTCGGCTGCCTCCAGCGAGAACAAGGGCGCACAGGTCGGCAAGGCGAAGACCACCACCAAGATCATCGACCATCCGGCGGTGCTCGATGCCGATGGCACGGTGAAGAGCCTCGTTGAGGCCGCCGACCCGCAGCTGAACGGCACCTACGACTTCAACGGCGTTTCCTGCAGCACCGCCTACGATCTGCTGCTGGAAGACATTATGGAGTACGCGCCCGAGAAGGCCCAGGAGATCTGCGACGTTCCCGCCGAGACCATTGTGGAACTGGCGCATCTCGCCCTCGACGGCCCGTGCACTCATCGCCTGGGTTGGGGCTCCAACTCCTACACCAACGGCGTGCACGCGGCCCACGCCAACATCACCATGGCAGCGCTCACGGGCCAGATCGGCTATCCGGGCGCAGGCACGGGTGTTGGCGACTTCAAGGCATGCTGGGGCATCAACGCGGTTGTGAAGGGCATGACGGCGGCGAAGTACCCTATGATCTCGGCGCTTGCGCTGCCGGAGATCATGCGCACCGACAAGTGGAAGGGCGAGGACTACCCCATTCGCTCGCTCTACGTGTACGCTGGCAACCCCGTTTCCAACCAGGTGAACACCAACGAGTACATCAACGACGTCGTCGGCAACATGGACCTGTATGTGGTGGCCGACTATACCTTCACCGATACGGTGAAGTATGCCGACATCGTGCTGCCCGCCTCCCATTGGTTCGAGCAGCAGGAGTTGGTGCCCATCTCTGCCACCCAATGCTTCCTCCACAGCGAGAAGGCCATCGACCCCCTGTACGAGTCCAAGAGCGACTTCGAGATCTTGAAGCTCTTGGCCGAGGGCATGGGGTATCCCGATCTCATCGACCTTACCGAGGACGAATACATGTCCCAGGTGGTGGATACCCCGGCTTTGGGCGCGCTCGGCATCACCTACGATGCCATCAAGCAGAACGAGGACATGTACTGGTATCCGGAAAAGCCCTGGATCCCCTGGAAGAACGCCGAGTTTCGCACCGAATCCGGTCGCATGGAGTTCTATGTCGAGAATCCGACCGTGCAGTTCGACGTGGGCCAGGAGTTCGACGAGGATCGCGAGCATCTGCCCCGCTACTTTAATCCCACCGAGGCCTATGAAGGCAGCCCCACCTGGGACAAGTACAAGCTCATCTTGCTGTCCGAGCGCCCGCGCTTCCGTGTGCACTCCATGTGGTCGGACAACGCCTACCTGCGCGAGCTTGACCCGGAGCCCACGATCAAGATGAACCCGGCCGATGCTGAGGCCCGTGGCATTGCCGACGGCGACTACGTCGAGGTGTACAACGATCGCGGGCATTGCGTGGCTCGGGCGGTGTACAACGACGGCATTCGCCCGGGATGCATGGTGTATCCCAAGAGTTGGCAGCAGCACCAGCACAAGGCGGGTAGCTGGTCTGAGCTTCTGACCAGCGAGTACGATCCCGTCGGTGTAAACGAGAGCTACTTCGACAACCTTGTCGAAGTGCGTGTCTGGAATGAGGAATAGCCATGGCTGAGAGCAAACTGGTTATGTTGGTGGACACCAAGCGGTGCATCGCCTGCAACTCGTGTGCCGTTGCCTGCAAGGTGGAGAACAACCTGCCCAAGGACGTGTGGTGGAACCGCGTCATGACGGTCGGCGGCCCGCATCTGGATGCCCCGAGCGGCACGTATCCCAACTTGGAGATGTATAACGTGACCGTGGCCTGCCAGCACTGCGAGAATCCCGCTTGCGTGAAAGTATGCCCCGTGGGCGCCACCTATAAGGATCCCGAGACGGGCGTGGTGCGCCAGGACTACGACAAGTGCATTGGCTGCCGCATGTGCATGAGCGCCTGCCCCTACAACGGCGTGCGCTCCTTCAACTGGGAGGAGCCGGTCTACCACCTGGACTTCGCCACGGGCGACCAGGACGTGGCACCGCATCAGAAGCATGTGGTCGAGAAGTGCACGTTCTGCTGGCATCGGCTGGCGAAGGGCCTGGCGCCGGCTTGTGTTGAAGCATGCTCGGCCCGTGCGCGTATCTTCGGCGACGCGAGCGATCCCGATTCCGCAGTATCGCAAAAGCTGAGGGAGCGCTCGTCCATGCGCCTTCTCGAGGATCGCGATACCGAACCGTCTGTCTATTTCCTCCGGTAACGAGAAGGAGTTGAGCTATGTCTGAGTATATGCAGGGCGGCGCCCTTGCCAACGACGACCTCGATTTCTCGGCGCCCCGCGAGCGGGATCGCGCCAGCGAGCGCTCGTCGGCCGCGGTGAAGAGCCCGGCGCTGAACGTGGCCATCGGCGTGAGCGCCGTGGCGGTGCTGGTTGGTCTGGCGCTGTGGTTCATGCAGCTGTCGGGCGGCATGGTGCAGACCGCCATGCGCAACCTCGATAGCTGGGGCCTCTACATCACGGGCTTCATGTTCTTCGTGGGCCTGTCGGCTGGCGGCCTCATTATCTCGTCGGTGCCCAAGGCCCTCGGAATCCGCGGCTTCGGCGGCATCTCGAAGGTCGCCGTGTTCTCCTCCATCGCCTGCACGGTGGTCGCCATCGGCCTTGTGGTGGTGGACATGGGCCAGCCCTTCCGCGTATGGGAGCTGTTCGTGTATTCCAACCTGGGCAGCCCCCTCATGTGGGACATCATCGTGCTGGGCACCTACCTCATCCTGTCGTGCGTGTACCTGTGGGCGCAGATCCAGGCCGAGCGAGGCAAGGTCAGTGTCGTGGCGCTGCGCATCGTCTCGGTGATCGCGCTTGTCACCGCCGTGCTCGTGCACTCGGTGACCGCCTGGATCTTCGGCCTGCAGCAGGGGCACGAGATGTGGCACACCGCCCTTCTGGCTCCATGGTTCGTGTCCTCCGCCCTGGTGTGCGGCACGGCGCTCGTGATGGCCATCGTCATCGGGCTGCGCCGCGCGGGCTACCTCGAGCTTGAGCAGGACAACGTGGTGCGTCTCGCCAAGCTCCTCGGCGCCTTCGTGCTGGTGGATTTGTATTTCTTCGGTTGCGACCTGCTCACCGAGGGCTTCCCGGGCGGGGCCGGAGCGGAAGTGGTGGCCCTGCTGACCCAAGGCCCCCTGGCGCCCTACTTCTGGTTCGAGATCATCGGCTGCGCCGTGTGCGCCGTCATCTGCCTGACCCCGGCCCTGCGACGCAACGGCCTTCTGGTGGCGGCATCGCTGCTGGCCATCGCGGGCATCTTCTGCAAGCGCGTGCAGCTGCTGGTGGGCGGCTTCCAGATCGCCAACCTCGATCTGCCCTTTGCGATGAACTCCATGAGCATCACTTACGCCGACGGCACGCTCGCCGATGCCTACGCGAACCTCGTCTACTGGCCCACGCCGCTGGAGTTCGGAGTGACGCTGGGTGTGGTGGCCCTCGGGTTCCTCATCTTCTTCCTGGGCCTGAAGCTCCTTCCCCTGCGGCCCTCTGAGAAGTAGTTTTCCGCAGATGCGGGCCGAACCCTCCAATCGGTTGCGCGTCTCTCTAACATGCGGGCCGTCTGCCGCTGGGCGGGCGGCCCTTTTCTTTCAAGGGAGGAAGGAGCCCTATGAGGAAGATCATTGCGACGGTGGCGGTGTTTCTGCTGGCCGGCGCGTGCGTTGTCGGCGCGGTGGCCCTCGTGCAGCCCGATGTGCTGAGCGTGCGGCCCATCGCTGCCGATTCGCCCTGTCCGGTGGTGGGGTGCGCATCGGGCGAGTGCCACGGCTTTGACGATGTGCCCGAGCCCGACGGCGTGCACGAGATGACCTGTCCGGAGGCCTCGTGCGCATCGGTGGAATGCCATGGCTGGGAGACGCTCTCGTCTCGCTACCACCAGGCGTCGGATGCCAGCCTGAACCTGTGGATTCTCATGCCGGTGGCCCTTGTGGTGGCGCTCGTCGGCATTATGCGGAAGGTGGGACGGTCATGAGGATGCTCGTTGTGGATGTTCTGGCGCTGGCCCTGTACATCGTGGTGTCGCTGCCCGCGCTGACGGGTGTGGGACCGCACGAGTGGCTCGGGCTCGGCGTGGGGCTCGTCCTGCTCGTTCACGGCGTCCAGCACGCCGACTTCGTCACGCGCCTTCTGTCCGGCCACCGCTCCCTGCGGGCAGCAGGTCGCGTTCTGCTGGATGTGGCCCTCGTGATCGCGGTTGTGGTCGTTGTTTTGTCGGGTCTTATGGAGTCGGGTGCCGTGCTGCTGTCGTTCGGCCTGTACGCCGAGGGGTATTACTTCTGGGGGCCTTTGCATGCCGCCTCCGCCAAGGTACTTCTCGCGCTTCTCATTGTGCATGGGGCGCTCAACATCGGTTCGGTGTGGCGCTTGATGCGGCATAGGTGCGCGAAGGAGACCGCATGAGCGAGCGGTTGCTATTCGGCGGCCGCCTTTGATCCTGCAAAAAGAGCGGCCCGGGCGAGTGCCCGGGCCGCTCGGTGTTTCTGGTGTGGACAGTCGTCTACTCCACATCCACGACGTCGTCGGTGGTGAGGGCGTCGGCCATGAGGTCGCGGTACTCGGCGGGGGAGGCGGCGTTGGTGGCCGCGCCCAGCGCGGTATCGCTTGCCTGGGGCTCGGGGATTTCCACGGAGGTGTCGGTCGGATCAAGTCCCGCGTCTACGCGGCGCATCATGTCCTGCCACTCGGCGTACTGGGTGCCCACGTAGCTGATGCCGTCCTGGTTCAGCGTGTAGCTGGGGCAGGCGGCGGAGTACATGGTGAGCCCCTTGTCCTTGAACGTGAGCGCGAGGGACACCAGATCGGTTACGGAGTAGTCGGTGGTCACGCAGCGGGCGAGGGACTCCACGGTACCCGGGATCTCGGTGATGGACTTCGAGAGCACCTTCTCCACGATGGCCTCGATGATCATGCGCTGGGCCTGGGCGCGGGAGAAGTCGCCGGCGCGGGTGGCGTGGCGCTCGCGGGCGAAGGCGAGGGCCTGGTCGCCGTCGAGGGTCTGCTCGCCGGCCTCAAGGGAGATGCCGCTCGTGTCGGAATAGAAGCTCTCGGGCACGTTCACCTGAATGCCGCCGAGCTCGTTCACGACGTCCTTCAGCTCCTCGAAGTGCACCTCCACGTAGTGGGTGATGGGGACGCCGGCGAAGGTGGAGAGCGTTTTCACGGCTTCGGAGGGGCCGCCGAAGGCATAGGCGGCGTTGATTTTCTGGGTGCCGTGGCCCTCGATGTCGATCATGGTGTCGCGGGGCACCGAGATGAGGTCGACCACGCCCTTGTCGGGATCGATGCGGGCGAGCATGGTCACGTCCGATCGGCTGGCCGTCTCGCCCTTGCGGGCGTCGCTGCCGAAGATGCCCACGTAATAGGAGCCGTCGGCCTTGGCGGGGGCCAGCTGCTCGCCGAGCTCCTTGAACTCAGCGTCGTCGAGACCGCCTTGGATGGTGGCGTTGATGCCGTTCAGGTAGAGCGCGAGCGCCGTGCCGGCACCGGCGAGAACGACGACGAGGGCCGCGGCGATGCCGAGGGCGATCTTCTTGCCGCGCGACTTCTTGCGGGCCGCTTTGGCGCGTGCCAGGCTGTCGGTGGCGGCGAAGCTTTGGGAGCCGCCCGCGGCGGAAACGGGGCTCGCGGTCGGCGCGAAGCCGGTGCCCTCGAAGGAGGAGCGGGCGCGGGAGGCGCGGGGCGTGCGCGAAACGTCCGCCTGGGCGCTGCGAGAACGGGCGGCCTGGGCGCTCCGGGTGCTGCGGCCGGCGCTCGTTATGGGGGCGGAGTGGGAACCGCGGCGTTCCTGCGCGGAGCCGAGGGGCGCCGAGTGGGCGCCCCGGCGCGAGGTGCCGGAGTTGAGCGGAGCGGAATGCTTGCCAGGTCTGTTTGCCATAGGGTTCGGCGCGCAGGCGCCTGCCTCCTCGATAAGCACGGTGGTACGAATGCGAAATCCCAAGATACCAGGAAAAGGGCGGCCGTGGGCCGCCTTCGACAAGAAAACAGGCTTTTGGAAGGGTGGTGGAAGGGGAAGGAAGGGGTTGCCGAAAAGGGCGGCGCTCTCTATAATGCGAGCTATTGAACAGCGTGTCCATTTTTGGCCGTTCTGTCGAAATGCGACCGCTGCATCGTAACCGAACGAAGGAGACCGTCATAGCCACGGCAACCTGCGCGCCGGCCGCTCCCTGCGAGGATCGGCGCATCGCGAAATCGAGGCGCGCCCTGCGCGGCGCCCTTGTCGAGCTCATGGAGGAGCGCGGCTACGATGCGCTCACCGTGAACGACTTATGCGAGCGGGCCGATACGTCCCGCGGCACTTTCTACAACCACTTCCGCGACAAGGACGGGCTGCTCGCCGTGCTGGAGGACGAGGTCATGGCCGACCTCGATGCCCTGCAGGGGCGCATGCAGTCCATTACCCTGGCGGACATGCTGGCCTTCCGCGCGACGGGCCGCCCGCTGCCGTTCCTCGTGGAGCTGTTCGACTACCTGCGCGAGCAGAGCGACTTTCTGCACGCGGTGCTTGGCCCCGGGGGCGATGTGCGCTTCGGGCCGCGGCTGCGCGAGGCGGTCTGCGAGAACCTGGTGCAGAACATCCTGCATGAGAAATACCGCGACAACCCTACGGTCTTCGTGGAATACTACGTCGCCTTCTACGCCGCCGCCTACTTAGGGATCATCGCCCACTGGATCGAGCGCGGCTGCCCCGAATCCTCCGAGACTATGGCGCGCATCGCCACGCGCCTTCTGTTCATCAAGCCCGGCGAGTCCATCGAGCTGTAAGTTGGGAGTAAACCAATGAAGAAGAACGCCAAGAACGGCAAGTACACCGAGATCATCACCGAGGCGTCCACGTCCGTGAAGGAGCCGGCGCCCGCGGCGTGCGCCTCCTGCGCGCCGCGCATCACGACGGTGGAGGAGGCTCGCGCCGACGCCGCCGAGATCGCCGCCGCCTCCCGTGCCGCCGCGGCGGCCTGCCCCTTCCACATCGGCATCGACGTGGGGTCTACCACGGTGAAGCTGGCGGTGCTCGACAACGACAACGAGATTCTGTGGGCGGTGTACCGCCGCCATCATGCCGACGTGCGCGCCACCATCGTGGAGGTGCTGCGCGAGGCGGCCGCGGCCTATCCGAACGAGACCATGACCATCGCCATCACCGGATCGGGCGGCCTGCTTCTGTCCCAGTGGCTCGATGTGGCCTTCGTGCAGGAGGTCATCGCGTCGAAGACGGCGGTGGAGACGTTCATCCCGAAGACCGACGTGGCTATCGAGCTGGGCGGCGAGGACGCGAAGATCATCTACTTCGACAACGGCATCGAGCAGCGCATGAACGGCACCTGCGCCGGCGGCACGGGCGC
>OGDN01000114.1_pt1 | contig 149662 bp, 135 predicted proteins | sample 1570271 | NCBI WGS metagenome assembly OGDN01 (sample SAMEA4384481, study PRJEB24528) | human gut metagenome
ACAAACACATTCTGTTTCTTCTCAAAATATTCTATCTGCTTCTCAAAAAGTCTGTGATCTGCTGTAAGTCCCGGCAAAAACACTAATGTAATTTTCTGTTTGTCTATTATATTTATAAAATAATGGATGCAGCCACGGGGTGTTTTATAGCTATTTTCTATCATTTTCCGTCCCCTTTCCATAAACCATTTCCCAATGATTTATCATTTCCAGATATTCCTGCTCAAAAACAGTTACATCATAATTCCCTGTTCTGTACCAATATTTAAGCATCCCTTCTGAAGCATACAGAATTTCTTTGTATATACGGGCGAATTCTATATCCTCGCGGATGAAATCAAGATTCAAAATTGACAAAAGCATTTCCAATGTCTTTTGGGCAGCATCCTGTACATCCGGTTGGATGATGGATTGAATATTCGGCTCGGTTTCAAAGTATGAATTTATGGAAAATAGGGATAAAAATGTGTATTTTCTCATCAATGCACACTTAGCCATCAGACCACGACGCATCATTTCAAAAAAATCATCTGTTTCATATACCTTATATTTACACATATAATTTTTTGTTAAATCCGCTGCATACTTCCATAGAAAAAGATATAGCTCCAGTTTATTATGAAAATAATGAAACAACAGTGACTTGGATATTCCGGCTTCTGCTGCAATTTCTGAGGTTGGTGCCTTCTTATATTGATTCATTGCAAATACTTTGTATGCAGCATTTAATATTTGCGATTGTTTTTCTTCCGACAAAGCATAAAATTTTTCATTCATAAGCTGCCTCCGTTGACCTGTTCGGTTAATGCAAGTATATATCCATTGACCGATTAACGGAAGACCTCATTTGATTATACGTCAAAGGCAAGGCCTTGACAGACTGATACACCACAGCTAATAAGCACCTAAGCAGAATAAGGATATGGTAAAACAGTTACCTGTTTACATTCAAAACCCTTTATTTATAAGGCTTCTCTTGATTTAGTCCTATATTAACGCATTCCCCGGTCACCAATAAGGTCATCTTATCTTCGCAATTACCATTTTATCTTGAAAACAAAAATTTTATTTCGTGTATGATGTTGTATCCACTAGCTTTCCAACCACGAGAAAACGACGATCACTCTGACTTCCAATGCAGGTAGAAAGAACCAGAAGTTTATCCTCTGCCGTTACTTCCACACCCTCTCTGACATGGGTGATGCTTCGCCCTTCTTCTGCACATGATTTCAGTGAATCCAAAAACTGCTGCACACCATCTGTTGATTTCAAATCAAACATTGCAGGAATATAATTATCATTGTAATTATATACGCCAAAAATCTGATAGGTATAAAGCGCCTCCGGAGTCTCAAATGTCATAGTCTCATTCTTCTCAAAAAAATCAGCATCATCAAACAAATGCAAGGATCCAAACATGGTATCCGCCCGCATATCATGCCCATATAGAATCGTGATACCATCCGACATGTCCTTGCTGTTGCAGGCATTGCTGTAAATGGCTCCCGCCGTAGTCTCGACGTGGTTCATGTCATGACTCAGATAATAATTATCTTCTTCTGTCTGCAAGACCGGATAATCCACAATGGTATTCGCCACGTTGATCCAGCCGTACACGTCCGCATTTTGCTCCTGCAAAGATGCAAAATCATGGATAGGCGATGCCTCCGCTACCGGTTCTTCCGTCTTTTCCTGCTTTTGCCGCATCTTGGCATATTCCGCCTCTGCAAAATCATTTTGATGCTGCTGATAAATATATATCCCCAGACAAAGGGCTGCCGCCAGTACGATCACCGCACTGATCAGGCGAAGTAGTCGCTCATGCTTTTTCTGATCTCTTTTGTTCCTTTTCATCCTATCTGCTCTCCTATAACACTAACTATCTACTATTATGATGGTAAGAGGCAGATTTTGCAAGTAAAGACCGAGGCACGTCCAAATGGGACACTCCTTATGGCAAAAGGAACGTCCCTAATGTCCTCCAGGAGCCGACTTCATGTCCCGGTCGGATGGCATAATAGGAAACGCCATTGGCAAGGGCTGCTTCCTCATCTCCCTTGGCATCCCCGACCATGGTCACTTTATCCCTGTCGTAACCCTTTTGCAAAAGTATCTCTATGCAAGCTGCTTTGCTACCAACATTCTGGGCGCAGACGTAGTCCACATAGGTAAGCAGCCCGCACCGCTTCCATTCTTCCATGACGGCTTCCTTATTTGCACTCGATACAACCGCAATATCAGCAACCTCATGCATAGCGCGCAGTGTCTCTAAGACACCGGCAAAGGGCTGCTTTTCCTCCGCGGTCAAGGCATCAATGGCAAGATTGGTCTCCTTGCTCCAAAGCAGGGCTTTCTTTAAACAGGAAAGATCTTTCCCATCCTCTCCCTGCTCTAAGCGCTTGATTTCCTCCGCCAGAGCACTTTCGGACAAAGCCTTTGTCTTTTGACACCATTCTCCAAAGGTCTCCAACCCCGGGATCTTTTGCCAGGTGGCATCCACTTCCTTTAATATCATATGAAGTCCCAGAAAGCGGTTTACACCTCTGGTCTCTTCATAAAGATTGATCTCATTCCAACGCTTCAAGACAGGCTCTTCGTATTTGCCAAGTCCAAAGACCTGCACCACCTTGGGTCCAAAACACTTCTCATGCTTGATAGTCATGGTGTCCATAGCACAGCCATCGGAATCAATACAATATAATCTTTCTTTCATTTTGCTTTTCCTTTTTAGAAATTTCTTAGTATCTTGTGTCCGCGCGGTCACAAAAGGCATCCACCGGACTTGTCCCCTTGAACTCGGATTTTCCGGTCAGTTTATCCACCAGTTGTCGCATCGTTTCCTTAGAATTGTTGTAGGTATTGATATAGGTCGGTACCATTGGCAGGTCGATCAGATGGAAAGGATGTGCCACAGAAATACCAATGGTCGGAATCTCGGATGCATACCAAGGGATCTCCGGTCCCATTGGAATCTTCCAGTGTAATGACCGTTCATTTGTCGTTGAAAAATCACCCACGTCGCAGAGTACGATCGCAGCATCATACATCGAGCAGAATTCTGTAACAGAGATCTCCGCAAGTGCCTTTTTCCCATTGATTCCCTTAGGGCTTAAATATTTTAGCGGCTGCAACTTATAGATAGTTACTTCAAATCCTGCCTCGCGCAAAGCATCTGCCAAAAGATCTGATGCTTTCTTTTGTTTCTTTTTCAATTTATCCTTAAGACTTGTCTTTTGCACCGGATAAATGATAACACGCTTGTGCTTCTTCGGTGATAATGGCAACTGATTTTTCGTATTTTTTACCAAAGTGATAGACTCGTCGATAACTCGCGCGGCCACTTTTTTATGCTCCTGACAGCCGATGGCAGCCAGGCCATCTTCCGGCGGCATGAGTTTTCCTTCTTTTTGTTTTTCATGCAATTTCAGATATGCCTTGAAAGCCAGAATGGTGTGCACAGCCTCATCCAGACGTTCTCTGGTCAATCTGCCATCCGCAAGTGCTTCTTTCAAATAGCCGATATCCTCATCATGATCGCGGTAATAAAGAATCATGTCGCATCCACTCATGAGCATCTTTGGGATAAAGTCATGACGCCGCATACGCGAAGTAACACCTACCATATGGGTCGCATCCGTAATAACCAGACCATTGAATCCCAACTGATCCCGCAGAAGATTTTGCAAAAGTTCCGGCTGGACGGTTGCAGGCATGATATCTTTTTCTGCAATTTCCGGATTAAATCGCTTGGTGTAGGATGGCAGGGCAATGTGTCCGATCATGACAGACGGCACTCCGGCATCGATCATTTTCTTGTAGACTTTTCCAAAAGAGGCATCCCAGTCCTGACAGGAAAGTGTGTTGATGGTCGTACAAAGGTGCTGATCTCTTTCATCCATGCCATCGCCCGGGAAATGCTTCATGCAGGCTGCAATACCGGCATCATGCGCCCCTTTCATATACTCGACGGAGTAATCTGCCACAGTATCGACATCATTACCAAAAGCACGTGTTCCAATGACACAGTTTCGCCAGTTGAAATCAATATCTGTAATAGGTGCAAATGTCCAGTTACAGCCCACCGCAGCCGCTTCCTTACATCCATAATAGCCCAATGCATATGCATTTTCGATATGTCCGGTTGCTGCAACAGCGATTTCATCCCCGATCTTGGTTCCACCCTTGACGGCACCATTGCCACCGCCCTCGATATTGGCGGCGATCAGTGCCGGGATCTTAGAATTTTTCTGGATGGTCGCATTCTGCTCATAGACCTGATCCGGTTCCATATTATTATAACGGAAACCACCAAACTGGTTCTTCTTTTGTGATGCGGCGACTTCCTTTGGGCTGTCATTCCAAAGCATATCCACAAAAACCTGATTTAATTTTTCTTCCTCACTCATTCGGGCGAGCGTTTCCTCCACCCAGACAAGATCCTTTTCCTTGAGGCAAAATGGTGCTTTTGTATAATCTCTAGCCATTATACTTCCTCCCTATCTGCATGTCTTTCCGCTAAGATCTTAGCGTTTTCCTCTACCTTTTCCCTGGTCAGCGGATAACAGATTTTCATGACCAGAGCCAGTGCCAGGAAGCAGATCGCCGGAATGATACAGGTGATATTGTAAATGTTGTTGACAACGCCTGTCTCATAAGCAGTCTTGGTGCTGTAGCCGATCACGGACAGCATGAGTCCGACCAGACCGGAAGCCAGTGCCTGTGACATCTTTCTGGAGAAAGAATAAAGAGAATAGATATTTCCGTCTTCCCTTGTTCCCATCTGCACTTCCGTATCGTCAATGACATCACCGATCATCGCCCAGTTGATCAGGGAGAATGTACCGCATCCGGCATAGGTCAGCCCGTACAAAAGGACGAAAGTCCAGGCACTGTGGGTGTGCATAAAGAATGCGACAAACATCATGGCACTACTGAAAAGCCCCGCAACAAATGCCAGATTTTTACGTCCCAGTTTCATAGAAACCCTGACAACAAAAATAGCACAGATCAAAGTCATCAAAACACCGACCGCGCTTGCAACTGCCTGTGCCTTGGTATTGCCGAAATAGTTCGGATAGATGTAAGGTGACATACCGGATAAGGTGTTATTGGCAATACCCAGCAAAAGCGTATAGGCAATGATGACCAGAAGTCCCTTATTTTTGCCCCAGCCGGTAACCAGTTTTTTCAGATCAAACTTTTCTGTCTTTGTTTCCACCTTGATACGCTCTGTCGTCATGCTGTAGCAAATGCAGTAGCATACAAAGGCACAGATCGAACAAACGGCTGCTGCGATACAGATCTTGCTTGGTGATAATACCTTATTTCCTGCCTCATCTGTATAATAAACAACAAGCGGAAATACCACACCGATCACGGCTGTTGCAAGCGTTGCTCCCAGTGTACGGAACTTTGACAGGATCGCACGTTCTCTCGGATCTGAGGTAATGGCAGATGCCATAGATCCATAAGGGATGTTGGCACCGGTGTAGCAGACACTGCCCCAGAGCAGATAGGTAAAGAACATCCAAAAGATCTTAAAGCCCATCGGCATATCCTTAAACCATACGGCATACATCAAAAAGGATGCCAGTGCGACCGGACCGCTCATGCGGCGGATCCAAGGTGCAAACTTTCCTTTGGCTGTCTGGGGACTGCGGTCTACGATCTGTCCCATCATTACATCCGTAAAAGCATCCACAAATTTTGCCAGCATCATCATCAGACCGACCAGTGCTGCAGATACCCCCATGACATCCGTGTAAAATTTCATCAAAAATAATGTTGCAAACACAAAGGTAAAATCGTTGGCAAAATCACCAAACATATACCCTACTTTGTCTTTTGTTCCAAAAGACGAAACTCTCCCTTTACTTTCCATTTCCTTTTCCTCCAATTTCTTTTGTTAAAATCTCTTTTCCATAACTGCAATCTCCACCTGACTGCCGCTGACCGGAACCAGCAGATGATGTCCGCTCGTCTCTGCGTCTACAGCCTTCCATGTGCCGTTCTTTTTTACCAGAACGCTATATTTCTTATCCGGGTCCTCCATACGGATCCGGATCACATGCTTTTTGACACCGTCATCCGGTAAAGTGACGGCATATTCTGCCACCAGTTCTTTATAGCGGATGCCGGATAAAATACCGCCTGCCTCTTTTGCAAGCGCTTTTGCATTGGATCCATCTGCTTTACATAGATCCTCTACATAAAGGGTATCGCTGTCTTTGAACTGCCCTTCTACTAAAAGCACCGGTCTGCTATCGGCATCCTTGGCACTGCTCTCTAAAAGTGTGTCATATGCCACATACTTTCCACTGATCACAGTCAGTCCCTGCACGCTTACATCCTCCTGATCCCAAGCCACATAGTAGCCTGCCTGTTCTTCGACAGTCGGATAATCGCTTGCTTTGATCTGGTCTCCATAAGCACAAGTTCTTGTATCCACAAGAATCTGATCCTTATTTTCTGCATCCGTATCCTGGGCATTTTCCAGACGATCATCCAATCGGAAGATAACCGCAAAATTCGTATAGAAGTCTGCCCCTTCGGTCAATGCCTTCAACTGGTCATAAGAGATCTCCTCCGCAATCCCCGCATAATCGATACGATCGATGCCGGATAATACATCCGAAACATAATAGCAGTTTGCGATCTCTGTCACATCATCCACATCGCCTGCAATGGCTGCTGCATAACGTTCATGGCTGACGATCGTTACCATACTGGTACAATTTGTCATAGCATCAGAACTGATGCCCGCAATACCGCCAACATAATCCCTGCCGGCTAAGATTGCCTTGGACTGACTGTTCCGGATCCCAGATAAAGCATAGCCGCAAACACCGCCGACATAATCGCCGGTCGTACTATGGACGATACCACTGCCCTGACAGCCCGTGATGATACCGATATCCATACGCCCTACCACGGAGCCGACACAGTTCTTTTTACCCACGACTTCCGCATCATTCGAGCAGTTTTCCACAATGACCTTGGTCTGATAAGTGATGTTAAAATTATTTTCCCTTGCCTCATCCAGATCATCCTCCGGGTCATCCGCATACTCGATCGCCATGGTTCCCACCACACCGCCGGTGTTGACATCACCCTCGACCAGTCCATGATTGGTGCATCCTGTGGTCTTTCCTTGAATGGTACTTGCGATCTCCTCATCCGATGCATCCACATAAATATCATCCACATCAAAATCCTGCATATCGGAAAGGGCATCAATGAATAGATCCATCAAGACACTGAACTGATCACTGACACTGTTCATATCATCAATGAGTTTGTCACTTTCCCCGGACATTTCTTTATTTAAAAGAGATAATTGATTGGAAATACCACGCAAGGCTCCATGCAGGCGATCTGTCTCCGCATCAAAATCATCATCAAACTGCTTGATGGATACCTCGTCCTCAGCATCTATATCCTTGATAATGCCATCCGCCTCGTCTGCCGCATCCGACATCATAGATGACGCATCTTTCAACGCATCGATCGCTGTTTCCAGACGGTCGTCCTGCACGGCATCTGCCAAAATATTTAAGGTATCCTCCAGTTTGCTCAATTCATCTGCTAAAGCCTGCCAGTCATCATCCGTCCAGTTTGCGATGTTGCTCCAATCCAGATCGTCTAAGGCATAGGTCTGTACCAGGGTATTTGCACTTGCCTGCACCTGTGCCAGCGCCTGCGTCGCATCATCGGCTTCCTGCAGATCACCGATCTGATCCCTGTAGTCCTTGTACCAGTCTTCTAAGGTATTGCCGGCATTTTCCATTTTGTCGGAAGCATCCGATATCTTACTTGTCACATTTTTCATACGACGGATGTAAGACTTGGTCTTTGCCGAGGTATCGTTGATCGTGTCCGTATTGGTCGTCACATTATCATCTACCTGATCGTAGATCTTATCTGCACTGTCGGTTGCCACGTCCACATAAGAGGACACCTGATCCAGACGGTTGGAAACCGTCTTTGACGCATGGTCTGCATCCTGTGTGGTCTGCTTCATCAGTGACTGCAATTTCTTCAGGGCACTCCGCATATTGGCAATGGTGTCCTCACCATAGATGATCGTCACATCCGGCACTGCCTGTCCTACGATACCGCCGACATCTTTTCGTCCCTGGATGTTTCCTGTGTTCTGACAGTTGCCCACATATCCGCACTGACGACCTGCAATACCGCCAACGTTATAGCCCACATGGGCATATCCGACCAGACCGCTATTGCTGCATTCCGTGATAATGCCGGTCGAATATCCGCAGATACCACCGGTATCACTGGTGGACGGCACCATGTCTTCCAGATTTTCATCCTTCCAGATCTTGTAAAATGTTTCCTCTACGGAGGACAACTGGGCACTCTCATCCGAAACAGAGATATTGACGGCAGCCTCATTACTGCACCGGTAAATGGTGCCCTGATTATAACCGGTAATACCCCCTGTCTTATTTTCTCCGGTGATCACACCGGATGCCGAACAGTCAATGATCTGTCCGTTGGTATCATTAATTCCCGCAATGCCACCCACATTTTTATCCCCGGAGACAATGCCCACAAAGGAGCAGCCAATGATGGTGCCGCGGTTGGTTCCCACGATACCGCCGACATTCTCCTGTCCGTCATCCGCCAGGATCTCCACAGAAACAGACAGGTCTGAGATTACCGCGGTCTCTCCGGTCTCACTAAAGAGTGCCAGATCGGATTCTTCCCTGCGGATGCCCTCGCCCGTGATCTCGTGTCCGTTTCCTGCAAAAGTTCCTGCAAAATAAGGAATGACTTTGGCATCTTTTGACAGGGTCAGATCCTTTTTCAACTGCACAGTCATTCCCTGCGAATAGGTATTACTCTTGCACTTTTTTGCCAGAGCATTCCAATCTGCCTCATTTTTGATCGTAACGACATTGCCCGATGAAACAGATTCTTCTGCAAATGTCGTCAGATCCATGCCTGTCACGGTCAGTGCCGCGATCAAAAGAAGGGAAAGTATTCTAGTTCTCTTTTTCATCTGTTCCATCTCCTTTCTCATTTTCACTCACTTCAACCGATCCCGGATCTGTATTTCCAGACTTATCTTCCAGCGCCTCCTGTCTGCTTTCCGTGATATCGCCCCGTACCAGATTGACATTGACGCTTCCATCCACATAAGCATGTACGATACCGTGGATGTGTCCGCTGACCTCGCCGGTCACCAAGCCATCAATCCTTGTCACGCCCTCACGCGTCGTCTTACGCACCGGAGTATTTACGGAAAACGCAGTCGCGTCAATAATCTTTTCACCAAAGAGCAGCAACTGTGGCAGTACAAACAATACGGTAATGATGGAAATAATAGTTCCACGTCCAAGGTTTTGACCGATACCAACGATGGCACACTCGGATGTCATCATACCGATCAAAATACCGGCACAGGATAACATGGTACCCGAGGTAACAATGGTCGGAAATGCAAAGTTTAGGGTTTCGATCATCGCCTGTTTTTTTGTCATCTTGTCTTTGAGTTCCATAAAGCGGCTGGATATAACAATGGCATAGTCGATATTGGCACCCATCTGGATGGAACTTACCACCAGATAACTCATAAAGAATACGTCATCTTTCATCAGCGTTGGCACGGAGAAGTTGACCCAGATACATCCCTGGATTACCAGGATCAGAAGGATCGGCATGCCGACCGACTGAAAGGTAAATAAAAGGACGATCAAAACAACGACGATAGATACCACGGAAACCACGACATTATCCACGGAGAAACTGGTCTTGAAATCCTGTTCACTGGTAGAATTTCCTGCCAGATAAACCTGACCGTCCGGATAATATTTCTCTGCGATCTCGTAGATCTTGTCCAGGAAATTGTAGGTTTCATCCCCACCCACCGGCAGGTTCAGATAGATCAAAACGCGGCTGTAATCATCCCCGATCAACTGATTTTGTGCTGCGGAGATTGCCACATGGGCGTCATCCAAGGTCTGCATCTGATCATCATCCAAAGTCACATAACCTTCCTGCACCTCATCATAGAGGAAATTGAACATATCAATAAGTGACACCTTATAGGACTCAATACCGCCAACAATCTTTCCATATTGTTCCCCATCTGCTGCATATGCCGCATATACCAGTTCTGCCATCTCATAATCAATATCCAACAGTTCTGCAAACTGTCTTGGTGTCAATTTGTCTGCCAGACAATAATCATCCATGGCTTCGATATTGGAAATGCCCATGGTGGAGTCCACTTCTGTGTAGGATTCCAATTCCGTCAGCATCTTTTTTTCGGTCTTATAACTGCCCTTTGGCACGGTCAGTGCCACCATATTCTGACTGCCGAATCCATCTTCGATCTTGTTTTCCGCGATCTGCACAGCATTCAGACGTGGAGATGTTAATGTCGTATAGCCATATACATAAGAACATTTCTGGGAAATGACAAAGCCTGCTGCAACCAGCACACCAAAAATAACCGGCATGATATGTCTTGTCTTATAGGCAAATTTTCCTACGAAAGTGATCTTCGGAATAAATTTTTTATGCTTTGTCCGGTCGATCAGTTTGCCAAAGATCATGATCAGTCCCGGCATTAAAAGGAATACCGACAATAAACTGCAAGCCACAGCCTTGATCAGACAGATACCCATATCCGGTCCGATCTTAAACTGCATGAACATCATGGCTGCCAGACCACCGACCGTCGTCAGGCTGGATGCCGTGATCTCCGGGATAGCCTTGGAGAGTGCCACAACTGCGGCATCATGGATAGAAAGTTCTTCGTGTTCCTCCTTGTAACGGTTCATGTAAATAACCGCATAATCTACGGACAAAGCCAACTGTAAAACGGTGGTTACCGAATTTGACACAAAAGAGATCGTACCAAAAATAAAGTTGGTGCCGGAAGAGATCGCAGGAGATGCCAAAAAAGTCATGATCAGAACCGGGACCTCCGCATAAGCCGTAGATGTCAGGATCAGAACAAGAACAACTATCACGGCTACAACACCAATAACGACGGTCATCTCCTGTGCGATGATCTCGGATGTCGTATCTCCAAGATCTGTCGTCACATAGACATCATAAGCACTTAGGGATTCCTTTAAGGTATCCAGGGCTTCCAGACACCGGTCATCATTCTCGTCATAAGCAAAGGTCACGTCATAAAGTGCCGCACCATCTGCGTAGTGATCCTTGGTATCATCAAAGGTGATCATCATGACACCTTTTTGCTTTAATATCTGATCTGACAGTTCATCCGCCTCCTCATAAGTCACACCATCGACCATGACGCGCGCCGTTCCATAGGTCGTAAACTGATCTTCCATAATATTCAGCGCCTGCCTGGTCTTGGAATCATCCGGCAAAAATGCACTCAGATCATTTTCTACCTTGACCCACTTTGACGAAAAAAGTGAAAAAATGATCGCCATGACAAATAATAGAAAAATAAGATTTCTCTTATCTACGATGATGTTGGCAATTTTCAACATCACATTCGTTTCTTTCTTCTCCATGTCCACCTCTCCTCAGCATGTTTTTCTACGATAGTTTCTATTGCCTATGCAATCTCCTGCAAGTTTCCCATGATCTCCATCGGCTTGTGATGTGGAGCATCTGCGATACCCTTTACACTGCCGTCCTCGGCGATCTCAACCTTTCCTGTGACATTCAAAACACCAAAGGGTAACTTTGGATGTGCACTGAAAGTAGCACAATTTCCATCGGCCTTGCCCTCCGTGATCTCTGCCTTGATCCCCATGATACGAAGATCTCCGGTCAGGCTCATATCATCCTGACAAGCCACATTGACATCTACCTTCGCCCAACCGATCGGGGACTTGATCTGTGCGTCTACCTTGTAATTCTTTCCTGCTTCTAAAACCATTGTTTCTTCCTCCTATTGCAATAATGCTTTTCCATTTTCTTCAAAGATCAATCTCTTCTGCTCGTCCGTCCACTTTTCGGACTCCTCAAGTGCTGTTGTCTGACCGATACAAGCCATGATGTCCGTATAAGGAGTATCCGATCCGTAGACCAGATGTGAGATGTCAATATTGCGCAGCAGCATCTCGACCTGCTTCTGCTCGGCAAAGCCAGCCACATCAAAATACACATGAGAAAGATCTGCCATCATATCCACACGCTTGTCCTGATCCATAAAACGCAGCATAAGGGCAAAACTTTCAAAACGGTCTGCTAAGATAGACAAAAATGCGCCGGCATGTGGCAAGACCCATTTAATCTTTGGATATTTGGCAAAAGTATCTTTCATCACCATGTTGGTAAAGGTTCTCGTTGTCTCAAAGAAATACTCCATGGCTGGGATCGGCAGACCCTGGCATACATTCGAGATCACATAAGCCGGTTCTGTCGGATGCATAATGACCAGTGCCGCACGGTCATTTAAGACCTCCATCAAAGGATCTAACTTTTCATCTCCCAGATAAGTGCCGCCATAGTTTGTCATCAGCCCGATACCCTTGGCACCAAGCAGATCCAGACAACGCTTTGCTTCCTCCACGCTGGCTTCCGCATAAGGAAGTGGCATGGTTCCCAAAAATCCCAATCTATCCGGATAATCTTTTGCAATCTGACTTCCCTCGTCATTGATTCTCTTGACATAATCTAAAGTCTTTGCCTCATCCGGTGTATAAAGGCTCGGTGAGGACAGGGTCAGGAGTGCATAGGAAATGCCAAGGCACTCCATATCTTCAAATTGATCTTCTATGGACCAGTCCGGCGTCGGGAAACCGTCCGGTGTCGGATCCCCCTGCTCTTCCAAAAATGCATAATAAGATTTCGGCAGATAGTGTGCCTGAAAGTCAATCTTATGTGTGTACTTCATAATTCATTACCTCTTTTTCAATTTCTTTACTTTTGAAAGTTATTTGACATATGTACATTACATTTGTTATTATAAGCATACAGATAATGAATACAACGTACATTTTCTGTCATATGATAAATAATGGACATATTTCATAAATTAACCAATTATTTTATATTGCGTAAAATTTTATCCACTCATTTATTCATATAGAAAAGAGGCTTTTGTTATGGAAAAGAAAAAAGATCTGCGTATCATCAAAACGACTTTGGCATTGCAAGACAGTTTTATGTCACTGTTAAAAGAAAAAACTTTTGAGGAGATCACGGTCGGCGAGATCTGCGACCGGGCTATGGTACGCCGTGCCACATTTTACAATCACTACACGGACAAATATGATTTTCTGGCGGAATTCATGCGACAGAAATCGCAAATGTTTCAGGAAGAACTGACAGAACACCATCAGGCGGAGAACATTGTTGATCTGAGTACAAATATGTTCTTAAAATTTATTACCTTTATCGAAGACCAGCATTTTTCGCCCAACATTGTATCCAGCCATCTCTTTTCCACCCTCATGCCTATGCTGACGGAAGAGATCCAGTCCAACTTAGAGGGCAGTCTGGCTGTTTTTGAAGAAAAAAACGGTGCACTGCCCGTGCACCGTTACGTGATTTCTAATTATTGCGCTGGTGGAATCATCCAACTTTGCAAATCCTGGTTCCTACATCCGGAGACCATGAGCAAGGAAGATCTCTTTGCCCAGTATCATACTATGATCTCCTTGTTCTTTGCTACAATTTCTCCAGAACTGTCTTAGCCTCTGTAAGATAGTCATTCTCCACTGCAAAGATCTGACCTGCATCGGCTGCCTTGGCAAATTTCTGATCCATTGGAAGTTTACCGAGGACAGAAATACCGAGTTCTTTTGCGACATCCTCAATATGACTATCGCCATAAATGTGAATCTCTTCATCACAGTTTGGACATTTTACATAAGAATAGTTCTCTACCACACCAAGTACTGAAACGTCCATCATTCCTGCCATGTTGTAAGCTTTCTTTACAATCATCTGTACCAATTCCTGTGGAGATGTCACAATCACGATACCATCCACTGGAAGTGACTGGAATACCGTAAGTGGAACATCACCTGTTCCAGGCGGCATATCAACAAATAAATAATCCACATCGCCCCACTGCACATCTGTCCAGAACTGCTTTACTGCACCTGCAATAACAGGGCCTCTCCAGATTACCGGCTGTTCTTCATCCTCTAAAAGAAGATTAATAGACATAATCTTTGTTCCATCTTCTGCTTCGATTGGGAATGTACCATTATCATCGCCAATCGCTGGACCGTGTACACCAAACATCTTTGGAATCGATGGGCCAGTGATATCCGCATCCAAAATACCCACTTTATATCCTGCTTTTGCCATCATAGATGCCAATGAAGATGTCACAAAAGATTTACCTACGCCACCTTTACCACTGACAATACCAATCACATGTTTAATACGTGCATTTGGGTTTGTTTCAACCTCAAATGGATTTTTTTTGTTTGCTGATGCACAGCCGGCACAGCTTTCTTTTGAACAAGTAGATGCACTGGCGCATCCTTTCTTTTCTTCTGCCATAATACTAATTTCCTCCCTTTTATACGCGTTTTTGCTTATTATCCATAATTGCTTTTAAAGACTCTGTATACGGAGCTCGTGCAACCCCATATTCTGTCACAATACCTGCGATTAATTCATGGTCTGTCACATCGAATGCCGGATTAAAGATTTTAACATTTTCCGGTGCCATGCGCTTTTCGTACCACATTTCTGCGATTTCTTCCGGCTTGCGTTCCTCAATGACAATATCATCTCCCGTGGCGGTTGCCATATCAATGGTAGATGTCGGTGCACAAATATATACCGGAACATTATACTGCTTAGCCACAGCGGCAACAACAGATGTACCGATTTTATTTGCTGTGTCACCGTTGGCTGCGACACGGTCACACCCTACAAATACAGCATTTACCCAGCCATTTTTCATAACCATTGCTGACATATTATCACAAATCAGTGTTGTATCCACACCAGATTCCTGCAATTCAAACGCCGTCAATCGTGCTCCTTGTAAAAGAGGTCTTGTTTCATCACAAAATACATGCAAATGGTAATCATTTTCTTCTGCCAGATAAATTGGTGCAGTTGCCGTACCATAACGTACTGCAGCAAGTTTTCCTGCATTACAGTGCGTCAGGATGCCATCGCCCGGCGAAATCAGTTCCATACCATATTCACCAATCTTATGGCACACTTCAATATCCTCATTGCGGATTGTGAGTGCTTCCTGATGCAACGCCTCTATGATTTGTGGCAATGTTTCTTCTTTGTGTGCTACCACAACAGCTTCCATGCGCTTTAATGCCCATGACAGATTGACTGCCGTCGGACGTGATGCATCAAGATATTCCTTATCTTTACAAAATGATGCATAAAATGCATCGTATGTTTTTGCATCATATCGACAGGACAACACATACATACCGATTGCAGCTGCAACACCGATTGCCGGCGCACCACGTACCTGTAACAGATAAATGGCATCCCAGATTTCTTTTGCAGTTGTCAGAGATAACATCTCAATCGTTCCCGGTAATTTCGTCTGATCAATGATTATGAGAGCCTTGTTCGCCTCATCCAATGAGACTGTATCGATTTCTGTAATTTTACCATCCATCTCATTTATCCCCCTATTATTTTCAACACCTATATTGTACTGAATTTACCCGGAATATACAAATGTGTTCCTCGGAAAGTGCAAGTTTGTGCCCCTCATTGCACAAAAAAACGGCTGTTAGCCATTTTACTGGCTTCACAACCGTTTTCCTTTTCAACTATTATTTATGAGTACAAATATGGATTATCCATAAGTTCCAATGGATAATCTCCTAATTTATCAACTTTGAAACTGTTTTTCTTGTATTTGTCATATTCAAACGCATTTAATTCATCAATAGCTAGTTTATGAAACTCATAAAAATTAGGCCACCACTCATAGCCATCACCCAAATCATGCTGCAAATATGCATCTGCGATGTCACATCCCATTTTAGGTGCCACATAAAAAGCCCCCATAGCCAATACATTCACACCATTTCCCGTAATTGCGCGCAGTGCCGCGGGAACACTTTCTACAACACCGGAATGCACTCCCGGACATTTACTAGCTGCAATATGAATTCCCATTCCCGTTCCGCAGAAAATTAATGCCCTTTCAAATTCCTTCTCTGCAATCATTGCTCCAACACGTAATCCTATTCTATGAAACATCAAATCTGTATCCTCTGGATTACTATCTTTTTTCACACCTATGTCTGTTACTTTCCATCCATAATCTTTCAAATGTGCTACGACCGCTTCTTTTAATGGAAACCCTGCAAAATCTGCTCCCACAAGTATCTCTTTATCCTTGATTGTTTTCATCGCTTTTTTCCCTTCTATATTTATTTTGTTGTTCTTCAATAAACAAATCCATTGCCGTCTTCTCTGGAAGTTCATAGGCAAACCGCTTCTGCAACCACTTATGCGCCAATGCGACCCATGATTGTATTAAAGGTTGTACTTCTCTTTTGGCCTCTGACGACGTTTGGTCAGCAACTGATAATCCATGCTTTCCTTCTTCAAAGATATGTAATTCAAAGGGAACCTTAGCATCTGCCAATGCATTTGCCATGCGAATACTATGCTGAATCGGTACAATTTCATCTGTCGCCGTTGACCATATAAACGTTGGTGGGACTGTTTCAGTCACCAATTTGGCTGGACTGATTTCCAAAAGTTCTTTCTCTGATGGTTCTTCTTTCCCTAGAAATGCTATATTGGACATTCTAAACAAACCTTTCGCAATCTGATCGTCCCCCACATTTTCTTTCATATAAGTATAATCCGTGAGTGGATAACCCAAAATCATGGCATTCGGCCGCAGCTGTTCTGATGCCTCATGCAAGAATTCTGTTATTACCGGATGATTCCAATAAACCGCATACATAGCACAATTATGAGCGCCTGCCGAAAATCCACAAATTGCGATCTGCTTTTCGTTGATATTCCACTCCGTTGCATGTTTACGTAATATGGCCATACTTTTTCCTATCTCACGCATCTGTGTTGGATACATGCAAAACTCCTTCTTTTCAAGTGGTTTGAAGTAATCTATTTCTTCCTGTCCACCCTTGGAGTAGACAGAATAACGAAGAACAAATGCATGATATCCCATTGCCAAAAATTTCATAGCCACTGGTTCTGCCTCCCGGTCAGAACAATTCAGATATGCTCCACCGGGGCAAATCAAAACTGCCGGTCTTGGTTTACCACATCTAATTTCCTTAGAATCATCTAATACGTATGTCGTCAGTGTTACATCTTCTCTATCTTCATATAGATGTATAACTTCACTCCTCATCTCCAATCTCCTTTCTTTCTTCTACCGGATTGGCATTGCATTGTGTAATAACCATATCTATAAGAGGTTTTACTTCGTCTGGCAGCATAGTTAATACTTCCGTAATCTGATGATCTTTTGCAAACATCAAAAACAATTTATTCTGCATCAATTCGCTTGCGTATTGTTCCAGTAATTGTTTTCCAACCGGATTTTCTATCAATTCACCGAATAATGAGTCGTAATCATAACGTTCCTTATCAAAGGAGTCCTGCGTTTCATAAGTAAATATATAGTTTCCAGAGCCAAGTTCTTTTACCGGTTGATGCGGCAGCAGAACCTCTGCTGTTGTATTCGCAGGAATTTCGATTTCAAAGGAATACTGCTTTGCTTTACATGACGTTTTCACAGCGACCTTCCCGTAGACGGTATCTATATATCCAGACATTTCCTGTATTCCCTTAATAAATTTAGGGGCAATACGAATGCGCTTATACCCTGGCTCTATATGTTTTATTCCCAAGAGATTATGATATACCCATCCTCCAATGGAACCATAACTATAATGGTTAAACGAATTCATCTCATATTGATTAAAACTTCCATCTTCATTCACCCCATCCCAAAGTTCCCACATCGTGGTCGCTCCCATCTTCACATGATAGAGCCAGGAAGGACAGTCATCTTTTAGGAAAACCTCTCCTGCCACGTCATGGTGACCCATTTGGGATAGCGTCGGGCACAAATACGGAGTACCTGCAAATCCTGTCGTCAAATGACCCTTATGAAGTTTAATTTTATTAATTAATTCTTTTGTCATTCCCTCCATTTCATCTTCATTCGCTATACCAAATGCAATTGCCATGGCATTTGCTGTTTGCGTACCGCTAATAACACGTCCATTTTTTGTAATATATTCGTCTCTTATCTTTTCTCTTAGACGATGGGCAATTTCACCATATTTCGTTGCCTCTTTGCTTCTTTGCAAAATTTTTGCCGCTTTTGCCGTCAATAATGCTGACTTATAGTAATACAAATTTGCAATAAAATACGGATCTGTAGCACCAATTTTTTCCACTAACTCTAAATTCCATACGTCCGCATGATATGTTGTCATCGGACCTCTTGGAACATCCATGGAAACCCAGTCACCCAATTGCTGTCCTTTTCTTACTAATCCGTTTTCATCACACATCTCGTTTGTGTAATAATCAACACATGCCATCATGCTTTCAAACTGTTGTTCCAGAAATGTTATATCTCCATAATTTTCATAGAGTTCCCACGGAAAAATAGTTGCTGCGTCATGCCAAATGGCAATTCCGCCTCCCTCGCCCAGAATATTAGGCACCGTTGTCGGAACACCACCTTTTCCCCGCCTTTGTTCATATCGTAGATCTGCAAGCCATTTTTCAAAAAATTTAGGAACAAAGCGAATTGTTGCCGCCGTCGGTAAAAATATCTGTCCGTCGCCGGTATATCCCAATCTTTCATCACGCTGTGGGCAATCCGTCGGAATATCCAAAAAATTGTCACGCAATCCCCAATCCACATTTTGCATCAATCGATTCACACGTTCGTCATTACACCAGAAAGAAGCTGTTTTTTTCAAATCTGTATGCATAACACAGGCGGTTATAGATGCCGGGTCTACCTCTTCCCCAAGCCCCTCAATCGCAATATAACGAAAACCATGAAATGTGAATTTAGGACGAAAATAATCCAATTCTCCTGAACATATAAATGTATCTGTACATTTTGCAGTACGCAGATTTGCCGTATAAAGGTTTCCGTCCTGATCAAGCACCTCTGCGTGGGAAATAACAATTTTTGTTCCTCGCGGCTGTTTTGTATGAAATTCAACAACACCTGTCAAATTCTGTCCAAAATCTATTACCACTTCCTGTTTTGGCGTAATAATTCTCTTTTGTCCCTTTATACATTGTGTGATACGCACCGCCTCATCTATCTGTGCTTTTAGTATCTCCTTCGTATGTGGATAGAACACAGCTGGTTTTTCTTCTTGCCGTGCAATTGTCTTATCAATGATTTCTCCATGATATAATTCGCTGTATCGAATCTCTCCTGTTGTAGAAATCCAACTTTCATCCGTACAAATCCGTTCTACCTCACCATTCGTATATGTAACTTCAATCTGTGCAATAAGTGCTGTTCTATTCCCATAGTGATTTCCCTGGTTAAAAAATCCAAGTATCCCCTTATACCAGCCATTTCCTACGGTAAAAACGATTTCATTGTCCTCTTGCAATAGATTTGTAATATCATATGTCTGATACTGCAAATTTTCCTGATATGATGTCCAACCTGGGGCAAAGTGTATATCACTTCCTGCCTGTCCATTTATCTCAAATTCATAAATGCCTAATGCCGAAGCATACACCCGTGCTCGTTCCACTTGCCCGCTTATATTAAATTTTTTCTTAAAAACTGCAGGTGCCTCCAGCGTATCCTCAAATCCATGCGTAATCCAGGAACTTTCCATATTATTGTATTGCATGAGTCCTGTTTCAAAACTTCCACTTGCAGTGGCAGATTCCTGCTGATTATCACAAGCCTCTACCAAAACGTCATATATCGTTCTTGCTTCCAAAGCTTCACCATCATACTTGACACATATTGATTGTTCTGATTCAATGACCCCACTATTCCACACTTCTTTTTCTTTATTTTTCACAACAATATGGTATGTTTTCTGTACAATATCTTTTTTATCTGATACTAATTTCCATGAAAACCTAGGTCTTTCCACATCAATTCCCATTGGATTGTCCAAATATTCAATTGTAAAATCTTTTAATTTTAACATTGTCCACTCCTTCTAGCTGAATCGTGCCATTGTTCGAATCATGCTTGCTACATTACATTGCAATCTTTCTAACGAAATTGTCTTATTTTTAACACCTTCCACAATCTGACCTGTATATGTATCATCCAGAGATCCTGGTGTAATCCAACAATTACCTGCTTCTACCATAGCTGCTACATCGACAGTGTCATAAGATGTCCAATCGGTCATAACAAAACCATCAAATCCACATTCTTCACGCAATAATCCAAGGATAAGTTCTGTGTCTGCTGCCGTAGGCGTTCCATTTACCGCGTTATACCCTGTCATAACAGATGCAGGCATATGCACTTCCATCGCATATGCAAATGCCCTGAAATAAATTTCTCTGATGGCACGTTCCGGTATTATACTTGTATTTCTCTTTCTTGCCGACTCACAGTTATTACCAATAAGGTGCTTCATACACGCCCCTACGCCTGCATGTTCTAACCCTTGCATATATGCGCCAGCCATCATCCCCGCCTGGTAAGGATCCTCTGAAAAATACTCTGGTTGTCTTCCATTTAATGGATTTCTATGAATATTCATTGCTGGTGCTAAAATAAGGGGTATTCCAAGTTCTTTTGCTTCTTCTCCAATAACATTTCCCACATCTTCTGCAAGTTTCTTATTAAAAGTTGCTGCTATGGTAACAGAAGACGGCATACCAATATTAGCAATCCGAAGATTTACCCCACTGTTTCCATCTGCAACTGGAAATCTTGGAATATCAAAGCCTTCCATTTGCGCCATGGAACAAGCTTCGCCTACTCCTTCCATTCCCCAGCCAGCGGATGCCCCCACAGAAAGTCGTGCCAGTTCTTCAACAGACATCTGCGCCACATAATCATTCACAAGAGATAAATCCTTTTTTACATCTGCAAATGTTAAATTTTCACTTCCTTTGCCTTTGAAACTTGCTGTAAATTTTTCCCGTTTCTGATATGGTGCGAAAGATTTTTTGCCTTCTATAATTCCAGATTTTTCTCCCTTTGGCATAATATTCTTCCACTTGGACATCACTTCCATATTCTGCAAAGGAACCATTCGATTTTTCACCTGTCTTATGATCTGATTTTTCTCAACTACAAATTGACCACATTCCGCCGCTTTGACACTATTACCCGCATATACGGTATAACTACCTGCTCCTAAAACATATGCCGCCTTTTTTTCATCGTAAAATGTCATATGTTCTACAGGAACCATTATTTCAAAATCCTGTATTTCCCCTGGCTCTAAAAGTTTTGTTTTTTCAAAACCAACCAATTCCTTTTGTGGCATCTCTATGCCGTTTTCTGGTTTTCCGATGTATAGCTGCACAACCTCCTTTCCAGGTATTTCGCCTATATTTTTCACATGAACCTGCATTTTCAGGAAGCTTCCATCAAATAATATGTTATGTGGTTCTATAAAAAATTCCGTGTAACTCTGTCCATATCCAAACGGATAGGCTACAGGCTTTTGAAAACTTTCAAAATAACGATACCCAACATAAATACCTTCTTCATACACGGTATCGACATATTCACTGCTGTCTGCATTTAAACGTGCCTTACCATTTGCATCGTAAAAATTTTTAGATGACGGATGGTCAAAGTAATCCAATGCCCATGTATCTGGCAATTTTCCAGACGGATTTTCTTTTCCTGTCAACACATCTAACAGTGCCTGACCGCCAAGCATACCACCGAATCCACAATATACCAACCCCTTAATGCGATATTTATCTACAAATTCCATGCTAATTGGATAGCCAACATTGAGAATAACAATCACTTTTTCAAAAGAGACAGACAGACATTGTAATAACATTTCTTCCTCATCTGTGAGATAGTATTCTCCCTTCTCTGTTGTAGCATCCTGGTTTTCTCCAGCTGCGCGAGAAATCATCATAAATGCGTAATCCGACTTTTCTTTTGCATTCAATAATACTTCAGCTGGTGGTACTGCATCTTTACCACAACTGTAGAACTCAACCAGTTCTTCGTTTAAATAAAACTGTTCAGATTGCCGAATTGCTTCCATAAGATTTACACTATAGCGTGGTGTAATTTTCCCTGCACCTACTGCTCCATTACGAAATTGATGAACTGCACTTCCAAACAGATTGATACTCGTCCCTTCATGTAAGGGCAGTACATTTTCCTTATTTTCAAGTAAGACAATGCCTTCAGCAGCTGCTTGCAATGCAATTTCTTCATGTTGTGCATATTTCTTTTCCGGTAATCTTTGTTCTCCGGCTGTCACTTCAAAGTCCTGCGCATTCATATTATTTCCATCAACATCCTGATAGCCCTCTACATGAAGCTTATAGCTTTTCCCGTATTCTGTGACGATACCTCGAAGAGGAACAGCCAAAATCCACATTCCCTGCATCTGTGGCATTGACAAAAGAATACTTCCCTCCACGATTTTCTCATCCACGCTGACCTTACCCGTTACGCTCGCATTCATTGGTTTTGACCACATCAAAATCAAACATCCACCAAGGCGATGATCCAGCATATAATAAAGCCCATCTACATCATGAAAATCGTACACAAGTGGCCCCATTCCAAATAATAACGGCGCATCACTTTTACCTGTTGGCAAACTTGCAAAAAAATCTTCCATTCCCATTTTTTTCGTCTCCTCTCAAGTCTTCGTACTATCATCCTAAAAAAAAAGTGAACATCCATATATAATGAATGTTCACTAATTAACATCTGTGTTACTTTTTATCAATTCGTCATAACATATTTATTTTTACTTCTATATTCATTTGGTGTCATCCCATAAATCATCTTAAATTGCTTTCCAAAATGACTCTGAGAGCTAAAACAGAAATACTCAGATATAATTGATATCGGATAATCGGAAAATTTTAACAAATTTGCTGCATGGGAACATCGTTCACGAATAATATACTGTTGGATTGACATCCCCTCATTTTCCTTAAATCGCCTGGTCAGATAACTGCGATTGACACCTATTGCAGGGGCTATATCACCAACTTTCATCGGTTTGCGTAAATTTTTTGCAATATAATCCTTACATTCTTCTATATAAACATATTTACTTCGTTCTCGTTTTGCCTTCTGTACACATTTTGTAAATTCCAGTTGTGCCTTTGCTCCAATCATCATAAGTTCCTGCGTATCTTTACAAGCTTCAACCTTTCTCATATACACATCAGAAAGAGTTAACGAAATTTCAGGGCGAAGTCCCCCTTCAATCGCTGCACGAGAAATCAACGCAATCCACACAATAACATAATATTCTATTTTCTTAACAAGGTTTAATGCCACATCGCCGCCATTCTTTTCTACATCAAACTCCTCGCTTCCACTAGAAAGAGACTGTAAAACTGCATCAACATCCCCCGCACGCACCATACTTAAAATTCTATTCTCGTATGCCATACTAGCGTGCCCCTTTTCATTATCCGTGTAATCAATCACATAATCTTCGATGTCCTCTTCTGAACTCCACAAATCAATATCATCTTTGGATGTTAAATATTCTACTTCATGATAATCATGAATCTGTCCCGTCAAACGTTCAGATACCAGGACAAGCAGCTTTGCCATCTTCATAACAGAATACTGCTTGATTTCAGTTTCTTTTTGAAGCATACACATATGTTTATATGCTTCCAGATGTTCTTTCCTTAGAACATTTCTTGACACAGGGCCAATGATTACATAATCTGTCTCCACCCTCATGACACCATAGTAAATCTGATCATCTTCTAAATAGAAAAAAGGACACGTTTTCTTTTTCGAGATTTTATAAATACTATCATAAAATTCCACATTTTTATCCAGATGATGATGTAACCCTTTATCTGTTGAAAATACAATTTCGCAATTTGCGTTTAACATCAAAATCGGGATTTCCATCAAATCACTTAGTTTACTCAAGTATTCCGTATCCATCTTTCCACCTACTTATTCACTACCTCAACACTAGGGTTTTCGCCTGTAATACGTACCACAGCAAGGGCTCGCCCCTGATATGTAGTACAAACATCTGTCACGTAACTTTCTTTGCTGCAAGCTCTTGCACTTCCAAATCCTAAAAGTTCACAATCTTTTGTTTTACATTGTATCAGGCAATCTTTATTACTTTCAACTACATCGTTTTCACCGACCAGACTAATATCAATATAGCAGATATCTCCCTGTTTGAAATTTTTGTTTTCCCATTCTGTCTTAATCGTAAGTTTTCCTATCGCTGATACAAGTGCTTTTTTCCCAATAATGTATCCTTTTTCATCAAGCGCTCTTGCTTCAATTTTACCACTTGCATAAGTCGTTTTAAAGATAGCCTTATTACGTTTCACTTTTTTTCGCCCCACCTTTTCATTGTTGATCCATAGTTCAACTTCAAAAGCTGTCGAATAGACTTCCACCTCAGCTTTATTACCATCACATCCTTGCCACGACCACGACGTTATCGCATTCGTCCCTCTCCAAGTTGATTTCGAAACTCTGACTCCTGGATGATTTACCGGTTTCACACCAATAACGGGACCATTTTCCATCCCCCATACCATTTTCGCATATAAGCAGCTCATATCTGGATTTCCCAGAATGTCGATCACACCTGCTCCTGCCAAAAGCCATGGATATGGTCGATTGAATGCCATCCCACCTGTATACGACCAGGCTCCAATACCTGCTTCACCAATATAATCCCAGGCAGTCCACATAAAATCGCCAATCAAATAAGGATATTTTTTTACCATATTCCAATTATCATAAATATCCTGCGGAAATGTTTCTGTTCCTACCAGAATCCGCTCAGGATGCTCTGTTCCGTCTAGTTCATAACGTCCAGACCCATAATTATAGCCAACAATATCCAGCTTGTCGCAAAACGGACTTGTCAGTTGATCAACTTTTTTCGAATTTCCTCCTTTATTCATGTTGCTGCCAATAAAAGATGCCATCATATTAAAAAACAGACTTCCATTTTTCACCTTGCCGTCATCTTCCATGGCATTCTTCTTAGCTCCCGTATTTTGCTCGCCATCGTTGTAAATTCCATTTCCTTTTGCAGCTCGACTCATAACCATAAGATTCACACCACAAGTAACTGGCCGCGTATCGTCTAACTCATGCACTAATGCTATCATCTCGTCGGCAATTTTTGCGCCCTTCTCCGTGATAGGTTCTGCCAGTTCATTACCAATCGAATACATTATTACGCAAGGGTGATTATAATCTTGATGCACCATGGCCTCAACATCTTCTTTCCAGCACTCATCAAAATCCATGCCGTAGTCATAGGTATTTTTTCTATTAAACCACATATCAAAAGTTTCATCCATGACATACATGCCATATTTATCACATGCCTCTAAAAGTGATCTTGAGGCTGGATTGTGTGCCATACGAATCGCGTTAAATCCATTTTCTTTTAAAATGCGCACTCTCCTCTCTTCACTCTCATCGTAACATGCCGCACCTAAAATCCCATGATCATGATGGATACATCCACCTCGCAGTAATACTTCCTTATCATTCACAAAAAAACCATCTGTTCCATACAACAATTTTCGGATACCAAATTGCGATTCTGCCCGATCTATTTCTTGTCCATCTTGTTTTAGAGTTACAACCGCTTTATATAAGTATGGTGCTTCATCGGACCAAAGTTTTGCATGAGGCAGTTCTAATTCTATATTTGCCCCATATCCTTGCTCAAGCAAATTTGTTCCATCATAGATTTCGATAAGAACATCTTTATCCTCGACTTCCCGTGAGCATTGCACTTTCACATTGATTTTTGCGGGATTCGTAGAAATCGTACGAATCTCAATACCCTCTCTACAGATATGCACATCATTTCCTATAAGCAAAAATACCGGCCGATAAATCCCACCTCCTGTATACCATCTGGAGTTTGGCAATTTTTCATTATCCACAACCACTTCAATCAGATTGTCTTCCCCTGGCTTGATAACCTGATCCAATGAAACAGAAAACGGTGTATATCCATACTTATGTTCCGTTAATTGTTCCCCATTTACATATATTTTTGCATCTTTATACACTCCTTCAAAAAGGAGTTCCATATGCTGTCCTTCCCACATCTCTGGAACAAAAAAATTCTTTCTGTATTTATATATGTCTCCAACAAAATATGCATGTGCGCTACCACCTGCAGCGTCCGGTCTTCTCTCATCTGCAATTTGTGCATCATGTGGTAGCGTAACCTTTTCCCAGGTATTCATCCTACTATTTTGATATTCCCATCCATCATTAAATACTATTTGTCTCATACTTATCTCCTTTTGTCTGCCTTTTACTGAAACCGTATTTTTTTGAAATCAATATAGCCTTGCCCCTCATAACGAAAATAAAGTGCCTCTTTCTCTGTCAGTTGTTTCATTTCTCCTTCCGCTGTAACAAAAGAATTTTCATCATTCAACTGCACCGGGATTTGTGCCACCTTCTCTTTGCAATCTTCGTCAACATACACGCATAAATATCCCTTGGCTGCGCCACGTATTTCTGCAATAAGTTTCTTAGGACATGTTTTTTGGAAATCAAAATATTTGACCCCCGCAACAGCGCCATCTCTCATATTTGCAATATACTGATCACCACATTCTTCCCTATCTGCACCAGATTGCGTGAAATATGGGTGTTCTGACTTATCGCCTTCCATGTATGCATCATATGAAAAACTATCTTCTTTGCAAAACAAATTACATGCGATACGTGCTTCAAACTCTCCCATTGGAATCAATGCAGCTTTATTTAAACCGCACGACGTCATTTCAATCTGTGGAATATGGCCATCTGGTAAAAAGTAAATTTTTTCTGCACACCCCTGTCGATTACATTTCTTTTTATTTGTCTGTCTATGGTAAAAAACATACCATTGACCACCGACCTCAACCAACCCGCCATGAGTATTTCCAGTATAATTTCTAGCTTTTTCCATACTGTTTATCCCGTCTATTCCTATGTCACCAATACTTATGATTGTTCCGCCATATGTAAAACCACCCGTCGGAGAATTACTGGTTGCATAACAAAGTTCATGACTTTGCTCAGACGAATAGACTAAATAATACTTATCATTTATTTTTCTCGGACTAGATGCTTCAAAAAAAGCATGCTTTTCAAACGATGTTCCTATTGCCTCCTTCATGCCCGGAATCAATTGATATGTCTGACTTTTTACGGTAAGCATATCTTTCTCAAGTTCCACACACGTTCCCCCCATAAAGCTTGCTCCACCAAACTTCATGAAAAACTGGAAAATCTTTGGAAATTCTGCATTTGGCGCAAATCCGGTATACATATATATGTGACCTTGATCTAGCAAAATGCCAGGATCAAAATTATATGAATCTCCTTTTTTCTGACCATATTTTTTCCCATCTGCGTGTTTCACATACCCATAAAACTCATATGGTCCTGCAGGATTATTCGCAACAGCCACCGACGTATACATCTTATCGTGCAATTGATAGTATAAATAATATCTGTCATCGTATCCTTGACAAACATCTGGTGCATTCATATGTGACTTTCCTTTTTTATTAGCTGGATCCTGCTCTTTGCGATATATAATGCCCTCATATTTCCAATCTGATAGATCCGAAACCGGTGCTGACCACGTCACATAGTCGCGCATGCAAAATTCATCATCACCAAATCCATCATGACTTCCAAATATATAAAGTCTCTCCTCGCCATTTTCGTCGCGAAATACATGTGGCTCTCCGTCCGGTACATATTCGTACGACGGTAAATATGGGTTAAATGCTTGTCTTTCCATACTATTTCTCCTTATCATCCTTTAAAAATTTTGCCCCTGCAGGTTATAAAACTTACAGGGGCTGTAAAAAGAAGGGTATCAAATATACTATTTAGCCTGTTTTTCTCTCAAGTCTGCCAAAATATGATCCAACTTATAAACCTTACACAAAATTGCAATAATCACATAGACAACTGCTGGTATAACACTAAAAATCAGTCGAATTCCCATGATAGCTGAATCACTTTGTACCTCAAGTGAACCATCATAACCAAAACCGGAAAGTAAAAATCCTAACGTTGCAATACCAAGACCTGCACCAATCTTTGTTCCTACAGAGTTTACTGCTGCAATGGTTGTCTCCATTCTTTTCTTTCCCATTAACACATTATATTCTGCACAATCTAAAATCATCAAACCAGATAAATACGCAATTGGAAGTCCTGCAAAAGTGTAAAGAACTGCTGCAATCATAAGGATCGTCATATTATCTCCTGCAAAGAAATTCATTCCCCAACCAATAGCTCCACAAATAGCTCCAAACATAATAATCTGGCGAATCGTAACTCCTTTTTCCATCAACTTAGGGAAGATAAACATTACAATCAGTAAAGGCATAGAAAGTGCTGCTAACATTGTGTATCGTTCAATACCACCGCCAATATACTTAAAGTAGTATGTATATGCATTCATATTCAATACAAAATTGTAAAAGAATGCAATAAATACAGGAATATACAAGTGTTTATTCGATTTTAACAACTCAAAAATATCTGAAAATGAAACCTTACTATCTTCATCGTCTTCCAATGTAACCGTTTCTTTTACCAGTACAAATCGAAGTATACCAAGAACAGCCAAAGGAATAGCAAACAAGCCAACCAGTCTGGACCAACCCGCACCTGAAGTAGCCATCGTTGCCATCATGCTCGGGAATAACATAGATACCACTGCACAACCAATCGTCACTACGATACCACCGTATGCGTTAACTTTTACAATTTTCTCCTGGGTATCAAATGCACGCAACATATATGGTGTCTGATTTGAAATTAAAAATGTAGCAAAAATCGAATTTACCAATGTGTACATAATAAATATCCATGTACACTTAACCACAGTAGATACATTTTCCGGACATGTAAATAACAACCATGTACAAAGCCACAACGCTATAATAAAGAGTTCATATGGTCTTGCCTTTCCCCAACGTGTTTTTGTGTTCTCGATTAAATATCCGGCAATCAAATCTGTGATACCATCTGTCACCTTGGATATCAAAAGTAATGTACCAACCAATCCAGCAGGAAGCATTAACGTATCCGTGCAAAAAATTGTTAAATATCCCATGACAATTGTCATACATCCCATGGAAATTGCTCTGGCTTGCCAGCCCCAGAATTTTCCCATTCCTATTTTGTTATCGTTTTTTGTTCCCATTTTCTTATCCTCCATTCATTCTCTTAGGCTTGCTTGATGCTACTAATTTTAGCTGTACTTTTTGTGCTCAAATATCACTTATGTTACTTGTTTGATATTGTTGTTGTTTTTTATCTTATTTCTTTCCTTTATCCTCATTTGAAATCCACGCAACTTTGAAGTAACATATGCACTACAAAAGTAACATTTCTAACAGATTTTTTCTAAGCGTTACTATACGCTTTTCAAAAACGAATGGAGGCTTTTTATGAAATATTTTTACACGACCAAAATATCCGGACGAACATGGCGCATCGAAGATCTGGCTTCAACAAAAATGTATTTAATTGAAGGTGATCATACTGCTGCTCTGATTGATACAGGAAGTGGTGTGGGAGATCTCTACTCACACATCAGATCTCTAACTTCCAAACCACTCATTATCATTTTGACGCATGGACACCTTGACCACGCAATGGGAACCGGTTCTTTTCCACCAGATATTCCTATTTATTTGCACCCTGCAGATGAAACACTCTATCGTAATGACAGCGTACTTTCAAGAAGGCAACAATATGTAAAAAGTCAGCAGATTTTACGTGGCTTAAAACAGTTTTCTTACAAACCCAGAGAAGATGACTGGTATTCGGTAAGAGATTTCGAATCCCTTCTCCCTTTACATATTGGTCAACTCTTTGATCTTGGCGGCGAAAGGCTGCGCATTTGTCCCGGAGAAGGACATACCAGAGGATGTGTGACCATTTTATTAGAAGAAGAACGTAGTCTTTTACTTGGCGATGCTGTAAACGGGTCTATTTTTCTCTTCGACAAAGACTGCCTCAGCGTCAAAGACTTTAAAACAACTTTACTTCAGCTAAAAAAAGATACACAAGGATGTTATGACAGAACCTACCTGTGTCACGGTTCTGGTGATGGTGAAAACAATCTGATAGATGGCGCTATTTATATCTGTGATAAAATACTAGCTAAACAAGATGATCACTTTCCGCAAAAACGAATGGGACAAAAATGCTATTCTGCAAAAAAAATTTCCTTTCCCTATCGTTTTCATGATATTGGAGACCACTCCTCTGCTAATATTCTTTACAAAATTACAGAGTATTAAAAAAATGCTTAAGTCGCTTACCACGGCTTAAGCATTTTTCTATTGTTCCATTATTATAAATTTAATAATACTTCCTCAAATTTAGGCAACCACCATAAAGAATACCCAGCTCTTGTCGGATGGATAGCATCTTTCATATAAAGCGCAAGTTCATCATCCGATATATTATTGAACGATTCATCGTCGTAAAGATTTATCACCGTAATATCCCACTTATCCGCCATTTCACATAACGTTTCAACCATGTCCCCATACGTTTCATTATTATACTTACTGTTTGTATAGAAAATAATTGGACAATTATATTTTTCACGTACCCGGGCAATAATATATTCTATAGCTCCATATGTTGTTGTCGTATCAAACGATGTTTTATCTTTTATATTTGTATCCGTCATATTTCCAAGTTCGACAGTTCCATTTGCATCATTTGTTGATAATTGACAGATAAATGCATCCAATTTCTCCGCTGCATCTTCACTGTCCATATACTGATCCAAACGTTTCACATAACTATCTCCAACATTTTTTGTGCTTTCGGCATCGGCTAACGTAGTTCCAGATACAGCTTCCTTTATGCAGGTTGCACTATATTTTTTTTCAATATAATCTACCATACTCTCATCACAGGCACCATATCCTTCTGTCACAGATGAACCAAGCCAAAAATATGTTTTTCCCGATAATGGGCTCTCTGACAATGTCTCATAATTTGCAACAGAATACTTTTCGTTATTCCCCTTTGGTTCCACTGTAATTTTTTGCATAACAGTCTTACCCCCATATGTAAACACAACCGATGTATCCTTTGTAGTCAATTCCTCTTTTTGTTTACAATTGTAATTTATATTTTTCTCTGTACTTCCATCACTCATTTTTGCATCAATAACTACTCCCGTTGCATCAAACATCTCTCCCTCTTCATAGACAGTCTTGTCTGGTTCACTGGAAATCGTAAGCATCTGTACAGAAGCCTCCTCTTTCCCACATCCTCCCAATATTCCAATAGTACACATCATTGCTATTATTACACACATAATGTTCTTTTTTTTCATCGTAAATACCTCCTGTTTGACACTACAAATATCTGATACAATCGTTGAACATCTTTTTCTTTTTATATAAAAATGGACGGAAAACCGTCCATTTCGTTTGTTTTAATCCAAATACTGCGCTACCCACTCATCTGCATCTGTTGCCGTCTCAACTGGTGCCACTTCAATATCTGCCGTACATGTTGCATATCCATATAAACTAAATTCAAATGGCAGTGTATACGTTCCTTTTTCGGCATCATATGTATTTGTCACTTGCTCTTTCTGGTCTAACCAATCGGATCCATCCTGTTCACTCATCTCTCCAGAGCCATCTAAATCGCCATACATTGTTGCCGATTCTAGCTTAAGTGTTACGCAAGCATCGCCATCTTCATCTTCACCCTTTTCTACCGTTCCGTCAAAAACTACTTTTATACTAGGCTGTTCATCCATTGTTGCCGTCATATAAATCTTAACCGTTCCATCTGCATTTTCCTGATACAGCAAGTTCATATCATAGCCCCAGTTTGTTGCCCCTGTTCCTTCCGCAACTACTCCTTCTTTTGTTTTTGACCCACATCCTACAAAAGACAGCCCCATAACCAATACCATGATCATTCCCATTGCCATTCGTACACTTTTTTTCATCTTGTTATCCTCCTCGTTTATCGTGTCGATATCATTGATATGATAAGGATACTATGATCCTATTTGGCAAAATATCATCTATGTTATCTTTGTATAGTATATGTTGCAATTTTTTCAGTCCTGGAACAGCTTGGTAGAAGCGCAGACGCAAAAACGAGCCGGTCACCTGACCGACTCGTCTTTTTGAAAATAAGAAATGATGGGAAAGCAATTATTATGCTAACTCAGCCTTTAAAGCTTCTGTTAAAGCTGGAACGATCTTCTTGAGATCTCCAACAATACCATAGTCAGCAACATCAAAGATTGGAGCATCTGCATCTTTATTGATTGCAATAATGATGTCAGATTCTTCCATACCGGCAACGTGCTGGATTGCTCCAGAGATACCGATTGCAAAATATACATTAGGACGAACTGTCTTTCCTGTCTGTCCTACCTGATAATCCTGTGCCAACCAACCGTTTTCAACAACAGCACGTGAACAAGATACCATTCCACCAAGAACATTTGCTAAATCTTTCAACATCTGGAAATTTTCAGCACTACCAACACCACGTCCACCAGATACTAAGATCTTTGCGTCCATGATATTTTCAACAGTACCAACTGCCTTTACAATTTCCTGAATTTCAACATATTTGTTGTTCTTTGTAAATCCAGGATTGTAGTTGATTACTTCTGCCTTTGCACCCTTAACTGGTGTAATCTTCTGCATAACACCAGGACGAACCGTTGCCATCTGAGGACGGTTATCTGGACAAGCAATTGTTGCAATTGTGTTTCCACCAAATGCAGGTCTTGTCATAAGTAACTGGCCATGCTTTTGTGTATCTTCTTTTCCTTCTGGAACAGAAAGTGGGAAATCACCAATCTCAAGTACTGTACAGTCTGCTGTAAGACCTGTCTTAACTCTTGCTGAAACAGTTGGTCCTAAGTCACGTCCGATAGCTGTAGCACCAACTAACATGATGTCAGGCTTATACTCATTGATTACAGAAGCAAGTGCATGTGCATATGGTTCTGTTCTGTATGTTTCAAGTTCTGGGTCATCTACAACGATTACTCTGTCTGCACCATACTCAGCCAAAGAATCTACAAGATTACCTACGTTATGTCCTAAAAGAACAGCTGTTACATCTGTTCCCAAATCTGCAGCAAGTTCTTTTGCCTTTCCGATCAATTCGAAGGCAATGGAACTAATTTCATTATCTACCTGCTGTGCGTAGATATATACGCCCTTATATTCTTCTAATGCCATTTTATTCACCGTTTTCCTTCCAAATTAGATTACATGTTTTTCTTTTAATTTGTCCATGATATAAGATACAGATTCGGTTGGGTCTAATGTAACCTTTTCACCTGCACCCTTACGTACCTTATCAGATGCCTTAGCGATCTTTGTTGGAGATCCCTTTAATCCGAGATCAGAATCGTCAACATCCTTTAAGTCTGCACGGCCCCATACGGTTACTTCTTTGTCATATGCGTCAAAGATTCCGCCTGGTGTCATATATCTTGGTGTATTTAATTCAGAAAGAGCGGTTACCAGACAAGGCATCTGAGCCTTAATCATATGGTATCTGTCTTCATACTGACGCTTAACGATAACAGAATTGCCTTCTACCTTAAGATCCTCTGCATAAGAGATTACCGGAATACCAAGATGCTCTGCGATCTGTGGTCCAACCTGTGCAGTATCTCCATCAATAGCCTGACGACCTGTGATGATAAGATCATAATCAATATTTCTAAGTGCTCCTGCAATTGTTGTTGATGTTGCCCATGTATCAGCTCCACCAAGTACTCTATCTGTAACAAGAACTGCGTTATCAGCGCCCATTGCCATAGCCTCGCGAAGTACATCATCTGCCTTAGGAAGACCCATGGTAAGAACGGTTACTTCTGCACCGATTTCATCTTTGATTCGAAGTGCTGCCTCTAATCCGGCTTTGTCATCCGGGTTCATAATAGCAAGCATTGCTGCTCTATCAAGTGTTCCGTCTGGGTTAAACTTAACGCCACCCTTTGTGTCAGGAACCTGTTTAATACATACTACGATTTTCATGTATCTATTTCCTCCTATTCCTATTTCAGTAATGCACCAGAGATAACCATACGCTGAACTTCTGAAGTTCCTTCGTAGATCTCAGTGATCTTAGCATCTCTCATCATACGCTCTACGTCATATTCACGGATATATCCATATCCACCAAAGAGTTGAACAACTTCTGTTGTAACAGCCATTGCTGTCTCAGCAGCAAAAAGCTTAGCCTTAGCAGCTTCTACAGAGTAAACCTTTTGGTTTGCCTTTGCCATAGCAGCCTTGTAAACAAGAAGCTGTGCAGCTTCTACACGTGTTGCCATATCAGCAAGCTTGAACTGTGTATTCTGCTGCTGTGCGATAGAGCGACCAAACTGCTTTCTTTCTTTTGTATAAGCAACAGCGCGGTCTAATGCACCTTCTGCAATACCAAGTGCCTGTGCAGCGATACCGATACGTCCACCATCCAATGTATGCATAGCGATTGGGAATCCCTTTCCTTCTGGTCCAAGTAATGCATCCTTAGGAATTCTGCAGTCTTCAAAAATAAGTTCATATGTTGATGAACCACGGATACCCATCTTCTTTTCCTTTGTTCCAAAGGAGAATCCAGGTGCTCCCTTTTCTACGATAAATGCAGAGAAGTTCTTCTTCTTTCTGCCTCTCTTGTCTTCTGTAACACTTGTAATAGCAATAACGATATAAACGTCAGCAACTTTACCATTGGTAATGAAGCACTTAGAGCCGTTTAATACCCACTCGTCACCGTCAAGAACAGCCTTTGTCTGAGCACCCTGTGCATCTGTACCAGCACCTGGTTCTGTAAGAGCGAATGCACCAAGTTTCTCACCTGTTGCAAGTGGTCTTACATATTTCTGCTTCTGCTCTTCTGTACCATATGTCATAATAGGGTCAATGCAAAGTGATGTATGTGCAGAAACAACAACACCTGTTGTAGCACAAACTTTTGACAACTCTTCCACACACATAACATATGTTAAAGGATCGCATCCCTGTCCGCCGTACTCCTTTGGTACAGGAATTCCCATAAATCCACTTTTTGCCATCTTTGCAACAGTCTCAGCAGGGAACTGCTCTGTCTCATCAACTTCCTGTGCAAGAGGTTTTACTTCTGTCTCAGCAAACTCTTTAAATAAAGTACGCGCCATTTCATGTTTTTTATCTAAACCGAAATCCATGCTCTTCGTTCCTCCGTTTTCATAAATAATATTCGATGATTGCCCCGCTTATTATGCGGGGCTTGAAATCTTTTCTTACTGTGCGTCTACTGGTGTCTTTGTACGATCTGGGTTATATACATAGAATCCCTTGCCGCTCTTTACACCAAGGTTGCCACCACGAACCATCTTGCGGATGAGTGGACATGCACGATACTTGCTATCGCCTGTTTCCTTATAAAGAACATCCATAATTGCAAGGCAAATATCAAGACCAATGAAATCACCTAACTCAAGAGGTCCCATTGGATGATTTGCGCCAAGCTTCATTGCTGTATCAATACCAGCGATATCAGATACACCTTCCATCTTGATGAAAGCAGCTTCGTTAATCATTGGGATTAAGATTCTGTTTACAACGAATCCTGCAGCTTCATTTACCTGTACAGGTGTCTTACCGATTTCTTCAGAAATCTTCTTGATTGCATCTACTGTCTCAGCAGGAGTATTTACACCTGCGATAACTTCGATTAATTTCATACGATCAGCTGGGTTGAAGAAATGCATACCGATCATTGGACGTGTAAGTCCGTTACCAATCTCTGTAATAGAAAGGCTTGATGTGTTAGATGCGAAGATGCATTCTGGCTTAGCAATCTTGTCAAGCTCAGCAAATGTTGTCTTCTTAACATTCATATCTTCAAAAGCTGCCTCTACGATCAAATCGCAGTCTTTGCAAAGGTCTTCCTTTAATCCAGGAGTAATCTTAGCAACGATAGCATCAACAGCTTCCTGTGTCAATTTCCCTTTTTCTACTAAACGAGCATAGCCTTTTTCGATCTTAGCCTTGCCGTTATCAGCCCACTCCTGCTTAATATCGCAAAGTGCAACTTCATATCCATCAACCTGAGCAAATGCCTTTGCAATGCCCTGTCCCATTGTTCCTGCTCCAATAACACCAACCTTCATGTCAGCACCTCCATAAAATATACATTCATTATCATTATGCAAGACCCAGCGAGCACTGGGCCTTACCATTAAACTTTGAAAATCTTACTCGTATTTTTCAACGATTGTTGAGCAGCCCATGCCACCACCGATACAAAGTGTTGCAAGACCTCTCTTAGAATCTCTCTTCTGCATCTCATGTAATAATGTAACAAGGATACGACATCCAGAAGCTCCAACTGGATGACCAAGTGCAATCGCACCACCATTAACATTTACCTTGCTCATATCAAAGTTCAAATCTCTAGCAACTGCAACAGACTGTGCTGCAAATGCTTCGTTTGCTTCGATCAAATCCATATCATCAATAGAAAGACCTGTCTTAGCAAGAACCTTTCTTGTAGAAGCAACAGGACCAACACCCATGATTTCTGGTTCAACACCACCGAGTGCTCCAGCTACCCATGTAGCCATTGGTGTAACACCAAGTTCTTTTGCCTTTTCTTCGCTCATAACAACGATTGCTGCTGCACCATCGTTAATACCAGAAGCGTTACCTGCTGTAACAAGTCCGCCTTCCTTACCTGAGCAGCAACGTAACTTAGAAAGTGACTCTGCTGTTGTTCCAGCTCTTGGTCCCTCATCTCTAACGAAGTCAACCATTTCCTTCTTAACCTTAACAGGTACAGGAACGATTTCATCATCGAACTTACCTTCAGCGATAGCCTTTTCACACTTCTGCTGGCTGTTTGCTGAGAACTCATCAAGTTCTTCTCTTGTAAGACCATATTTATCACAAACATTTTCAGCTGTAATCATCATATGATAATGATTGAATGCATCTGTAAGAGCATCGTTAACCATTGTATCAATGATTGTAGCGTTGTTCATACGATATCCAAAACGTGCTTTTGTCATAGCGTAAGGAGCCATTGACATATTCTCCATACCACCTGCTACTACGATATCAGCTTCGCCAGCCATAATCATAGTTGCTGCATCGTTAACACACTTAAGACCAGAACCACAAACTACGTTGATTGTGATTGCAGGAACTTCGATTGGAAGACCAGCTTTGATTGCTGCCTGACGTGCTACGTTCTGTCCCTGTGCAGCCTGGATAACACATCCCATCTTTACTTCGTCAACCATCTCTGGCTTAACACCTGCACGATTTAATGCTTCCTTAATAACGATAGCACCAAGATCTGCTGCTGGTGTATTGCTGAGTGCTCCCCCCATTTTACCGATTGCAGTACGACATGCACCTGCTAATACTACTTTCTTTCCCATGTTCTTTCTCCTTTTTATTTCTTATTTGCTGTTTCTCTTTTGTTTTGTTATTTTTTTAACAAGCAAAAACAAAAAAAAGAAAACAGCGTTTCCGCATGAGATGATAGTAACACAAAACTAATCTTCTTGCAAGCCAACTTTTTCACACTTATGATGCCAAAAATCAAATTGTCAGAATATTCACATGCTTTTTTACACATAATGTTTTTGTATGTTTCTTATCTTCGTTAAAAAAATGTCAATATTTGGGCATTGTTGTGTTTTTCCCTCTCGAAAAAGGTCGCTTTTTTTGTGCTAAATTGTGTCTGTAGTGCAAACACTTTTTATTTTTTTCAGAAATATTTATTTTAAATTTTTTCTATCCATTCAAATATTCATTCCACCTGGCATTGGTTTCTTCTAGCACATGTTTCTGCATAATCCTGTTACGGTCACTTAGTATTGCAAGCATTTCATCTGCAATTTCCTCAAGTGATATTTTTTTATAATGAGATAAATAGCCTATCATCCGTTGTGCTGTCCAATCAGTGTTAAGATTTTTTGTTATCTGGTCACAAAACTGCTCTGGGTATCCCCGTTTTATCATAATGTCATATAGTTCCAGACTCTTAGGTGATTTCGGCTTCATATTATGCTCCATTATAATGTTCTATTCCATGTTAATCATTTAGGCTGCCTAGCCAGAAGATTTTCGCTTTCCCCTACGAATTTACACTACTATTATATTTGATGATTCTTTCAATAGCAACGATAGTCCGAAGTGCTTATTTTTATAATTCCAATGACTCTGCGTTCAATAAAAAATCATATACATTCATGATCAAAATACCTTGATCATTATAAAAAGGTTTTGGTGTATTAGATGTAATTATAATCTTCTTAAATGAATCATTTATTTTTAAAAAAGGTCGAATTTCCTGTGCCATTTTTGATTCCGTCTCTAGCATATATGCTGACTGGATATAATACTTTTTAGACCCCTTATTGCAGATAAAATCGACCTCCAATCGTTTTTTTACCGGTTTTGCATCCTCCCCTTTCTCAACAACTGTCAGATTACCAACATCCACATGAAAGCCCCTCATTCTTAGTTCATTGTAAATTACATTCTCCATAGCATGTGTCACTTCTATTTGTCTATAATGAATTCTTGAATTTCTGCGTCCCATATCCATAAAATAGTATTTTAAGGGTGTACCGATATAAGATTTCCCCTTAATATCATATCTATTCGCCGCTTCAATCAAAAAAGCATCCTCTAACGATTCAATATATTTTGTAATAGTGGTTGCGGTAATCTTTGAATTATTTACACTTTTAAATGTTTTCTGAAGTTTGTTAGGATTTGTCAGCGCACCAATTGCAGACGCCAGAACATCAAGCAATGCTTCCATTTCACCAACATTTCTAATTTTGTTTCGCTTTACAATATCACTAATATATGTCTCCTGAAACAGATTATCCAAGAGCGTCATTTTTTGCTCATCCGTTTCAGCTAATACCACCATAAGTAATATATTCGTTCCATCCATCATATTTGTTTCCATCATAGTAGCTCATAAATTCAGAAAAACTCAAAGGGTACATATGAAGTTCATCCCCTCTGCCTCCAAATTCAGTTGCAATATCTCTAGATAAAAACTTCGCATTGCTCCCCGTTACAAACACATCACAATTCTTCCTATCCGCTAAACCATTAAGCACGCTCACAAATTCATCTAGCAGCTGTACTTCATCTAACAGAAAGTAATATTTTTCATCATCCTGCAGCTGTTCCTTTGCCCAAGGGTAAAAGATTTTTGGATCTCGATATTCTATATTGTCGAATAAATCAAATGCCATCTCAATGATATGTTTTTCATCCACTCCATTTTCTAGCAAATGATTTTTAAACAAGGTCCGCAATAAATAAGATTTTCCACATCTTCTTATTCCTGTTACAATTTTTATCAGACCATTCCCTTCTCGCTTTATAAGTTGTTCTAAATAATAATCTCTCTTAGTGTCTTCTTATCTATCAACTTTTTCAAAATGTTTATTATGGTGGGGGGGTATTCTACATACAGTAAATGGATAAATATCGAATAAGAAAACGACCACACAGGAATATTTCCTATTCTTGTATGGTCGTTAGCTTCTTTTTGGTTCTTTTCTTATACTTTCAATCTATTGAATTACAATTTCATAGCAACATCCCATGCTCCCCAGATCACTGTGCGAAGATTTCCAACCTTCTTACAGTCACCGACGAGCGGTACATTGCCGTTGTTTGCAAGTGGTGCGGGAAGGTAACCTACAGACATGATTACATCATCGCCTTGAATTGCCTCTTTTGTTCCATCTTTGCGTTTAATAACTACACCGTCTTCTGTGATAGCATCCACAGCTGTTTCCAGGTAAACCGGAACTTTATGTAATTTGAAGAATTCACGAAGGTATGAACTGTTTGCAAGGCATACACCCGGAATCGCAATCAGATCATTTTTCATTTCAATGATTGTTGGATTTTTGCCCTGAAGATATAAGTCATAAGCAATTTCGCAACCAGTCAGTCCACCACCAACAATAATTACATTCTGTCCAACTTCTTTTTTCTTGAGCAGATAATCACAAGCTTCTGTGCTTCTTTCAATACCAGGAAGTTTATTGAATCTACGAGCCACAGAACCCGTTGCAACAACGACCTCGTCTGCTTCAATTTCATTCAAATCCTTCACTTCTGTATTCAGCTTCACTTCCACCTGCAGCTTAACCATTTCTCTGCGATACCACTCGATCAGGCTTCTGTCTTTTTCCTTAAAGCTTGGTGCTGCTGCTGCAATAAAAATACCACCCAGACGATCAGATTTTTCATAAATGGTCGGCTTGTGACCTCGCATTGCACAAACTCTGGCAACTTCCATTCCACCAATACCACCACCAATAATAGCGATTTTTTTCGATATTTTTGCAGGAACAATTTTGTATTTCTTACTCTGCATGGTTTCTGGGTTAATGGCACATCTTGCCATATGAATTGCATCCGAAGGATCCTGGTCGTTCGCAACACCCTCATAATGCGCCATAGTAAAGCATCCGTTGTGACAGCAAATACAAGGACGAATATCCTCTTCTTTGCCATTCATCAGCTTTGTAATCCACTCAGTATCTGCCAAAAATTGTCTTGCCACACCAATCGCATCCAGCTTTCCTTCTGCAATGGATTTTGCCCCTACATATGGATCCATTCTACCAGCAGCTACGACTGGGATATCCACAAACTGTTTGATGTGTTCTACATCAGCTAGGTTACAGTTTTCTGGCATATACATTGGTGGATGACTCCAATACCAAGCATCGTAAGTACCATTATCGCAGTTGAGCATATCATAGCCTGCATCCTGTAAATATTTTGCAGCCCTTTCACTCTCAGCCATATCACGACCAGCTTCTACATAGTCTTCCCCTGGAAGTGCTCCCTCTCGGAATCCCTTCGTATAAGAAACGACAGAATAGCGAAGTGATACCGGATAATCCTTACCACATTCCTTTTTGATTGCTTGTACGATTTCTACTGGGAAACGATATCTGTTTTCAAAAGATCCACCATATTCATCGGTTCTTTGATTGGTGTATTTCATGGTAAACTGATCTATAAGATACCCCTCATGTACCGCATGAATTTCCACGCCATCCACGCCTGCTTCCTGACACATTTTTGCTGTCTTTGCAAAAGCTTCTACCATCTCATGAATTTCTTCCACCGTAAGCGGACGGGATGGCACACAATCACTCCAACGGTTCGGTGTTGCTGAAGCACTCGCACAAATTCTCTCAACGTCAAAAATCGGTTTGCTGAGCACTTTTAAAAATGGATTATTTACCATTTTTTCCATCGTGGCATTTACAGAAAATGAGCGACCCATACCTGCTGTCAACTGAACAAACATTTTTGTATCTGTTTTGTGCAATTCATCCATAAATTCCTTTAACTGCTTAAATGCATGCTTTGCATTATAAAGCCAGCCACCGCCAAGCATATTTCGAATTGGCGCAATTCCCGGAAGAATTAATCCAGCGTTATTCTGTGCCTTTTCCATCAAAAAGTTGGCAGCTTCTTTGTCAAAGTGATGTGGCTCCATCCATCCAAAAATAGAGGTGCCACCCATAGATGTCATCACGATTCTATTTTTTATTTCACAATTGCCTATTTTCCATGGTGTAAATAGGACGTCTAACTCATTATTCATTATTACCTTCTCCTCAAACTATTCTTTTTTATTTGTAGCAAAATGCAGTTCCCGTAAAGCTTCAATATCATCACAAATGGTCTGCAGCGGACATACATCACAATCCAGAATCACATTTTTCAAAATATGGTCAAACGCTTCCGTCACCTCATTTACCTTTTTCGATACTCCGATCAAATCTTTTACAAAATCATAGTCACCCACGATAAAATATACTTGCACATGGTTCACGCCCTGTAGCCTTTTATAGTGGTCGATATAAATATTTCCAAGCGTTTCAAAGGTCAAACCTTGTTTTATCGCCTTCTTACTAACACGTACATTTTCCTTATTTTCAAAACTGGACGACAAAATCATATAACCCTCTGGGATAATTTTGTATCTTTCATAATCCAATTTTCGAACACCGATATACGCCTTATTGGGATCTTCGATATCATCGATTTGAAACAATGTCACCCGGGAAAAATTGGTATTCTTTTTGATATTTTGTAAATCATCACCAAGTAAAAATATTCTGTCTTCGCCGACGAGCGCATCATCACTCGTTGGCACATGGTAGACGATATTGTCCTTAAAGCGATCCCCCAGCTCAAAAGATACCTCTTTTCCCATTAGAAACTCATTTGCCTGAAGCATATTCCAATCGTAATCCCGTACCTTTAATTCGGTAAAATTCTGTTTCTGCAAAATGCTTACGGTTTCTTTTATTAAATTATCATATACATTCATACATTAAATCTTTTCATTCTTCTCTTTGTTATCATGATATTTTGATAGCTGGTCATATACTTTTTCAATCATTTTTCCATCACCATTTGTGATAAAAACGAGAAACAACAGACCAAAAATACACGCTAGCACAATGAGTACAATAAAATACCAAGCCATCTCTTTTCTCTCCTTCTACGATTCCTTTGCTTGATCCATGCCATTACCAGGTCAAATTATCTTCATAATCCACAAGGGTCGGATCTAACGGTTCTTCTCTGAAAACGTTCACCATATATTTATTAAATGCCTCACGCATTTCACGCTTTGAAACCGTACGTGCGTCCATAAGGTCATGTGGAATCCAGATCAAATGAATGCCTCTTTCTCTCGCTTGTTCCTCAAACATACCATGTAAACCACCCACATTTTTGCAGGATACATGGTCATACATAATAACAATATTTGCATTAAACTTTTCGCACATTCTCCAGCATTCATCCAAAGAGTTGACATATCCTCCATTCGTATGTGAACGCATCATCATCTTTTCATAAAGGATAGCCAGATCCACCATCGCTGCATCTTTATCGCCGATATGAATAAAATGATGTGCCAGCATACATTCCATATCAACCATAGCTTTTACGCCCCAACAGTGTGTTGTCCAATAAGAAAATTGTGTATAGTAATGCGCTGGACAAGCCCACACAATCGCGCGATATTTTGGCTTGTTTGCATCGTTCTTTTTATCTTCTTCATACCCTTTTTTCATCATGGCATCTACTTTGAGATCTGTTTTTAAGAAATTCGGATCCAGGCAGCCTGCTCCCATGAACTCATATTCACGGTATAAAGCCATTGCACCATTGCATACTTGTGGATAATCGGTACAGTTGATATCCCATTTGTTCAACATACATTGTGACATCTGGTTAAACATTTCGCTCTTTTCCCAGAAAGCGTCCCAATCCCATTTTACATTGTAATTTTCTTCAATAAACTGGATTGCCTTCTTCAGATTTTTCACGGCATATTCCTGCACTTCCGGCTCTAAAAATCGCTGCGGTGGCGTAACTTGAAACTTCGGAATATCTTTGAGCAGTCTCGCCATAAAGCTTATTTCACCAATAGAACCGTCGCATGGCATCGTCGAAGTAATAAATGTTTTTCCTACCATCGGATAATCATTTGCCACAGCCACACCAACTTCCGTTGCCGGGAATGGACAAATATCTGCTGCCAGACCAAACTTTTCAATTGCATCAATATATGTCGGATTACTGTACTGGTCTATTTCAGATGGCATACCAACTGTCATCATAGCAATATCCATCCATTGCAATGTTGGGAATCCCGCCATGATGAATTTTGGAATCATCTCATCAAACATAACCGTCGTATCTCTCAGCTTTGCAGCTTTTTTTGAATTCGGTCTTAAATTTTTATCTCGTTCTAAGAACATGAGTACATTATCGATGGAATTGCGCACGACCGTAAAGAAATATTCGTGTGTATAGCGAAGTTCTTTACCATATAAGCCAATCGTGTGCTTATCAATCGTGTTTGCTGCAGTCAGATAGGAAACCAGCCAACGATATCTCAGCATCGCCTTCATCATCAAAACAGGATGTCTTCCAAGTTTAAATGCCATATAACCGTATAACTTCAGCCATCGTCCAAATTCATAGAAGGTATCCCGAAATCCCTTCCATTCTCTTCGCGTCATCGCCTTGCGATTTTTATCAAAAAAATCTCCCATGCCCTTTCCTGTTTTTGGATTATACATTACGCGTCCCCCTTCCCCTGTTTTTTCAGTTTTTTAAATTCTAAACTTTCCACAAAGGCTTGCACTCTTGTTCGCAACTGACCATTGGCACGGGAAATATAAGGACGGTCAATCGATAATACAGGAATACCATATTCTTCTGGCATAACATGGCTTGCCAAAGTTCTTTCAAACGACCAATAGGTACAGAACTTCATTTGCTCATATATAACACCATCTGCCTTGTATTCATCAAAAAGCTGTTTTACATGTTCCTTTCGATAGTCCAATTTATGGTATGCGCAATTTCGCGGACATTCTGTCTCTTTTAAGTTTTGTCTGCAGATCTGCGTCAATGCATCCTCATCATCTGTTAGTTGAATCTCGTTTCTACCTGGTATGGATCCGTAGCAAAAACGGTCAAATACGACCAATGCTCCACTTTCTTCTATCTGCTCAATACACATCGTATCATCAATTTCTGATCCAACAATTCCCACTCTGGCTCTATACTTAGACACAGGATCCGGCTGACGCGTTTTCAGTTCCTCTAGTGTCTCCTCCAGATATGGTAAAATCATATCTTTTGGACATACAAAGCTGACGAGACAGATTTTATGGAATTCACTTCCCGTAATAACCGGATTTAATTCTTTGCGGAAATCGCCAATTTCACGAACGATTCTGCATACTTTGTTATATTTCTTTACCGCCTCGCGGATTGCAACATCCGAAATATCTACACCATATACTTCATGTAATGGCTGCAAAATTTTTCTTGTGACTTGTTCTTTTAAATGCTCTACACAATCCTCATCATCTGCATATGGAATATCCATATAGCATCTGACGAATTTCTCATGGTCATCATGCAAGTGCAAAAGTTCCATGTTTTCCATTGCACGGTTCATCGGTTCGCATACATCAACGCCCAACAAACCGTCCAAAAAATTATAATTTCCCTCAATTGCTCTTTCTAATAAGGCTCTTGAATATTCACAGGCGCTGTTTGCCATATAATATGTAGCAATTTCCACACTACCGGTATTCGGCGCACGCAATCGAACCGAAAAACAATCGCCCAAATTCATTAAAACTTCCGGAATATGATAGCAGGTATAACCCAAAGCCACTTTTCCGTCCGCTTTTGCCTTTCGAATCAAATCATTTTGTGCATCCTCTAAAAGATGTTCAAAATAAATCATATGTTTTAAATCTTTCATGACTCTGTTTCCTTTTACATAATTCCAAATTTTTTCAGTGCTTCATATGTTTCCTTCACACATACGTTATTGTCATCCATCAACATAAAATCTCTTGCTGCCGCATCAAAACGTGCGATCTCCTGGTCTGATTTTACAATGCCGATACATCTAAGATCATCCAAATCCACATTCTCTAGTAGTGTCTCATCTTCGATGCGATTAAAAATACAAGCAATTTCATCGTACTTAACCGCTTCACTGGCTACTTTTGAGATGGATTTGATCACCTCAATCCCTTTGTGACTTGCGTCCGATACCAGAAGTAAATGCGTTACTTCTTCAATGACGCGCCGGTTTACCTGCTCGATTCCTGCCTCACAATCTATGACGATGTAATCGAACTGGTTTCCAATCGTTTCAATCACACTTTTTAAATAAGAATTGATTCTGCAGTAGCACCCCTTTGTTTCTGGACGGCCAATCGCCAAAAAGGCAAAATTGTCTTTTTCTACAATAGCTTCTGAAATCTTGTATCTGGATTCGCTCACAAGCTCTAGCGCAGTTTTCGTGTCACCGCCTTCTACCGTATTTATAATTTCAGTGCGTATATCATCAAGCGTAAGTTTTACATCTACACCAAGCGCTGTGGCCAATCCAATTGCTGGATCTGCATCAATGGCTAAAATCTTTTTATCCTTGAAATTCTCACTCAGAATTTTCACGATAATAGCGGATAAACTGGTCTTGCCAACGCCCCCTTTTCCAGTCAGCGCCAAAATCTTTGTCCCCATATCCTCCTCCTTACATGGAATGTTAAAAAATTACCAATTGTTACTTTTCTATTATATTTGATATTTCTGTGAATAGCAACGATAGTCCCGCTATTCCCCCTTTTTGTTCACCATAATTTTTCCTTCTGCGGCATCGTCATCCATAATGATTTCATCCACCTGAGGAACCACAATGGTGCCTTTTCGTGGATTTTTGATACTGATCATTGGTGTACAGATTGTTGCCTCAACCTCAGATTTTTCAAATGCCAGATCAGTGTCTATCATTTCACAGTTTATCAGCTTTAAATTTTTGCAATAGCAAAGCGGCTGTGTTCCAATGATGGTGCAATTCTCAAATGTCACATTCTCGCAATACCATGCTAGGTATTCCCCTTTTACCACGCTATCTCGGATTACGACATTTTTTGCATGCCAAAATGCATCTTTCGTATCCAAATCACAATGTTCAAATTTAGAATCTGTAATGTATTGGAAAGAATATTTCCCTTGCAACGACACATTGCAAAAGTCCAGATGTTCAGATCGCATCATAAAATATTCACTTTTAACTGCTGTATCTTTCATGGCGATGTCTTTTACAAACCAGCCAAACTCCGTGGAGTCTACATCGCAATTTTTCATTCTTATGTGTGCACACTCGCGGAGAGCTTTGATCCCATGAAGCTTGGTATCTGCAATGCATATATTGGTTGTATACCAAAGTGCTGCCCTGCAATTTTCCGTCATTTCACTGTCACTGACTTTTACTTCATCATCATGCCACAGAGGATAGCGCAAATTGAAAAAGCTGTTGTTCACCTCTACATTTTTGCATTCTTTTAGGGCACTTTCTCCATCTGCCGGACCATCAAAACTACAGTTTTCAAGTACAATTCCGTCACTTCCATAAAGTGCACGTTCCGCATCAAATGTTTGTCCTTTTATTATCTTTTCCATGTTCAAATCCTCTCTTCTTATATATCAACTTTTTCAAAATGTTTCATTTTCACCATAAAAACACCTTCAAACTTTATTATAGTCTGAAGGTGCTTATTTTTAAAGTTACGATTCATTTATTTTTGAGCCCTTAAAATGGGCATCTAAATTACACCATAGGATTTGCTGGTAATGGTCTGTACTTTGCCGTGTAATAATCACATTCAATACGGATAACACTAACAATCGAAACCAATTTCTCATTGAATTCAAAATCCTTGCCTGTCTGTATTTTCATCAATGTGCTCAACGCTTTCATTTTTTCCTGCGGCTCATCTACAATCGCAGCTGTTCCGAATCCATCAAAAGAATAATAACTGCATCCATATTGGCATGCCATTTTTCCTTGGAACGGCTGAACATCACATTCAATCTGAACGCAGCAATCAGCATTGGCGCGGATTACATCAAGCTTGCGACCTTCCAACGCTCCATGCACATAAAATACTAGCTTATCCTCTTCAAAAGCGTAGCCATAGTTCATAGGCACTATGTATGGCTTGCCCTGGTCTACTAACCCAAGGTGCAAAACCTTTCCCGTATCAAGGATGTGTATGATTTCTTTTTGTTCCGTTACTTCTTGTTCTCTTCTACGCATATGTATCCTCCAATCATATCTATCATCAAATACTTATTTTTTCATCAATTGGCCACGATTTCCTAAGGGCTGCATAGGAAATCAGGAAATTGGCAAGCCAGCCTGCCGGTACCGCGAGCCAGACAAATGCAATACCAAAACGTGGGGCAAAAAGCAGTGCAACAGACAGACGGATTGCAAGGTTTACCATGTTGGCAACGAGAAACGGACGCATAATTCCAAGTCCACGAAGAACACCATCGGTTGCCATCTTGATTCCCATGAATATGAAAAAGTACCCAAGCCATCTCATATAATCCCCAGACACCTGATATGCTAAAGCGGTTCCGTCTTTTCCCAAAAATAGTGAGGAAATTTGCGTATGCAGTGTTTCAATGACTACAAAGGCAAGCACCGCAAAACATAAATCTAGCACTAATGCAGCACGATATCCTTTTTTGATACGATCTACTTTCTTTGCGCCCAGATTCTGAGAAACATATGGCGAAACTGCGTTTCCAATTGATACAAATATCAATGAGAAAACATTTTCTACACGCATCGTTGCCGCATAACCCGCAAGTGCCTGTGTACCGAACGGATTGACAACTGCCTGCACAATCATCATACCAATGGACACCGTAGACTGCTGCAAAACGGACGGCACCGCAATGCGAAGCATGAGATGTAATTCCTGCCCATCAAACCACTGAAAAGGACTGTTATATCGACGCATTCGACAAAAGAAAATCAATAGCGAAATCACTGCGGAAATCCCCTGTGCAATCAGTGTCGCAAGCGCTGCTCCAAAGACGCCAAGACCTAGGCCTGCCACCATCCAAAGATCCATAACTATGTTTAGAACAGAAGAAAATATCAGAAGTCCCAGAGGTATCTTTGATTCCCCTATAGAAGTAAACATGGTAGAAAGAATGTTGTACATAAACAGAAATGGGAAACCCACAAAATAGACCCGCAAATACAGCACTGCATCATCCAGTATATCAGCAGGTGTTTGTAATAAGCTCATCATCGCATGAGAAAAGCCAAATCCAAAGACGCCGAGAAATATGCTTAAAACCAGAAAACTAATCAAGGAGGTTGATACAATTGTTTTCATCTTGCCATACTCTCTGGCACCAAAATAGCGACTCACAAGTACGCCTGCACCTACACCCGCGCCAAGTGCTACACAAATAAAAACATTCGTAAGCGCTGCACAGGCTCCCACCGCCGCAAGTGCAGAAGAACCGACAAACTGCCCAACAATGATGGAATCCGCCATATTATATATTTGTTGAAAGAAACTACCGAGAATCATCGGCATTGCAAAAACGGTTAATGCTTTCAGAGGTGTGTCTGTAATTAAATATTCATCTTTTGACATGATCTTTTTTCCATCTTCTTATCTTTAAAATTTCGCATCCATTGCTTTTTTATAATGTTTTTACAGCGGTAGAACGTCAAACGCAAAATACACTATACAATGGCACTGACTTTATCCCATTTACCATTCCAAAATTTCTTGCTGAAATCCGGATTGCATAAACCGGGGTATATTTTTCCATATAAACCATCATACTTTTAGCTTTCACATGGTTTCCAGCTTTACATTCTACCGGAATTACATGACTATCTTTTTGTATAAGGAAATCCACTTCTGCCGTATTATCTGATTCCCAGTAATGAAGGTCATATCCATTCGTTTTCAATGCAATTGCAACATAGTTCTCTGTCAGTATTCCTCGAAAATGCTCTGTTTCCTTACCCTGTAGCGCTTCCAGAGTCATTCCAAGTCTGGCGGACATAATACCCATATCACTATAGTACAATTTGAATGCACTCACATCCTGATATGCTGCAACCGGATAAAATCCCTGACTACATTTCATACACTTATTCACAATTCCAGCCCGAATCAGCCAGTCAATCGCATCCCCATATTGAGATGATCTCGCACCTGATTTTATCAACTTATACTGAAATTTTTTAGCATCCTTTGCCAGCTGTGCCGGAAGCGAATCATATGCTTCAAAAATACGTACCGTATCTGACTGATTCGCATATTTGGTCATGTCCGCAATATAAGAATTTAATAACATCTGCCGGATTTCTGTCTGCTCTATAGGGCTGTCTTTTGCAAGATCCGCCTTCACTGCTGCAGGCATTCCACCTACAATACAATAATGGTAAAATTCCTGCATTGCCTCCTCATGGAGCATTTCATCCAGTGGCTGATTGTTTTCATAATGTTCCCGAATCGTATCTGCAAGCATCTGTTTTCCCTTTGCCCACAACACCTCTTCCAAATCCATCGGAGACATAGTCAGCATCTGGACTTTGCCTACCGGGAAAGAATATTTTTCCCGATTTACCGCTACGCCAAGCAGGCTTCCTGCTGCGATCACATGATATTCCGGAGCCTCTTCCGAAAAATATTTTAACGAAGTTAACGCTCTTTCACACATTTGAATTTCATCAAAAATAATAAGTGTATCTTCCGGTACAATCTTAGCCTGATAGTATTTTTCCAAAACAGATATCACATGATCTGCATGAATATCTGTTTCAAAATATTTTCCGATTTTTTCATCTGTTTCAAAGTTTACATAGATGGTATTCTTGTAATATAATGCTCCAAACTCACGCATCTCAAATGTTTTTCCGACCTGACGCGCACCGTAAATCAACAATGGCATTCTACCATTTAACATCTTTTTCCATTCATATAATTTTGATGTTATTTTGCGTTTCATGTGTATGCGTGCCCCTCCTTTCTCAAAATTTCTTGGTGTGTTTTAGTGTATTATATTACATTTTTTTATATGAATCAATGTCATTTTTTGCAGCAGCCAACTTAAAGCAATTCACAATAATGATGGATGGAGCAACTAACAATCAAATAGCATCGTAAATTAAATAACAGGGGAAGAATCTTTGTTTACCCAAAGTTTACTTTCCCCTGTTATAGGTTTTCCATATTCATCATCATCGGTTCACATAATTTAATATAAGCACCAGAATCATCATATGTACAGGATAAAACGCATAACAAAGGTACTGGAACGGCTTACTGTGATATCCTTGTCTTCCACGATATAACCAGATTGGCAGCAATGCAAAAAGAGCTATTCCCTGCTGACATATTTCAAATTGTATTCCACCTAATTGTACCGGATACATCAGGCCACCTAGCATTTCCACATTAATCCAATAAAGCGCAGCGATTTGTCCCAACAGACACCACCATTTTCTTTTACGGAACAAATAGAACACAAAGACTGTCAAAATACCTGCACCGTAGTAATCTACCATGCTTAATGTTCCAAGTAAGGCTCCTACGGCAACAACTAGAACAACCGTTATTACATATAAAAAGACGTTCTGTTTTTTGCGCACGGTTTCCATCAAATGAATCCCTAGAAGCGCCAGCAAAAATGTCCATATGACGTTCTGATGAAATGGATAAAACCACGTGCCACCATACATCAGGTCAAATGGAATCTCAGAAATCAAAGCAAATGCCAATAAACGAAGCATATACTTTTTAAAACTATGTGTGTGAAAATATCCTTCTACCGTCATAAAAGCAAAGATAGGAAATGCTACACGGCCTGCACAAGTCAACCACTCCTGCGCTGGAAGCAAGGTTGCCCAAAGATGATCCATTAACATAAGTGTCATCGCCAGAATATGTAGAGTAGCCACACTAAGATTAAACGTTTCGGTAGTTACTGTATTTTGTTTGTTCATTGACTTTTTCTCCTCTGTTGTTATAAAAAAACGGAAACCTTGCTGAACAAGATTTCCGTTATGTAAGAGAGCGACAGACGGGACTCGAACCCGCGACTTCCTCCTTGGCAAGGAGGTGCTCTACCAACTGAGCCACTGTCGCATTTATTATGTTGTGTCATCTCCGTGACGACAAAAATTATTATATATAACCTTATATTGTTTGTCAACAAAAAAAATAGAATTTTTTCTAATTTTTTTCATATACTCTATTAGACACTGAAAAATAGGAGATTTGCCGTGAGTAAGAAAACAAAAATTGTTGTATTTCATTTAAAGGAATTGATATATACTGCTGCATTTGCCGGTCTCGGTGTGCTTCTGGTCATCCTTTTATGTTGGATGTTTTCCACCAAAGATAAACCAGAACCTGTACAGGAAACCATATATATACCAGGTGTTTATACGGCAGGCTTCACTATGAATGACAGTGCCATTGAAGTGCAGGTCGTCGTAGATGAAAATCACATCAATGACATTTCTTTTGTAAACCTTGAAGAATCCGTAGCGACCATGTACCCACTGATTCAACCTGCGCTCGATTCCATCAGTACACAGATTTATGAAACACAGTCTCTGGATCACATTACTTACGAAGCCAACAACCAGTACACGACCGAAGTATTACTTATGGCTATTGAGGATGCATTAGACAATGCCAAAGTAAACGCTTCCTCGCGCAAATGAAGACAATACATAACGATTACATTTTTTCATCAAAATCAAATCTTGTCACACTGCAATTTTTCACACCATACGAAGCATACTCCTCATTCGTCATATCATGAAAATACGAGCAGACCACACGGGCAATGCCATTATGTGTCACCAGCATGTAGGTTTTGCCCGTTTCTTTTTTTAATTCGTCCAAAAGATTGTAAATGCGCTGAGCTAACTGCAGCATAGACTCCCCACCTTCGTGGCGGCATACGAACTGCTTTTTTGCCTCAAAGAAGTCCGCAGCATTTCTCGGCGAAGTGCCTTCCCATTTGCCAAAATTCTGTTCCACCAGCCGCGGTTCCATGCGCATAGGCGCACCTGTCATTTCTGAAATATGCCGCGCCGTCTCTGCAGCCCGGATCAGGGGCGAATACAAAATCTCATCTATAACGATCCCTGCCTCGACGATCTTTTGCCCGGTCGCAATTGCCTGCGTATGTCCCAAATCTGTCAAGGCTACATCCGTCTGCCCGCATATCCGGTCTGCCACATTCCACTCACTCTCTCCATGTCTCACAAAATAAATTGGATGCATTCTATGTCCTCCTGTGTATAACGTTTTTACCATCATACCATAGGAAGATACATTTCCATATAGAAAAAGAAATCCCTGTCCTTTCTGCTTATGAGTCTTATTTTATAATCCACATCCTAACTCCGTTTGCAGCAGATGGAAATCTCCAATGCCATACTCACATGGCTTTTGCACTTACCAAATCCGACACAGGCTTTCTTTTTGGACTTTTCCATATTATACTCCCTACATGGATATCACAGAATTATTGACGAAGATATTTCTTCCATTCCTGTCGCTCATGCAACATACGCCTCACTTCCATGATCTTCTGCTCATCTGTCTCCTCAATGACAACATAATAGATCACATAATGTTTTACATAAATTCGATAATAAGGATACGGATGTTGCCTTTTTGCGCGATATTGTTCATAGGCTTCCGGACACTGTAAGCGCTCTAGAATAGCAGACTCCACCTCAGACACTAAATCCTCAGCGGCTTTATCATTCTGTAAGACCTTTCGAATATATCTTAAAATATCCGAAAAATCATCATAGAATAATGGCAAATATCGTAACTTATATTCATTTTTCATTCGACTCCCTCAATTTTGCAAACATTTCCTCATGTGTCAGCCGTTCCTCCTGCAATGCCGCCATACAATCTGCATATTCCAAGGCTCTTTCTACAGTTCCCGTCAAATTGGTATATGCATCAATGCTAAGAACAACCATGGTTCCATAACCATTTTTTGTCAAATATACAGGATCTCCCTGTTCTACTACCTTTTCAATCTCCGTAAATTTGTTTCTCAGATCAGATACCGGTCTTATTTCCATTATTTTATCATCTCCTTATCATAATTTTATCACTTATATATATTATATATGTCTAACTCATAAAATGCAAGAAAAGAAGTGCCGTCTCCAGCACTTCTTTTCTATATCATTCTATATCTATGATCCTACTCCGTCTTTCCCAACTCCTTGCAGATACGGTCATATTCTTCCTCATCCAACTTGTAATGCTTCTTATAGAGGAAATAAGAAAGTAGCATCAAAATGCCCGGCACGATGGACATAAAGATCAAAAGCCCCATAGCCTGCTGATTGGTCACATGAGAAAGCACTGCGTTGATCTGGGACAACTTGCTTGCCTCTGTGATCAGGTTCTGATTGCACTGCTGCTCTAATTCTGAAATCTGGTTGGTATAATCGGTAACCCCCAGCAAAATATATGCGGCTGATGTGACCGCTACAATGATGGCTCCACCCAGTTTGGTGATAAAAGGACGTAGGGATGTGATGATGCCTTCATCACGCGAACCAAATTTGAGTTCGTTGTACTCGACCGTATTCATAATAGAGATCATCATGATCAGATAGTAGCAATACTGTCCGAAATTACAGAGCATATAACCGATCATAAGCACCACAAACTTGCCCATGCCCTTGCCCGGCATCAGCCCGGAGGCAAAGATCATGACATAACCGATGGTTGCGATCACAGCCATATAGCCCATGAGTTTCTTACGATGGATATGACGTGAAATGGTCGGATAAAAGATCATCAAAAATGCCGTAACCGACATACCGACGGTCGTAAACAAAGAATAAAGTCCACCTTCATATCCATAGATAGAATAAATATAAGTCGAACCGATACCGCCCACGATCAATCCATTGCCGATCTGCTGGATCAAAAAGATGACTGCTACCCAGATCAACTGATCGTTCCGAAAGATCGTATGTATCAGTTTCTTGAAACTGAACTTCTCTTTCGCCTTATTCTCCCGCGCCGTATCGCGGTGCTCCTTAGTACCAAAAATGGTGATACAAAGAAAAAGCGGTGCTAAGATACTGATCACCAGCGCAATCCTACCGTATGCGTAAGCAGCGTTACCGCCAATGGCATTCTTGCCTGTCGTAAAAAGCGGTATCAGGATCGTTGCCGCCGTACCACCAATACCGGCAAAAAGCGTAGCTCTCGAGGCAAACTGGTTTCTCGCATCTGCATCGGAGGACAGCGCCGGAACCATGCCCCAATAAGAAATATCGTTCATGGTATAGGTAATACTAAAGGCAAAATACATGACACCAAAAAATACCACGAACTTCCAGCCCTGCAACTGCACATTAAACATCAGATAAATAACCACCGAGGTCGATAAAATGCCTGCCAAAAGCCATGGCTTGAACTTACCATATTTACTTCTGGTGCACTCGATGATATTGCCCATGATCGGATCATTAAAGGCATCAAAGACACGCGCTCCGATCATAATACCGGTGATGGCGGTCAACTGCGCTGCCGTCAGCGAATGGGTAAACAAGACAAAGGTCAAAAGATAACTGTTGATCAGTGCGTAAACCGCATCACGTCCCATCGTTCCCAGCGGATAAGTGATTAAATTCCGCTTTCTGAGTTTTTCTTCATTCTCCATAAAAAATACCCCTTTCCTACTCTCCATATTATATGTGTATATTCTACAACGAATAGAAAAGATACGCAATTCTTATGTGCAGTTTTCATAATTTATATCCTCTTCTTGCAGATATCCGCCAGACAGCATTTATCACAATAAGGTGCAGTCCGCGCAGTACACACGGCACGTCCGTGATCGACCAGACGATGGCAGAGTTCACTGCCCTCCTCCGGTGGAACAATTTTCCAAAGTTCCATTTCCACCTTTTTCGGATCCTTGATGCCGTCCACCAGCCCGATCCGGTTGCAGAGTCGGATACAGTGGGTATCCGTCACGATCGCCGGCTTGCCAAAGACATCCCCCATGATGAGATTGGCACTTTTTCTTCCTACCCCAGGTAAAGAAAGCAAAGCATCAAAATCATCCGGCACATGGCAGTCATACTGATCGCGCAGCATCTTCATGCAGGCACTGATGTCCCGCGCCTTGCTTTTGCCCAGTCCACACGGATGGACATATTTTTCGATTTCTTCCGGGGTCGCCTCCGCCAGCGCCTCTACCGACGGATAAGCCGCAAAAAGATCCTGCACTACAACATTGACTCTGGCATCCGTACACTGGGCAGCCAGACGCACGCTGACGAGCAGTTTCCACGCATTATCATAATCCAGGGTACAATGGGACTCCGGGTATTCTTCCTTTAATCGTTCTATGACAAGTTTTGCTAATTCTTTTTTTCGCATCCTTGTTTCTCCTCCTATTGATTTTGTAAATCTATTCTTCCGCTTTCAAACATTGCCTTGACCTCTCCTATAAAATAAAGGGATCCAAAAATAATAATACGTTCTCCCTTTTCTTCTCCCAAAGCGATTGCTTTATGAATTCCATCCAAAAGATCTCCACTTACGGAAGCTGACATTCCATCTTCCAAAAGATCCTGGCACAACTCGTCCGCCTGTAAACTGCGGCTGGTATCAACCGTAGCACACAAAAAGATGTCTGCCAGCGGATACATGGTCCGCATCATCGACCGATAGTCCTTATCTGCCATAACCCCCACCAAAAAGACAAATTTTTCATCCGGAAACATGTTTTTTAGTGAGTTGAATAAAGCTTCAACTCCCTGTGGATTATGAGCTCCATCTGCCAAAACATACGGTTTTTCGGACAAAACTTCCATTCTGCCAGGCCACTTAGCTTCCGCTAACCCTTGTCGAATAATTTCCTCTTTTTTCGACAAAAAGTTATCCCCGAGATATCCACAATGGTTATTGAATAATGTTTCCACTACCCCCACAGCCAATGTAGCGTTAGCCCTCTGAAATACGCCGTTTAGCGGTATTTCGTAGGTTGAGATTTTTGTCAACAAGTTATCCACATTTGTAATGGGGACATCCAAAATCTCCGCCTGTTTTTTGATCACATCCGCTGCTTTTTCATCCATAATTCCGAGAACTGCATGCGTACCTTTTTTCAAAATCCCGGCTTTTTCCGCTGCAATTTCTTCTATGGTATTTCCAAGAATTGCTGTATGATCAAATCCGATATTTGTAAACGCACAAACCTCAGGAACAACTGATAATCCTGCAGTCGAATCTTTCGCCCCACCGAGTCCCGTTTCTAAAACCACGAAGTCACAGTTTTTCTCTTTAAAATATAGTACTGCCATTCCAAGGCACAAATCAAACATCGTTGTTTCCTGTTTCATCGGAAGCGCTAACACACGTTCTCCTATTCGTATGACATCTTCTTTTCTGATTTCTTCTCCGTCGACAACGATACGTTCTGTAAAGCGGATCAGATGTGGTGATGTAAATCTTCCCACAACAAAACCGGCAGCATGTAATATACTACTTACAAATGCTGCCGTTGATCCTTTTCCATTGGTTCCGGCAATATGGATGATCTGCATCCCCTCTTCGGGGTGTCCCAGCAGATCCATCATCTCTGCGGTCACATCTCTTCCATATGCCTTTCCAAATCTTCTTTTTGATTGTATGATTTCGATAATTTCTTCGTATTGCATGTGCGCTATACCACCATGATAATGCCTCCATCATTGGCATACATACTGCTGACACCTGCCGTATCAACAATAAAAATCTTCTTAAAAGAGGCTACCTTTTCTATTTTTTCTTTTAATTGTAGCGCACGCTCCTTACAGTTACAATGAGAAATTGCAAGAATACGATTTTCACAGTTCTGTGTCACTTCCATCATAGACTGCACCATACGATCCAATGCCTTGTTCATTCCTCTTGCCTGCGCCAACTGTTGAATGGAGCCTTCCTCGGTCGATCCCATGATCGGCTTGATGTTGAGGGTGCTGGCAAGTTTTGCCTTCAGATTGCTGAGGCGCCCTGCTTTTCGCAACGTCTCCAAAGATTCCAATACGAAAAATGTATGCTGCTCTTCAATGTACTTTTCTACATTTTCTACCACTGTTTCAAAATCCATGCCTGCCTCTTCACAAGCCGCAATATGCAGTCCAATCAAAGATTCCCCGATGGATGCTGATTTCGAGTCGATGACGCAGATTTTTTTATCTTCATTGTCCTCTAAAAACAGATCTTTTGCCAGGCAGGCACTATTATAAGAGCCACTCAATTGTGAAGATAATGTAATCACATAGATATGTTCCGCATCACAATCCATCGCCTGCATGTAAGCGTCTGGTGAAGGACATGCTGATTTTGGTCCTTCTTCACTTTCTGCCACTTTTTTCAAAAAGTCCGCCTGATCAAAGGACTTATCATCGACGATTTCGGTATCTCCTATCTGTAATGTCAATGGAACATTCTCAAAATGTCCGTCTTCCTGCATTTCTTTTGATAATTCGCCGCAACTATCAATAATTATTTTATACATAAAAACGCCTCCCGCTACGTTTGTGGTTTTGTTTTATTTCTCACGTGGTTTTGATTACTACATCATATTAATACAAAAAACCACTTTTGTAAATAGTTTTCCTATATTTTCCTAGGAAAAACACCACTCCCTGTTTCTACAGCAGAATGGTCAGAATGCAAAGCGACTGATTCTCAAAATATGTGATTTCACGCGCTCCATTACAATAACGAAAGACCTCTTCCTTATCAATCAGATGTTCCTTCACTTGCAAGTAATCCTGCAAATTCGACATGCGAAGACATATTTCTTTCTCGCCCTGCAAATATTCCTGCGTGACTTTTTGCCCAATCACCGCCATATCTGCTGCCTCAAAGTACAGCCCTTCCCGATAAAAATAATTATCAACGACAGACTCACAGGCAGGCATCGCAAATGGCATTTGTGATGTATGTGTCTGTGCCAAATCCTGTGTGCGCGCATTTAAATATCCATAATCGATCTTTTTTGTTCCCTGCCATTCTCCGAGAAAATGCGTATTTCCCCATGTGGTGTCTATGTAATAATATTCACCATCCAAATTCACAAGATTCCATGCATGATTTTCACCACCAGCCGTTCCTGTCACTACAATCGTAGGTATCCCTAATTGATGTAGCAAATACTGTGTTGCATCGGCATACCCCTGACAGACGGTTTTCTTTCCAATAAATACACTTAAAATATTTTGATTGTTCTCACTCTCGGTATCATAATCCACCTGTTTAATCAATGTCTCGTAGACAAATTTTGTTTTTTCGTAATCGGTTGCATCTGCAGGTACCTCTGCGAGCCAGGTATTCGCCACCATATCTACCTGCTGCTGCAGTTCTTCACGCTCCTGCTCTGTATAAATATATGTCGGCATAAATTCGAGACCAATAATCTGGTCAAAATTAGAATACGTATTATACTGATATCCGCTAAACCAGAATAATTCTCCATAATCTGCCATCACACACTCATATGCTTTTTCCAGGACATTTTCGTCTTTTGTCGATACCGCCACACAATCTTTATGTTGCATAACGCAATCTAAAATCTGGTCATATACCTGTTGTTCCTCTGTCTGCAGCTGCTGATAGGCGTATCGGTCTGTCGATATGGAAGATACTTGTTGTATCTCTCCCACGACCGCCTGTTCCAATCGGTCGTTGATTGCCTGCTGCATCAGATGTGCTGGTGTACACCCACTGAACAACACCGCTGACATGCAAAAGGATATTATAAGAGCTATTCTTTTTTTATTATGTTCTTTTACGATTTTTTTCATTCTTAACCTCAATGATAAAATCATATAACTGTTTTATGCCGCTTCATAAATTGCTGCAACCAGTCTTTGCAAACTCTCATAGTCAGCCGTTCCCATCAATTCCCGTGCTGAATGCATCGCCAGCATTGGAACTCCCACATCAATCGTGCGCATCGGCAATAAAGCAGAAGAAATAGCGCCAAGTGTACCACCTCCGACAAGATCAGAACGGTTCACAAATTTTTGATAAGGAATCTCATACATAGCTGCCATCTGTTCGACAATGGCAATCGCTTCACAATCCGTCGCATATGACTGTGCCGCCGCTTCTTTAATGGTAACACCTTTTCCCATCACTGGTTGCGTTGTAATATCTGCTTTTTCCACATGATTTGGATGCAGTGCATGTGCAACATCTGCTGAAAGCATCAATCCCTGATAAATAGCATCCTTAGCTGTTCGTACCGTCAGTCCCATAGACTCATATACTTTTTCAATTACGTCCGTAAGAAGTGCAGAACCTGCCCCCTGCTTTGTACGGCTGCCAATTTCTTCATGGTCATAGCAAATTCCAATGTTCAATTGTTTTGCTGCTTCGTTTTTGCACATTGCTTCCACAATTGCCGCACAGGAACTGATATTATCAATGCGTGGGGAAGAGATCATTTCTTCCTGCAAACCAAGCATTATCGGTTCCTCCCAGACATAGGTGCTGAGTTCAAAGTCTAAGATATCTTTGACATCAACGCCTAATTCCTTTGCCAGAAATTGCATAAATGCATCCTCATCCTCTCCCATACCAAGCAATGGCAACATGTCAGTCTGGCGGTTGAGTTCTACCCCCTTATTGACATCACGGTTCATGTGGATTGCCAGATTTGGAATGGTTGCAAGTGGTCTTTTGCTATCATATAAACGCACTTCTGGGCGCAGGCAGTGTTCAGAACGAAGCGCCACACGACCGGCAATGCCCAGTGGGCGATCCAGCCATGTATTTAAAATAGCACCGCCATACACTTCCACATTTATTTTTTGATAGCAATTTGTTTTTGTGTCTGGATTTGCCTTAATGCGCATACATGGGTAATCGGTATGTGCCGCTGCTATGCGTAGTGCCAGATGATCGGTATGCGGAACCATAGCCTCCTTTGTTGGTGTCATAAAAGCAACTAAGGTCGTGCCATGGTGATTTATATAATATTTTTTATTTTCTTCCAGTTGCCATGCTTCCTCCATTGCAAGTGGTGTATAGCCAGCCTGCTCCAGATCCTTCACGCATGTCTCCACCAAATGATATGGTGTAATTCCTGCCTTTAAATATCGCATTAAAAATTCATTCATCCTTCTATCCTCCGTGTATAGCATATCGCCTTTTTATTGAACATTCCGGTTCCTTGCGCCCCTGCACTTCTTGCGCTCGCGCAGCCCCGTGGCATGCACAGCCTTATCCCTAAAACGTCGTTTGATTCTGCATCTCTAAAGAGGCATTTGTTTTCCAAAACAGAACTATCTTTGCAAAGTTAGACAGTCGTCAGGGATGATGTTCGCCTGATGGCAGATATGCTTGCAAAGCGTGTTAGAGATGCTTAGAACTTGTGATAAATCTGGTGACGAGGGTACACGGATGTACCCGAGAGGCGCAACCGCACATGGATGTTCGTTTGCGCCGGTCACCACCCTGACGATACATCCTGGGCACAAGTTCTTAGCATCTCTTATGAGTGTCGCACTGCATATCTGCCACAGGCGGACACATCCCGCCGACAGTCGAAGCTGTGCAAAAGACAGTTCTTTTCAAACAAATTGCCTCTGTAAGAGATGCAACGAATCGCACTCCAATGTTTTAAAGATAAGGCTGTGCATGCCACGGGGCTGCGCGAGCGCAAGAAGTGCAGGGGGGCGCCGGAAACCTCTAGTAAAGTAAAAGGCGACATGCTATGCACGCCGCCTTTCCTTAATCATGCTGTATCCCAATTTCCTGCTCAATTTAAATCAAGATGTATAAACTAAAAAGGTACATTGAAAACGGTCTGATTAATACTTCGTAGATTAGCCTACTACTGTTACGTTTACTGCCTGTGGTCCCTTAGCACCGTCTGTAACTTCAAATTCTACAGCTGCGCCTTCTTCTAAAGACTTGAAGCCTTCCATGTTAAGACCTGTGTAATGTACGAATACATCATTACCTTCTTCGTCAGAGATGAATCCGTAACCCTTCTGGTTGTTGAACCACTTTACTGTACCCTTGCTCATTACAAGTACCTCCAAAAAAATTATCTATATTGGAAACCAATATACGATAAGAGTAGCATACCACCGTGAAAAAGTAAAGACATTTCCACGTTTGTCACACCGCTTTTTCCACCGCAATTTCATGCTCTGCAAAAAACATTTTTACCCATGTATTCCACGCTTCTTCCATGCTGCGATCCAATGAAAATCCTGCCATTGTACAGCCTGCTGTCACATGAAGTTCCTCTCCCACATAACGTAAATTCAGCGTCAAATTTGCCACGTCAGAAGGTCTCACATTCACTTTCTGTGTTTCAATCATCTGCTCCATAAGTTTCTTAGGACACAAGAAAGTAAAATGAAAGGCTGCTGGTTTTCGTTTTCCTTTAATCATGTCAAAACAAAGCTTTCTCACATAGCCATAAGATACACAACGCTCACCAAGAAGGCCTGCCTCTGCAAGCTCTTCCTCCGTCAGATAATCTTTTGTCAAATGACCATCCAATGTATACGTCATACGTGTTGTAATCGTTGCCTCCGATAATAGAAAAGCATCAAATATTTCTGATGCCAACAGAGCATTCATACATTTTTTAACATCCAATACTTTTAGTGCTAACATAGATTCCCTTTCGTTCTTTCCATCTTTCTCATTGTAGCAGACTTACACCTCTTAGCCCAGCTTTTTAAACTTTTCGAAACGAAGCATACAAATCCATAGCTCCGTAGCCCCATTGCCTGTTTGGATACAAATCCACCGATAATTGTTTTGCCCCACGCAGCAAAAAATTCTTGACCTGTGTTGTGTTCACAAACACATCTCCTTTGCGTGCGCACCACTGCATATACAGCGCAGCTGCTCCGCTACATATCGAGACTGCTGCACTCGTTCCCGTTCTCGGCTCATACTGTGTCTCTAATGGAAAGCTACTCCTTCCTGCGACGGCACCATCCACAGCAAATCCCGGTGCGGCAATATCTGGTTTGACCCGTCCGTCTATCGTATAGCCCCGACCACTTTCCAATAAAATTGCATTTTGTTGTTCCTGATATCCCGCCACCGTCAGCGCATACTTGCCATTGGCCGGATTCATAATAGTGGTATCAGGATTGGATGCCAAAAAATAGACTTCTCCACAAGCCAGTTCTCTTCCTGCTAAATACATATGAAATTCCCCATCCTGTGCCTTTTCGCTATAAACACGAATACGCCAGACTCCTGGAGAAGGCGCGTGAAAACGATAATAGATCAATTGATTTCCCGCCGTCGCCTCCGGAAAACTATAATCCACTTCTACCTTTGTGCCTTCCAGAATAAAATCATACACCTGACTTCCCGCCGCCTGGATACCAATCGCCGGATGCGCTTCACCAGAAGGTGAAACAACGGCCACCTCATAGCGCGCTGGTGCCACACTCCACTGCTCCAGCACAAAACCACATGTCCCCTCTTCCACAACAATTTCCACTTCGTGGTAACGAATCGTCCCCTCGTTTTGTGCTTGCGCAATTTCTTCTGCTGTCAGCATACCACGATAATGTTTTCTTGCTGCTGCCAGATTTCCCGTTGCACTCACAACACAGCGTCGATAGGCAACTGCCAAGTCATCTAAGTATAGTGCCAGGGAATCGTTTCCACTATGGCTGCCCATTCCACAGCCAACGGATACACATAACACAAGCGATTGTCCACGCATTTTTGCCAGTTCATCCAAAAATTGCACACCAAACATAATATCCTGTTCTGCGTAGCACACTGCATCATCCGGCACAAAATAATATTCACGTAGATATTTTTTCGCCTCTTTCAGCTGCACCATAGCGATATCTGCCGCCGGTGCCGCACCACAATATGCGCCCCGATCACTGCCGGCTGCCACACTCGCTACATACGTACCATGCCCTGTTGCATCGCGATTTCCATAGAGAGACAACTGTTCTCCACTGTATACGCAGCCATAATATGGTTGCGGAACATCTTTTGCATTCTGCGGTGGCATATCTGTGCTTTCCACATAGTTTTGATCCCACACTGCCACAATCCGGCTTTTTCCGTTTTCATCCAAAAACGCCGGATGCGTCGTGTCAATTCCTGAATCCAGAAATCCAAGCAACACACCTTTTCCATCGAGTCCAAGTCCCGGTGTGTCCCGCACCTGCAAAATCCCTGCAGCATCTAAAGCTTCTAAGGATAACGGCTGATAACAGTTTGGCATCGCATTATAATTGTAGTTTGCCACACGAAAAGATGGGTACTTCTCCCGATCCACAAACAGAACCGTATAGTGGCTTCCCACATCCAGACCGCATATTCCTTCTTCCAATGGCGGAAGATACGTTGTATTACGTACAATCAAATCGTAATATTCATTTCCATAAATCATATCATAGCAATTCATAGAATATCTTATGCAAAAATACCGCTACGTTTCCTTTTTTAGAATTTTTTCCATATATGCCGCACCTTCTTCATAAGCAAAATCCATAAAAAATGCATATGTCTGCTCATAGATTCGTTGTTCTTCTTTACTCAAAATAACGTTTTCTAGGCTTTCGAGCCCTTGTTCAATTTTCCCGGTATCGTATTCTGCAAAAGCTTTCGCGATTTGTTCCCATATTTTTTTACGTTCTTCTTCTGTCAATTTTGTCTGTCTTTCATGATTACTTTCCGTTTTTGCCAACGCATCCTGCATATAAGAAAGCTCTCCACGCACCTCTTCAATGGCATCATCCATACAGCTGAGTAAATCTTCCAAATGACGATCCATATATTTCTGATTGCCAATAATTGCTGCCATCTCCATAATTTCTGCGTACTCGCTCAGATAATCTTTGTGAATTTGTCGGCTTGCACTCTTAATTCCATGCACCTTTGCCCGGAATAATTCCATATTTTTCTTTGCATAGCATGGCAATTCTTCGCGCAATTCTTCCATCTCATCCAAATAGGTCTGCAGCGCTCTGGCATAAACTTCAACATGGTGTGTCTGACTCTCCTGGTTATGAGGCGCATAAAGAATTCTATGTTTTTTCGGGAGCAACGCTTCCACGGTATCTTTAAAATGAAGCATATCAATTGGCTTACTAAGAAAAGCGGAAAATCCCTTTTCTTTGCAAACATTCATAATTTCTTCCTGATCATTTGCTGTTAAAAGAACCATTGGTACATCAGAAAACTTGCGTATTTCTTCTCCGGCATCCAGGCCATTTAATTCCGGCATCAGATAATCCAAAAAGATTAGATCATATGTCTCACGTCTCGCATGTTCCACAGCTTCCATACCATTCGAAACGATATCTAACTGTACCTTCCACGGCTCAACCATATGACGGAAAATCTGTTGATTGATCACCATGTCATCTGCTAATAATACGCGCGCCGACGGATAAGTATAGTCCGGGCAGACATTTTCTCTGTAGTTGACAATTCTTTCAACCAGCGTAAAATGATTGATTTCGTTCGGCTTTACCATTGCCTCGCCCTTTGCCCTATGATAGAAACTTACGCTAACGCGCGTCCCCTTACCTACTTCACTGCTGATCTCACAGTCTCCCTGCATCAGTTCACACAACTGCTTGACAATCGTCATACCAAGACCGGTGCCCTCCTGACCATCTACCGCATATGTCCGGTAAGACTCAAACACATGCTCTAACTGTTCCTCTGTCATCCCCGCTCCGGTATCTTCAATCACACAGCAAAAGTAAACGCGATCCTGTTCTCTCTTTTCACAGGAAATAGACAAATCAATTTCACCTGTTTTCGTAAACTTCACAGCATTGGACATCACATTTTGCAAAACTTCGCGCACACGTTCCTCATCTCCTATAACCGTCTGCGGAATCGGTGTAAGGAAACGTGCCCGACACTTCACATCGTGCCCATGTAAATTATACAAAAGCATCTGCATCAATTCTGTAATCAGATGTTCCATAGAATAGGCATGTTCCGCCAGTTCCAGTTGTCCCACTTCCATTTTTGAATATAGAAGAATCTGGTCTATTTTCTCCAAGAGTTCATTTCCTGCCCCTTGCACATAAGAAATCATCGCACGATTTTTTGCCGAAATCGAATGACTTGTCATCAGAATCTCACTTGCGCCGATAATGGCATGCACCGGGCTTCGCAAATCATGGCTCATCGTAGCAAGCATGCGACCTTTCATCTGCTCCTGCCACTTTGCCTGCGCACGCTCTTCTGTAAGCCGTGCAACTTCTGCGCGCTCTTGTGTCACATCCCTGACCAGCAAACGATATCCAAGCAGTCGTTTTCCCTGGGAAACAGCCTGTTCCCTGCATTCATACGTTTTCCCGCGATATACGTATTCTTTCGTACCACCATCCCTCACAAAAATCTGATCTCTTTTTTCCAGAAAAAAATGGTGAACATCCTCATAATCCCGAAATTCCTCTCCATCAAGGAAAATATCAAGTGCCATCTGATTTGCTGCAATGAGTTCTAAATTCGTATCCAGTAAAAACTGCGCCACGCCGGCATTGGCAAATGCATTCTGCTGCATAATAACACTTGTCGCCACCAGACGATTCGAAACGATCAGATACATAATAATCAGGCAGCTGCATAAACAGACAATCTGAAGCATCGTTCGTCCGTGACTTGCTCCCACCTGCCACATACTGCCCACAATAGTCGGTACACAGATTGCCACAAACATCAGCGCGTTTGTAATATTTGTCTGTCTGGAAAAGTGGTGTGTCCGAAACGAATACAAAGCCCCCGCCACGACAAACAAAGCATTGAGACAGGTAAAACAACTAAATGGCAGCATATACACACGCGGCTCATCATAGTATAGAAACATTGCCAATAATAAAAGGAGCAGATAAAGAAATAGCCCCACGTGAAGCACGTGAGGTATTTTGATATGCAAATAATCCATTGCATAATAAGAAATAACCGTCATCAATGTCAGAATCAACATATTTTCTAATTGTTCGAAAACACCTTGGGCGCCAGTTAAATACAATACAATACGGTAAAAGTCATAAACTGCAAGCACACCTAAAAAGAGAGGTAACAGACGATGTTCCTTGGAATATACATCACATACAACATACGAAAACACCGTAACCAGTGTTACCAGCAAACAAATCACCTGAAACCAGAACATCATTTAAACTGCCTCCCATCGATCAATGATGCGTTCAATCTCCGCACGGATATAAACCGGTTTGTATGGTCTGACAACATAGCCTGCCACATGCAATTCCCTGCATGCCATAATTGTCTGGGTATCACACAGCGCTGAGACAAACATAATCGGTATACGATTGTTCGTCAGCTCCATAACACGCTTTGCAGTCTCAATGCCATCCATCTGCGGCATGTCAATATCTAATAAAATCAAATCCGGATAGGTATTTTTCTTCAAATATTGCAGCAATTGATTTCCCGATTTTAACAAAGTAACCTTATAGTCATCCTTCAAGATATCATAAAGCATCTGCAAATTTGTCTTCATATCATCCACAGCTATAATATGGATATCGCGTGCCTCCTGCAGCATTTCCTGTCGTTCTGCCTCTAAGCTGGCAGACACCTGGCGCTTGCCCTTCGGTGGCATAATCGCAATCGACATACTGGTACGATCTGCCAGATCCAGAGTCGTACCATCCATAAGCCTTAATACCAGGCGTAAATTATGCGTATCTGCATTTTCTTTGACAATGCCCACGCGTCCGTCGGACAATTCCACTTCTGTACCTTTTGGATATAGCGGAATGGCACGCAACATAACTTCAACCACTTCCTGATCGAACAAAATACCACATCCACCCATCAAATACTCTGCTGCCTCGCATGGTGCATATGGTTCTTTATATGGCCGTTTGGAAACAAGCGCATCATATACATCTGCAGCATGTATGATTTTGGTAAAAAGTGTCTGCTCGTCACCCATAACACCATTCGGATATCCCGTCCCATCAACATTTTCATGGTGAAACAGAACTGCCACTTTAATCTGCGCCGAAATATCAAAACGATCTTTGATTAACTCATAGGACATCACCGGATGCTCCTGCATACGTTTGTATTCCGTCTGCGTCAGGCGCCCCGGTTTATTTAAAATTTCATTGGGAATGTATAATTTCCCGAGGTCATGCAAGAGTGCTGCCATCACCAATTGCGCAATTTCTTTTTCATCCATATGCATTTCCATGCCAATTACACCACACAATACACCCACATTCATAGAATGAGCGTATGTGTAGTCATCATACGAACGCAAATCCAGCATATCCAAAGAAATTCGTCCTTTTGACATGATTTCTTCTACCAGCTTTTCTGCCACAAGCTTACAGCCGTCGATATCTCTTCTTTCGATACATTCCATCCCCTCCGCACGCAGTTGCGGGGAGATAGCATCTTCCACCTCAATATCCTGGGTCAATGCATCCTCAATATAAATGCCCCCATAGCCATATGCAATCAGTTTTTCGATATAATTGTTCGTCAGCATAAGATGGCTGCCCACCAGCGTTCGCCCATTACTATCGTACAGACTTTTCGCCAGCTGCATGCCAGACTTTGCTTCCGTCAACGCAACGTATCTCATGTTTTCCCCTTAGTAAAATTCACATTATCCTTCGATTAAATTGTTCTCCGCACCGCGCATCACAATTTTGGGACCACCTTTTTTCATGATATAGTCCTCTGTGATGATCACTTCACCAATATTGTCATCTTTCGGAATCTCATACATGATATCCAACATAAATTCTTCAATAATGGCACGTAAGGCTCTCGCCCCAAGTGCACGTTCTTTTGCCTGTTTTGCAATCGCATGTAATGCGTCATCTGTAAAAGATAACTTCACTTCATCCAATTCCAACAGCTTCTGATACTGCTTAATAATCGCATTCTTCGGCTCTTTTAAGATACGAACCAGCATGTCTTCGTCTAAAGCTTCTAATGAAAACAGGATTGGAAGACGTCCTATAAATTCCGGAATCATACCAAAATTCTTCAAATCTTCTACTGTTGCTTTCATCAGGATATTTTCTTCTTTGTCATACTTATCTTTCAGATCTGCCATAAATCCCATAGAAGAAGCCTTATTGAGGCGTTCCTTTATAATCGTATCCAGATCTGGGAATGCACCACCACAGATAAAGAGAATATTCTTGGTGTCGACAATCGTCATTGGCACCATGGCATTCTTGCTGCTGGCTCCCACTGGCACTTCTACCTCTGCGCCTTCTAAAAGCTTTAACATGCCCTGCTGTACAGACTCACCACTGACATCGCGCTGATTGGTATTCTTTTTCTTTGCCAGCTTGTCAATCTCATCGATAAAGATGATACCACGCTCTGCCTTTTCCACATCGTTGTCTGCAGCTGCAAGGAGCTTTGAAACAACACTTTCGATATCATCACCGATATAACCGGCTTCGGTTAGAGAAGTGGCATCTGTAATTGCAAGCGGCACATCCAAAAGACGTGCAAGTGTCTTGACCATATAGGTCTTACCACTACCGGTCGGTCCAATCATCAGCATATTGGACTTTTCAATCTCGATATCATCCATTGTCCCTGTTGCCACACGTTTGTAATGGTTATAAACAGCAACAGACATTACCTTTTTCGCATATTCCTGTCCAACCACGTATTCATCTAATTCTGCTTTGATCTTATGAGGTGGTGGAATATTCTTAATATCAAGCACTGGTGCTTCCTGCTTGTCCTCTTTCTTCTTTTTCTTTTTGAGGCGCTGTGAATTTGGCATATTTGGCATAAAATCCGCTAAATCTGATAAATTCACCATACTGATATTTGGCATCTTTGAAAAGTCGATATGATTCATACTTGCATTGTCGCCACTGCCAAATCCAAAGCCTCCCATAGAGTCAAATGTCTTTTGCATACAATCATTACAAATACAAATATTATTTGGAATATGAATCATCTTTCCTGCAACAGATTCTGGTCTGCGGCAAATGTAACAGATATCCTCATAGTCATCCTGTCCATCCTTATTTGCATCAGCCACCGTTGGATCCACAGTAGTGTCTCCTGTCACTTCCACAACATCCGATGATGTGTCTGTATTCTCGTCATCTATTATTTCTCTAAAATCATTATCTTGTCCTGACATATTCATTCCTACTTTCTTCTTTTTACTTACATGAAAGAATTATAAAACAAAAAAAGGGGAAACTCAACCGAGTTTCCCCATATTTACATCTCTGTTATCGAATTTCTTCTATATAATGAATAGAATCATTTTGATTTAATCCGTTGATAAATTCTGCATGTGAACATCGCTTATTCAAGTTGATCACAACAAAAAGTACGGTATCCTTTCCTTGAAGAGACTGTCTCTTCTGTTTATCAATGGAAGTGATTTCATAACCATTCTTCGTCGCATAATCATATAAGACATCAATACCATCCACCTTATCCACTTCAAGATATAGCTTAATCTTTGTATTATGTTCATCCACATAATGACTTAAAGATGTCAGTACTGTCATGACAAATGCAATAAACAGAAAGGCTATCAGACTCCCCCAGATATAACCAGCGCCAATGGCAATTCCTAAACAGGCTGTCGTCCAAAGACTCGCCGCCGTCGTCAATCCCTTGACATAATTCTTTCCTGTTACAATAATCGTTCCTACGCCGAGGAAACCGATACCACTAATCACCTGTGCTGCCAGTCTTGCCGGATCTCCTGTCTGGTATGTTTCTACCAGATACTCATCCGTAATCATCGCAATGGCTGCTCCTAAGCATACAAGAGCAAATGTACGAAGTCCTGCCGGTTGACCATGTGAGCCACGCTCCAAACCGATCAATCCTCCCAAGACTGTTGCAAGGGCCAGACGAACGAATACAGAGAGCAAATTAAACTGCTCCAAATATTGCAACATTTCCATGTTATCCCCTTATTATTGTTGTTCTACGACCTCTCGTGCAATATCCGGATAGTTTGTGATAATCGCATTCACGCCATACTTACAGCACAGCTGCATGTGTTCTTTTTCGTTTACTGTCCAGACATTGAGTTTTAATCCTTTTTCTTTACACTCCTTAATAAAGCCGTCATATTGTAAATTATACAGTGCCGGATGTAATGCATTGACCCCATGCTTCTCTCCATAGGAAGGCATGTCAATCGGTCCATCTGCATATAAAAATCCTACTTCTGCATCCGGTTTTAATTCGTGAATTCGTTTCACGGTATAATGATTAAACGAAGAATAGCAGACACGGTCTTCCATATCCATTTCTTTTGTGAGGGCTAAAATCTTCTCTTCTATCTTTTCGTAGAAGAAAACACCCGTTTTAATCTCAATATTGATAAAAAGACCGGTTGGCTTTAAGAGCTCAAACACTTCACGCATCGTTGGAATATCTGCGTGCTCATATTCCGGTTTTGTGCGGTTATAGTTGAAACCACGCAATTCCTCTAACGTGTAATCTTTCACCCAGCCTTCACCATCACTGGTTCGGTCAATCTTTTCATCATGGATGACAACAATCTCATCATCCTTTGTCAACTGAATATCCAGTTCCACTCCGTCAGCGCCAAGTTCCACTGCTTTTTCAAATGCAGCAAGTGTGTTTTCAGGTGCATATCCGCTGGCTCCTCTATGCGCCCATACAAGTGGTTTTGTATTCATTGTATCTACTTCCTCTCTTTATTAAACTAGTCTTCAAAATCGAAGGCATCTAATCCCTGTTTGATTCCGTCTCTGCTATCACCATGTTTTACAAACTGCATTGTGATAAAGGCAATAATCATAAATACCGCCGCATATGGGAACAATGTCTTGTAACCAACATGTTCCATTAAAAATCCAGCTACGATTGGTGTAACAATCTGTGCTGACATACTAAATGTATAGTAGTATCCGGTAAACTTACCAATATCACTACCCTTACACATTTCAAGTACCATTGGCAAACTGTTTACATTGATACCAGCCCAGCCAAATCCAACCAAAAGGAAGAGCACATATAAGAATGGATGGAAAGAATCACTCATCATTGAGAAGATTAACGCTACCACAAAACTGATAAGCATCATAATAATACCACTCAAAATCGTCTTCTTACGACCAATCTTTGCTGCGATACTACCAACAGGAACATAAGCAAGAATAGCTCCACCTGTTGCAACGGTAAGGCAAAGAGATGCCTGACCAGTCGTCATATCCCATACACTCTTTGCATATGTTGTAAACCATGTCTCCATAGCATTGTAAGCAAAGAACCAGAAAGCAACAGAAAACAGTAAGAATGTCAGACTGCGCTTTACTTCCTTAGGAAGCTCTGCATTACCAGATTCATCTTCTATTTCTAAGTTCTCTTCTGGATGTGCAGCTTCATATGCGCGCATCTGTTTGTTTAATTCTACTTCGTCTACCGTAATCATAACGATAGAAACACCTACAACCATGATACCTGCAACAATCAAAAAGATTGGGAAATAGTTCTCATGTTCTGTTTTGCTGTTCAATGTCACGCTGGCAATCAGCAAATACATGATACCACCGAGTGCTCCCATTAAGTTGATAATAGCATTTGCTCTACTTCTCAGTGGCTTTGGTGTGATGTCTGGCATCAAAGCAACAGCCGGGCTACGATATGTACCCATAGCAACCAGAAGTGCTCCTAATACCCCAATAAAGAGAGCAAGCTTAGCTGTTGAAGGATTCTCATAATAGCTGTTGTCAATCAGTGGAATCAAAAGCATCAGAATGATTGCTGCAATTGTACCAAATAAGATAAATGGTTTACGTTTACCCCATTTGCACTTGCACTTATCTGAAATACCACCAAACAATGGTAACAGGAATAAAGCAAGTATGTTGTCCGCTGCCATAATTGCACCGGAAATGGTCTCATTCATGTGGAATGTGTAGGTCAGAATGATTGGAATGATCGCATTGTACATCTGCCAGAATGCACAGATAGACAAGAACGCGAATCCGACCTGGACCGTCTTCTTTACATTTAGTTTCATTTGTATAAAACCCCCTAAATTATTTATAATATCTAAAAATTATACCATTCGACCACCTATCCGTAAAGCGAAATATCTTTAAAAAGTGGTTCTATATACAAAATAATGATATTGTATATTTCGATGCAGAATGCTAGAATTTAATCAACATGAGTGCTGCGAAATTCGATTTTTTTCGCAAGCAGAACGGGGGTTTGAATGTATATTCAGTTAAACGGACAGGTTTTGTCTTATGAAAAAGAGGGAGAAGGCAGACCACTTATTTTTTTACATGGAAATGGGGAATCTCACGAAATCTGGGATCGCATGATTGCAGAAATGGCAATGGATTACACCGTTTATGCCATTGACAGCCGCGGACAGGGTGGCAGCGCCACACCAAAAGAATATCACTACAAGGATATGGCAGCGGATGTCATTGCATTGATCGAATCCTTACATATTGACAAGCCCGTTCTATGCGGCTTCAGTGACGGTGCTATCATTTCTCTCCTGGTTGCCTTAGAGCGGCAGGATCTTTTATCTGCCATTGTCGTATGCGGTGCCAATCTCAATCCAAAAGGCTTAACCGGTTCTGCACGTCGGGAGATAAAGGCTCTTTACAAAAAAACGTCCCATCCACTTGTTGGTATGATGTTAGTTGAACCGGACATTTCGCCAGACGTACTGACGTCCATCACCATTCCATCTCTTGTCTGTGCCGGCAGCAACGATATGGTAAAGCCAAAAGAAACAAAAGCCATTACAGAACACCTTGGTAATGCAAGGCTGCATATCTTCGAAGGTGAAACACATGGCAGTTATATTGAACACACCGACAAGCTTGCTCCTGTACTACATAAATTTTTGAACGAAATCGGCTTGTCATAAATCATAATCTATGCTACATTTGTGCTAGTTAGTTTAATCTAACCGGCACTTTTTTTGTTTTCATTCATATATTGAAACAGGTAGGTAATTATTATGGAAACTTTTTATGGCATAGCCATCCCTTTTATCGGCACATCTCTTGGTGCTGCCTGCGTATTTTTTATGAAAAACAGCTTACGTCATCATGTAGAGCGCGCGCTCAACGGCTTCGCTGCCGGTGTTATGGTTGCAGCATCCATCTGGAGTCTGCTCTTGCCTGCCATTGAGCAATCTTCTGCTCTTGGTATATTGTCCTTCTTCCCGGCTCTCATCGGTTTCTGGATGGGCATCCTATTCCTTCTGGTTCTGGAGCACAGCATCCCACATCTCTATGAAAAGAGCAATGTGCCTGACTCATCTGCATCGCCGCTCCATCGCACAACCATTATGATTCTGGCTGTTACCCTCCACAACATTCCAGAAGGTATGGCTGTTGGTGCTGTTTATGCCGGCTATTTATCCGGGAATACAAACATTACAGCCGCAAGCGCACTAGCGCTTTCTCTTGGCATTGCAATCCAAAACATCCCGGAAGGAGCCATTATCTCGCTTCCTCTTCACGCAAGTGGAATGTCAAAACGCAAAGCTTTCACCGGTGGCGTCTTATCTGGTATCGTCGAACCCATTGGTGCTATTTTAACGATTCTGGCTGCCTCAATTCTAATCCCGGCACTTCCTTATCTGCTCAGCTTTGCAGCGGGCGCCATGCTTTATGTCGTCGTAGAAGAGCTCGTTCCAGAGATGGCCGAAGGAAAACCGGCACATCTTGGCACCTTGTTCTTTGCCATCGGCTTTAGTATCATGATGGTTCTCGACGTTGCTCTTGGCTAAAAGGCATAAAAAAGGACATCTCGTTTGAGATGTCCTTAAGCTATTCTATTTTGCGGCTATGACGTCTTTCATGTCATAATAACCAGCTAATTTACCTGCTAAAAACTTTGCCGCTTCTACAGCGCCCTTCGCGAAAACGCTCTTAGAGTATGCCGTATGTTTAAAGGTAATCACTTCATCGGTTCCGGCAAAAATAACTTCATGCTCACCAACAATCGTACCACCACGTACCGCTGAAATGCCGATTTCCTTCTTTTCACGCTTCTTGCGTTCCTGGGAACGGTCATATTTGTAAACATAAGAGTTGTCCAACTCTTCATTCATCGCATCCGCCAGTGCAAGTGCTGTTCCACTTGGTGCATCCAGCTTCTGGTTGTGATGTTTTTCCACAATCTCAATGTCAAATCCGGCATCAGCAAACACATCCGTTGCTTTTTTCAAAAGATCCATCAATGTATTGATACCAAGTGACATATTTGCGGATTTAAGTACAGCAACATTTTTGGATACTGCTTCCACACGTGCTAACTGCTCGTCCGAAAGTCCTGTTGTGCAAAGGACAACCGGCGTCCCTGTCTTTTCGCAGTAATCAAGCAGTCCGTCTACCGCTTTTGCATTGCAAAAATCAATCACGACATCCGCTGCAATATCACATGCTTCTAAACTTGGAAAGACCGGATAGTCATTTTGAATGCCATCATACAAATCAATTCCTGCTACAATTTCAATATTTTCATCCTCTTTACAGATGGATGTAATGACCTGACCCATGTGACCATTACATCCATGCATAATTGCTTTTACCATCGTCTATCTCCTCTTACGTGATTTCTCCCGATTACAGCAAACCGTATTCTGTCATAGCCTGCTTCAATACAGCTGCATTTGCATCTGACATTTCACAAAGTGGTGCTCGCAAAGATCCCACATCCATACCCATCATATTTAATGCTCGTTTTACCGGAATTGGGTTTACTTCGCTAAAGAGTGCATCCACAAGCGGAAGTGACTTCATCTGCAATTTCAAAGCTGTTTCATGGTCGCCCGCCAGATAGCTTGCGCACATATCATGTGTCTGCTTTGGTGCGATATTTGCAATCACAGAAATAACACCAATACCGCCGATTGCCATCAAAGGTACCACCAGTCCATCCTCACCGGAATATAATTCCAGATTGCCATCGCAAAGATACATGGTCTTTGATGCCTGTGCCATGTTGCCCGTTGCTTCTTTAAGACCAACGATATTTTCATTTTCACGAACAAGTGTTGCCACTGTCTCTGGCAAAATATTACAGCCCGTACGTCCCGGTACATTGTAAAGAATGATTGGCAATTTTGTCTCTGACGCAATCTGACTATAATGCTGAATCAAACCTGCCTGTGTTGCCTTGTTATAGTATGGTGTCACAATCAGTGCACCATCGGCGCCATCTTCTTCTGCTTCTTTTGTCAGCTGGATTGCTGTTTTTGTACAATTCGAACCAGTTCCTGCCACAACCGGAATACGATGCTTTGTAAATTCCACTGCTGCACGAATGACATTTCTATGTTCTTCCATAGATAATGTAGCGCCCTCACCAGTCGTTCCTGCGATTACGATACAATCCGTACCATTGTTCACATGAAAATCAATGAGTTCATCTAATTTATCATAGTTTACTTCCAAATTTTCCTTCATTGGTGTAACAATTGCAACTCCTGAGCCTGTAAAAATAGCCATATTCTTCTCCTCCTTTATACAGTATATGCGTCTATCCTGTCCGCGAAACACCGCATATACGCTTTATCCGTCTAACGTTTCCTATTACAGTAAAAGACCAGCTCTAAGGAGCTGGTCGATACATACACATCCATGATAGCTCCCCATCTTCAAAAAGATGACAGTCACAAGTCTATTAAACTTGCGCCCAAGAAAACATCTGCAGAAGACATATTCTTTCGGCGTGCCTCCCTTTCCTTCACACTCTTCTGTGCCTGCCACATCCTGTGAAATACTAATGAATTACGCAACCTCTACCTTGTTATATAATACTTTTCAACTATAGCATTCTGCTATTACCTTGTCAATAAATAATGAAGCTCTCAGACTTTCTCTGGCACAATGTTTAAAATACTATCTGCCATTTCAAATACACGTGGCAACACATCCCTGCCAGTCAGAACGACATCCGTGTACAGTGATTTTGCCTGTAAAATTTCAATAATCTGATCTTCTGTGGCCATATCTTCCTTTACAAGACCAAGCACTTCGTCAAGCACAAGCATATCGCACTGTCCTGTAACCAGCGCTTTTTTTGCAAAATTAAGACCATTCTGGATATTCTGCTTCTGCTCCTGCTTTTCTTCTTCGTCCAAAGCATCAAAGCCTTCGCTACAACGTTCAAAACGGAAAACCTTCACTTCCGGTTCCAAACGCGTCAGATATTCCGTATCCAACTGCCCCTTCATGAACTGCACAACATAGGCGGTCTGTCCGTTGCTTGCCTTACGTATGGCATTACCAAGTGCAGCGGATGTCTTTCCTTGTCCCTCCCCGTAATAAATCTGAATAATACCCTTATCCATAATTCCTCCTACGAAAGCTGAAATAAAAGAATGTGCATCGTTGACACATTCGCGCATCGCCAAGTGACCCTAGTTTACCACAGTTGAAAAAAAATGGCAATTATTTGCCCGTTCCCTCCTATACGTTGTTAATCCAATTCTTCAATTTTACATACTGATACTTCATATGCAACTCTGCGCTCTGCCTCGTCCTCGGACAGTTTTTTCACATACTCGCGGCTTTGGATTCTTCCAATAACACTGACATGACTTCCTATTTCGAAGGTTGTGGCGTAGCGGGCATTTCTCCCCCAGCAGATACATGGAATGTAGTCAGACTTTCCATACGAGCGGTTTACTGCAACCAATAGATCCGCAATCTCTCTTCCTAATGGTGTCTTCCGATATACCGGCGCTTTACAAACATATCCATCCAATATAATACTATTGCTTTTTTTCTCTTCCTCGTCGTTCTCCCAAAATTCATCTACAAATTCAAGTTCTCTTACAAAAACAGATAAAATCAATCTGTTCCTTGTTTCTTCATGGCGATTATATGAGCGAAATTGTCCTGTAACATGTATTTTTTCGCCGATATAACTCTGTGTCGTGTCGATTAATCTTTCAGATATCATCAGTGGAATGTAGTCTGCATAATTGCTCAGGCGATTTACCGCAACTTCTACTACGAAAAATCCCTCTCCATACACTTCGTGACTGTAAGAAAAATCTGAGACAATTTCTCCCACAATTGATACCTGATTGTTTTCTAACACTTTATCTGCCATCTAACTAGCCTCTCCCTTCTTTTGGATCTTCATTCTTTTCTCTATTATGGTTTACCATCCGCCCAATAAAAAGTGACAGGCATTTTGTCGATAAACTTGTAAATCCTCGGATTTGTGGTAGAATAGTACAGTATGCGTAAATTTGTATTATATTAAGGAAAGACCTTATAGAAAGAAGGATGACATGAAACAATCAAGAGATGACATTCGTAATATTGCCATTATCGCCCACGTCGATCATGGTAAAACAACACTTGTAGATGAATTATTAAAACAAAGTGGCGTGTTCCGTGCCAACCAGGACGTTGCAGAACGTGTCATGGATTCCAATGATATCGAGCGTGAGCGTGGTATCACAATCCTATCAAAAAATACAGCTGTTTATTACAAAGATACCAAAATCAACATCATTGACACCCCAGGACATGCCGATTTCGGTGGAGAAGTAGAACGTGTTCTTAAGATGGTAGATGGTGTCGTTCTCGTTGTTGACGCTTTTGAAGGTGCTATGCCACAGACCAAATTTGTTCTTATGAAAGCGCTCGATTTGGATCTTCCTGTTATCGTTTGTATCAATAAAATTGACCGTCCGGAAGCAAGACCTGACGAAGTAATTGACGAAGTTTTAGAGCTTTTCATGGATTTAGACGCATCCGATGAACAGCTTGACTGTCCATTTGTCTATGCCTCTGCAAAAGAAGGTTTTGCAGTGCTTAGTCTGGAAGATGAAAGAAAAGACATGGTGCCATTATTTGAAACTATCATCGATTATATTCCGGCACCAACAGGTGATCCTGACCTTGGAACACAGGTTTTGATTAGTACCATCGATTACAACGAATATGTTGGTCGTATTGGCATCGGAAAGGTAGATAACGGTTCTCTTCGCATCAATCAGGAAGTCGCTGTTGTAAACCATCACGAGCCGGACAAGTTAAAAAAGGTACGTATCAACAAATTATATGAATTTGATGGTCTGGAAAAAGTAGATGTCGAGGAAGCTCACATTGGTTCTATCGTTGCCATTTCCGGTATTGCAGATATCCACATCGGAGATACCATCTGTAACCCGGATGATCCACAGCCAATCCCATTCCAGAAGATTTCAGAACCTACGATTTCTATGAACTTTATTGTCAATGACAGTCCACTTGCCGGACAGGAAGGAAAATACGTTACTTCCCGTCATATCCGTGACCGTTTGTTCAAGGAATTAAATACTGATGTATCTCTTCGTGTGGAAGAGACAGATTCTCCAGACAGCTATAAAGTTTCTGGACGTGGAGAATTGCATTTATCTGTTCTTATTGAGAATATGCGCCGTGAAGGATTTGAATTTGCTGTTTCAAAAGCAGAAGTACTTTATCATACCGATGAAAATGGCAAAAAATTAGAGCCAATGGAACGTGCGTATGTCGATGTTCCTGATGAATTTACCGGTTCTGTCATTGAAAAGCTCAGTCAGCGAAAAGGCGAGCTTCAGAACATGACACCAATTACCGGTGGTTACACACGAATTGAGTTTTTGATTCCAGCACGTGGTCTGATTGGCTATCGTGGTGAATTTATGACCGATACCAAAGGAAATGGTATTATCAATACCATTTTTGAAGGCTACGCTCCTTACAAGGGTGATATTGCTTATCGTAAACAAGGTTCTTTGATTGCCTTCGAATCTGGCGAATCTGTTACTTACGGACTGTTCTCCGCACAGGATCGTGGAACACTCTTTATCGGCGCTGGTGAAAAAGTATATGCCGGCATGGTAATCGGTTCTTCTTCCCGTGCAGAAGACATCGAGTTAAACGTTTGTAAAAAGAAACACTTAACCAACACCCGTTCTTCTTCTGCCGACGAAGCATTGACACTTGTTCCACCAAGAATCCTTAGCTTGGAACAGGCGCTCGACTTTATCGATACCGATGAGCTTCTTGAAGTAACACCGGAAAGCCTGCGTATCCGCAAGCGTATTCTGGATCCTACCTTAAGAAAGAGAGCAAATTTTAATCGAAAATAAGGGAATAAAAACCTGCCCAGTCACAGATGTTTGATAGTCTGTGATCAGGCAGGTTTTCTTTATTTACCACGCACTGTCTTGAAAGGTCAGCACATATTCTTCCCCTGGAACCAAATCGAAAATCATCAATGAATCATCTTGAAATTTATCTCCCTATTGACATTATAGCAAGCCGTCTGATAATCATCTATCCCTCAATCAGCATACACGAATAGCATACATTTTCCTTTTGCGCGTCTTATATATGCTATTAGCATACATGTATATAAAAGGCGACGGCTATTGCCTCTTTCACCGAATTTTATGTAAAAGAAACAATAACCGTCGCTCTCTTCTTATCTTTTTAGACGATCATATAAAACGCTTTCATCTCCTGTAGCTATATTATATTTCTTTTTATATAACATAGTCCAAGAGGTCTGATTTTTTGTATAATCTTGATTTTCTTCTGGAAAGAATGACCTGCAAAAATACTTGCCATTTGTACCACATGATAAAAACAAATACAAATTTCTTCTCTCCATAGTATTTTTCATTAAATAATCTGCATCTATCATAGAATACATGTTGTTCCTTTGATTATACTTAAATACTGTATCATTACAATCTAACAATACTTCCAGTAAAGGTAAAAAATCTATTCTTTCTTTTATTTTGGAATAAAAAACAGACGACTCAATTTGATGTGCAGTCAGTTTACCTGCCATTATTTCATCAAAGACTTTCCCCCTATCCCGATTCAACTCGGGACGGTCACGCAGATATTGTAACCCCATTAGATGAAAACAATCCTTTTTGTCAAAAGCAATTCGTAGTGTTACTGCTATACCCTTTCTCCCCAAAATAATTTCATATTCTGTATCTATGAGTGTCGCAAATGCGCTCACACAGTCTTGTATATTTCGCATACTCCTCATCCCCCCTTAAAAAGAAAGGCTCTGCCATGATAGCAGAGCCTCCGACATTTTCTTTCGAAAACACATAGTTTCTAGCCAGATTGTGGTAAATGTCAAACCCGTATAAAGCTGATAAGGCACTGCTTTCTGGCACAACACCTTACTTTCGCGCTTGACAGACACTCAAGTTGCCTGTCGTTATTATTATATTACCTGCCTTAAGAAAATATGTCAATCTTAATTTTTGTTCTTCCCTTTTCGTTACTTATAATATTTTTCCGCACTGACCTTAAATTGTTCAAATAGTGGGATATACTCATTTACAATAACTTCAAACTCTTTTACCGCCAGACTGCCATCATAATCATGCGCCAACTGATTCCGAATGCGAAGCATCTGCATCCATTTATCATCATCAATAATGCGATTGGTAAATGCCTGCTGTAACGTATCTCTCGGAGATCCTATCGCAAAATCAAGAATTCCCAATTGCTTCACCAATATATCTTTCATTACTTTCCATGCAATATCAAAAGTAAGATTAAAATTCATGATCGTACCTTCCAGCACGAAATCTTCGCTTGGATTTGCATTTTTGCTCTTTTTCAGATTATCTATACATTTACAAAATGTACGATAACGATTAATATATTTGTTTTCCATACTTACGAATATCCTCCAACAAAAACTCATTGTGAATACTATTATAATCGAAGATATCTATCTTTCGCAATGTATCAATCTGCTCCAAATCTTCTTCCAATTTTGTTATATTATCACAATCGTACACCACAAAATCAATATCACTCGTAGGTACTGCTGTTCCTGTCGCGAATGATCCAAATAAATCTAATCGTTTGCATCCATGTTTCTTGCAAATAGTTGCAACATGATCAATAACTTCCGCTATTGGCATTGTGTTCATATAACTAACTCCCTCCATGCTTTTCACAGCGTCCTATGAAAAATACTTTTCTTTTATGATGTCCACCGGCATTTCCTGTCCTGTCCACAGGTCAAAAGATGCTGCTCCCTGGTACAAAAGCATATACATACCATTGGATGTTTTACATCCTGCTGCCTTTGCTTCGCGCAGAAGTCTCGTCTCCTTTGGATTATAGATTACATCAAATACGAAAAGATCCGGTTGGAACATTGTCGTATCTGTAATAATGGTTGCATCCGTCTTTGGAGCCATGCCAACCGATGTGCCGTTGACAAGAATCGCACTGTCCGCAATGGCTGCGCGAAGCACCTCTGGGTCTTCATAATCATGCAACGTCACTTTACACGTGGTACGCTCATTCAACTGGTTCACAATATCCTGCGCACGCTCCCAAAAAGCATCCTTGATATTAAATACCTGAATCTCAGCCACACCATCAAGCGCTGCCTGCACCAAAATAGCTGTTGCAGCTCCGCCGGCACCAAGAAGTGTCATCTTCTTTCCAATGATATCTACACCCTTGTCCTTAACAGCTCGCATAAAACCTACGCCATCTGTCGTATATGCAGTCAGCACACCATCCTCATTAACAATGGTGTTGCATGCACCGGAAATCTCAGATGCAGGCGAAAGCTTATCTGCTAATTTACACATAATATTCTTTCCCGGCATCGTAATATTCCAACCTCGCGCTCCCATGGTACGAAGTCCCTCTACCGCCTGCGGCATCTTCTCTTCCGGCACATCAAACGCTAAGTACGCGTAATCCAATCCCAACTGCTTACATGCTTCATTGTGCATTGCCGGCGATATACTGTGTGCCACCGGGCTTCCAAGCAAACATAAAAGCCCTGTATGTCCTGTAATCTCTTTTCGCATCTTTTTTCCTCTTTTCTATATACTGTAGTTTATTCTCGTATCAACAACATCATACGCTACTCATTGACCTTTGTAATGATTTCCTCACAAATATCATAGACGCTCTTACCATCGGTAGCAATGACGATATCAGCAGCTGCTTCATAAGCTTCCCGGCGCTTTTCCATCAGTTCTGCAATATAATCTACGTTCTTATTATTTTCCAGAAGTGGCCTGTCATGGCTATGCTTGACATGTTCTAAAATCGTCTCCGGGTTGGCTGTAAGAAGCACTACCTTACCACTCTTTTTCATCTCATCCACATTCACCTGGCGCATCGGTACACCACCGCCGCACGACACGATCATGTTCTTTTTTTCGCGACTTTCTCGCAAAAACGCAGTCTCTTCGTTACGGAAATATTCCTCTCCGTGTAGCTCAAAAATCTCTGATATACTCATGCCATTGCGTTTTGCAATAATCTCATCCATTTCCACCACATCCATGGCGAACATACGCTGTAAAGCCTTTGAAACTGTACTTTTTCCAACGCCCATAAAGCCAATCAGAAAAATATTAAAATCTAACTTCTCCAAATCTTTCATTTTTCAAGTCCTCTGCCTTCTTTTATGTAAAATCACAGATATCTACATGACTTCACGAATTTCTTCCATCATAACGTATGGCAGGTCTGAATTCAAGTACTCTTTGACTTTAAAGTGATAAAGTCATTTTTTATCAAAAGGCAGTTGCATTTATGCAAAACAACGAGTACATTCATTATAGTTAGGTTTTACATGCATATTATAGTAGGAGAATACATTATGAATCCTGTAAAAGTAAAAAATATCGAAATCGGTACTGGAATGCCAAAGATTATCGTTCCCATCGTCGGTGTGACAAAGGAAGAAATTCTTACTACAGCACGTTCCTTTCATGCCATTCCACTTGATGTAGTAGAATGGCGTGCTGATTGGTTTGAGGGCGTCTTTGACTTTACGCAAGTAGAAGATGTATTAAAAGAACTTCGTAACATCCTTGGTGAAACACCACTGCTCATGACTTTCCGGACTTCCGCAGAAGGTGGCGAAAAATCTATTTCCGTTGATGCCTATAAAGAATTAAATATTCATGCGTCCCAAACCGGTAATGTCGATCTTATTGATGTTGAGATTTTTATTGGTGATGATACCGTATCCGAAATCATTGCCGGTGCGCACGCTGCTGGTGTAAAAGTCATTGCTTCTAATCATGATTTTTACAAAACACCTTCCAAAGAGGACATCCTCCAGCGTCTATGTAAAATGCAGGACATGGGGGCTGATATCCCCAAAATCGCTGTCATGCCACAAAGCAAAAAAGATGTTTTGACACTCCTCTCCGCAACAGAAGAAATGACACGCTGTCATGCCACAAGTCCAATTATAACCATGTCTATGGCAGATACCGGTGTCCTCAGTCGTCTCTGCGGTGAGGTATTCGGTTCCTCCATGACATTTGCCGCCGCCAGTAAAATTTCTGCCCCTGGTCAAATGAATGTGGATGACGTAAATACAGTGCTTACTCTGCTGCATAATGCTATACAATAAAAAATATCTACGGCACATATAAAGCATATAAAAAAGAAGCCTCGCGGCTTCTTTTTTATTCTCCCGGATGACTGGAGATTACTTTTCCGGTATTCCACAAGTCTGCAGCGCGCTGTGCTGCATCTTCACGTTTTGCTTCCTCTTTGTAATCAATATTTACAGAACGGCTGCCACAGTCCATACATGCTACATAAAAGCTGTTGCCATTCTCCTCTTCCAACAATCCTGCGCCTCCGCAGATTGGGCAATCCTGTAATTCAATCTTATCAAAAATATCCATTTTGATGCTCCATTCCTTATTTATTCTCTGTGAGTTCATCAATCAGTTCGATAGACTCCTTAATCATATTATCACAATGTACCTTTTTCTCGCCACCTTTTCTGGCATTTTCCTGCAATAACGCCGCACAGTCTGTCAATCCATCATGCATACCTGCCATACGTTTGCGATATTCTCCGACGACTTTTGGCGAATCTATGCCCATAGCGCCTAACACCATCAGTCCACTTGTGATTGCTCCACAAGTACCACCGCATTTCATGCCACCGCCAAAATTGCAGCCGATGGCTGCCGCCTGTTCCTCATTCATGCCAAGTTCATCTGCGTAGACACGCATGATGGTCTGTGCACAGTTATTTACCATTGGCATCTCGTTTCTTAACTCCATTGCTTTATCTACATGTTGATTCATATTTTATCCTCCATTTAGTATAGATGCACTTTTCGATTTTATACAAGTATAACACGAGCAAAACACTTTCCCTTGTTCAAAATCAGAAACCTCACAACACCTCTACCATGAAAGCGAAAAAATGCTGAGCCACCAAAAAACGGCAGCTCAGCTATGTAAGGGAAATTATGAAATTTTAGTTTTCAGCAACAATCTTCTTGTAATGTGCTGTTTCTGTATAAAGTTCATCCTTAAGTGGGTTCTTCTTATTCTTACGAATAACGTATACCTGATAGATGAAAAGTCCAGCGTTACTTGCAAGTGCAAGGAAGCTTACGATAAAGAATGCTGTTGGATTGTGTGTTGTTGGTACTGGTGCTACGCGATCTGCGAAAGTAGGTACTGTCATGATAAACATAATCCAAAGTGCCAATGTCTGTGCTCTGTGCTGTAACCAGCATCCTCTCTTGATGAAGAATGAAGGAATGGTACAAGACAAAAGAAGCAACATTCCACAGTATACAGAATGGTCTGAAATACAGTTGTATGTATATGCAAAGTTCCACAAATCATAAGTCAAAATGTAGATCCAGTCCATATCTGGCCACATCATATCACGAGATTTTTCCTTTGATACGAAGATTCCTGACCAACCACAGATCAATAAGATATTGAAGATACCTGCAATACCATTCATTACGTTCCAAGGTCCGGAAATAGTCCATAAGTTGTCAACATATCCGCCTTCTGTCAATCCCCATGAGAATACCTGGAAGTCACGCATAACTGCTTCGCAAATATTTGCCGCCAAAATAATTGGTGGGAAGTACATAGCAAACTTGCTGTGCTCAATCTTTGGGCAAAAACGAATCAGCATGAAGCCGATACATCCTGCCAGTGCAGAGTAAGTCTTAACCCAGTTAAACCAGTTACCTGTTCCATATTCATTACCCGGTGCAGCCGTTGTAGGCCAGATTGCAATGGTAAGCACCAATGGTACAATAACAAATAATAAGATCCCTCCCCATTTTTTTGTTCTGCCCAGTTCATTAAAAGCGATCAGTGCTAATAAAACAAACGCCATAAAGCCCCAGGTCTTTAAATCCGGTACATTGTATAAAATACCCATACCAAACCCCTCCTTAATAATTTCTACACACTTTGTGCATTTTTATGTTATTATTATATAGACATATGGGCGAATAAAACAATCGCCAACCATCATACAAATGAGTAGAAATGCACAGCCTATACCATTTCTGTGCATTAACTTTGGGGGAGTTTTTATCATGGAAGAAAAAAAAGCACGAAAAACAGACCGTCGCATCGAAAAAACAAAACAGGCAATGCGCCATGCTTTCGTAGAATTACTCAAAAAAAAGCCTTACAATGCAATCACAATCTCAGAATTGACACGTGAAGCAGATATTGACCGACGGACTTTTTATTTGCATTATGAATGTATTGAAGACCTCGTTTCAGAAATGCAGCAACTTGCACGTAACATGATTGCAGAACAGTTAAAGAATTGTGAAAACGTACAGCTCGATACATTATTTGATGGGCTGACCAATGTCGTGCGGGACAAAATGGATTTTTACCGCGTGATCTTTACAGAGCCAAGCTGCTCTGCCTTTTTCGAGGATGGTGTCGCTGCCATCAAATACTGTATCCTCGCATCCAATCCGGACAGTACACTTTCGGACCAGCAAAAGGAGTATTATACCGAATACATAGCCAATGGCATCATGGGACTATACGCCTACTGGTTCCGCCAGGACAACCCGGAATTGTCCTTAGATGCGTTTACCGAAATGGCAAAAGCATCCATGACGGAAAGCATCTGCCTGATCCGCCATGGATGATCTTAGCATCCTAATTATTCTGTTACTTTATATAATTCCACATAGTCTACATTTGGTACCGAATACCCTATCACTGTCCAAGTGATCGTATTCGTCCCCGCCTGCAGATCTACCTGCAATGGACCATATGTAGCGAACTGATTATATTTCAAAACACCACTACCCAGAATTTCTATCTCCGATACATCCGTTTCCACGCCGTTGACCTGCATATTGATCTGCTTACTTAACGCCACATCTTTCCCGATCAGATTTGTACTTGCCAATGCCATAGTCAAATCATAGGTTCCTGCTTCCGCTACATCAAATGTCCATGTTGCCACGTTGCCTTTCTTGGACAGATTGCAGAGTACATAGCCCTGACTTGCACCATCTGCTTTTTCCGTAAACCCGGCATTCTTGACAGACTTGCCCTTAACCTTTGCTGTCTCACCCTCAATGTGTATGCTTTCCGATGTGCCCACCTGCCTAGAGAATGCACTGGATGCCATTTTCATATGGATAATGTCTCTCACACACGCCCGCATGGCTGTACCAAAAGCTGCCGGATTTTCTTTATACTCCTGCTTCATCGCCTTTTTGATAGATAAAAACTGGACTGCATAAATACCTGTCAGATTTGCATCATTCTGCGCATATGTCGCCTGTAAAGGATTCATATAACTTCCATACAGACCATGTACGGAAAAGTCTGAAATCACATAATCAGAATAGCCCCACTCTGTACGCAAAAGATCTTTTAACAGTACATCATTTCCGCCGCACCAGGTCTTTCCCAAACGGCTGTAAGCAGACATGACACCTCTTGCTCCGCCTTCCTTGATCGCTATCTCAAAAGGCTTTAGGTATATCTCCCGTATCGTCTGTTCATCCGCCCAGGTCAAAATCCCCCAGCGGTTTTTCTCCTGCTCATTTAAGACCAGATGTTTTACTGTAACTGTCAGGTTTTGTGACTGCGCCCCCTGCACAATGGCACTTGCCATCTTTCCGCAAACGATCGGATCTTCGGAAAAATACTCAAAATTTCGTCCGCCCTTTGGATTTCTATGAATATTTGCCGTCGGTGCATACCAGATATTTGTACCTATATTTTTTGCCTCGATACCACAGCGCACGCCATGTGCATAAGCAAGATCTACATTCCATGTGCAGGCAAGACACACTCCCGCCGGCCATGCCACACCGGAGTCCCGATACAAAAGACCGCCTGCTCCTTTTACGGAAGCCGGTCCGTCATTATCATTTGTCTTTGGGATTCCCAGACGATCTACGCCCGGTGTCTTATAGCCGCAGTTACAGATCAGATCGATCATCTCATCCAAAGTCAACTGATCTAAAAATGCCTCCTCTAATGATGGATCCACAGCCACTTCCTGCAGCATGATCTTATCCTCATAAGTCGCTCCGATCGTCGGTGCCACGGCATCTGCATCCGTTTCCGGTGCTACAGCAGCATCCATATCACTGATATCAACCGGACAGGTCTCATTGACAGGTGTGGTCGGATAAGTTCCCACCGGATCCATTCTTGACAAAACCGTCATCTGATCACAGAAAGCATCCGAAAATAAATTCTTGATCTCTGCACCGGATACTTCATCCGTTTTCTTTACCAGTTTTTCCCCAAGTGCATAAGAGAAATCACACTCACTATCTTTTACATCATGTGCCACACGCACCGTATAATCACCGGCATCTAAAATATATGCCTGTTCGCCGTCAGCATCATAAGAAGAACAATCCCATATGTCAAAGGTTGCCGTATAGCGTGCACTTGCTCCCGGCTCCAGAAGATCCGTTTTGACAAAAGCCACCAACTGTGTCGCCGCTTTTTCCACACCTCCTGCCTGATATGGCAGGCTGACATAGATCTGGACCACATCTTTACCGGCACGTTCTCCACAATTCGTCACCGTCACTGCCACCTGACAGTCCCTTCCGTTTTTATCAAAGCTGATATCGCTCCATGCAAATTCTGTATAAGAAAGTCCAAAGCCAAACGGATACTGGACCGGAACCCCAAAGGTCTCAAAATAGCGATAGCCGACATAAATGCCTTCCTCATACTCCACAAAGTTGGCTTTCTGATCCGCATAAGTATAATCGCCAAAATTTGCTGTAGATGGATGATCCGATACATGATATGCGATCGTATCCTGTAATTTTCCGGATGGATTTATTTGCCCTGCCAACATCCGTGCGACCGATTCCATGCCCGCTTCACCGGGTGTCCATATGATCGCAGCCCCCTGGATCGATGGGTAATTTTCTAAAAATCCCATCTCCATCATATTTGCAATATTAAACAATACGATCACATGATCAAAAGTCTTTGCCACTGTATTGATCAGACTGCTTTCCTCCGCGCTCAACTGCAATTCTTCCAGGGTAAGGTCATTTCCTTCGCTCCCGGATCTTCCGATCATAAGGATCGCTGTATCGGCATATTCCCTTGCCTGGGTCATATCCAACTCGCTGACAGGCATTTCTTTATGATTGCCGTTCTTTCCATACCAAGTCTGGTAAGATTGATAAAGGGTATCATTATATGTAATACCTGCTGCAGAAAGCGCATCATAAAATCCGATCATGGTATCCGACTTGATCGATCCGGAACCGGAACTGCCATAATACGGATCGATCGCTGCGCTTCCAAAGACATTGACCGCCTGCTCTGCTGCAAGTGGCAGCACCCCGTCTTCATTTTTCAAAAGAACGATGCCCTCTGCTTCGACCTGCTTTGCCACCTGTAATGATTCCGCTACGATTGCGGCATCAATATCCCCTGTAGAAGCCTCGACCAAAGATGTTCCCAAAGTCGTCACTGTAAGAATAAGGGTCAATAAACCAGCCAGACATCTGCTTGCTATTCTTCTTTTCATAAAAAACCTCTTAACTTTCTTTTACATTTCCATCTGCTCCTTAATCTCTTTTTCTGTGCAAAGTTCCTGACAGGTCTTTGCCATTTTCTCTAATTCGTCTATCGTGTGCCTTGCCAATTCTGCTTTTACCGCAGCCAGCATGGCAGCATTCATACTGAGTTTTCTCGCGCCAAGTCCGACCAGAAGTGCAGCCCCCTTGGGATTTCCCGCCATCTCACCACATACAGAGATCGGCTTGTTTGCCTTCTGAAAACTTTCAAAAACAAAGCCCAAGAGCCGAACCATCGCCGGTGCATAAGTCTGATAGTAAGGCTCCATGGCAGCGTTCATGCGGTCTGCCGCACATACATACTGGGTCAGATCATTCGATCCGATACTGGCAAAATCCACCTCCTGCGCAACAAGATCTGCCTGCAAAGCCAGACTTGGGACTTCGATCATGACACCGATCTTAACCTTTGGATCATAGGCAATCCCCTCCTGCTCCAGTGCATCCATGACCTTTCTTACCGCTTCCTTTGCCTTGCGGATATCCTCCATACTGCCTACCATGGGAAACATGATCTGTAAATTTCCATAGACAGATGCCCTGAGTGCCGCACGCATTTGTGTCTCAAAGATCTCCATGTGGGAAAAACATAAACGCAGCGCCCGCTCTCCCAGAAATGGATTATCCTCTTTTGGCAGGGAAAAATACGGCAGGGTCTTATCCCCTCCGATATCCAGCGTCCGCAGGGTCACCGGCTTGCCTTTTGCACCTTCTAAGATGCGACGGTAGACACTGAATTGTTCTTCTTCCGTCGGCATATGGTCGTTTTCCATATACAGAAATTCCGTCCGGAAAAGACCGATAAAATCATATGCCGCCCCTGCTATATCGTACGCGTCCGATCCCACATTGATCCCCAGTGCGATCCTTACCTCATCTTTGGTTGCTCCCGGACGAAGCAAATAGGTCTGCTCCTCCTCTATCTGTTTTTTCCACAACTGCCGCTTTTGTTCATACTGCTCTTTTTCTTCTTCGGAAAAATCCAGCCATATCTGACCGGTCAGACCATCCAGGATCAGGTCTTGTCCGTCCTGAACCTGCGTCATGGCATCTTCTGCTCCCAGTATCGCCGGAAGTGAAAAACTTCTGGCTAAGATCGCGCAGTGCGAATTGGAACCACCCACTTCCGTGATCAGACCTTTGACATGGTCGCGATCTAGATTGGCAGTGTCGCTCGGCAAAAGGTCATGTGCCACCACGATCACATTCTCAGCAAAATGATCCAGTCTTTTTTCCTCTTTTCCCAGTAAAAGGCGGAGTACTCTTGCCTTAACATCCAAAAGATCTGCAGCTCTGCCTGCGATCAGGGGATCCTCCACCTGCTTTAGGAGATCAGCATACTGGTTGAACATTGTATCAACTGCGCTTTCAGCCGTCAGACAATCCTCTTTTATGACATTCTCCGTCTCCTCGGTCATTTCTTCATCTTCCAGAACTTCCTGATGCGCCACAAAGATCTTCGCCTGATCCGGGTGTTCCTCCTCTAAGGCTGCATAAAGTGTCTGCAATTCCTCCTTTGCCTGTTCCCTTGCCGACTGAAAGCGCCGACACTCGGCTTCTGTCTCCTCCTTGTCGCACATGCTTTTGCTGACCTTCAGATCCAATGGTTCATATCTATATGCTTTTGCCATCGCAATCCCTTTGGATACGGCATTACCACATAAAAACTTCTGTCTCTCGCCCATAGTCGCTGTCCCCTTATTCTCCAAATCCGCTGGCAACCAGAACTGCCAAAGCCTCGATCGCTTCCGCCTCATCCGGACCTTCTGCTGCAAGTTCCGCTTTTGTTCCCTGCCCGATTCCTTCTGCCAAAAGACGCACGACCGACTTGGCATTGACCGGCTCTCCACCTTCCTTACAGATCGTGATCTTAGACTCATATTTTTTTGCCAGCATGACAAAATCCGATGCCGGTCTTGCATGAAGTCCTGTCTTATTGATAAATTCCACTTGTTTTGTAACCATATGATCCACCCTCTTATTTCTATAATTCCTCGCCATGGCTGGCAATACACTTCTGATACCAGTAAAAGGAATCCTTCTTAATACGTTTTCCGGATCCTTTGCCCTCATTATCCAGATCTACATAGATAAAACCATAACGTTTTTTCATCTCTCCTGTGCTGGCACTGACCAGATCGATACAGCCCCATGGCGTATAACCGATCAAGTCCACCCCGTCTTTCATGGCTTCCTTCATCTGTTCAATGTGTGCCTTGAGATATGCGATGCGGTAATCATCATGGATACATCCGTCCTCCGTCAACTGATCGACCGCTCCCAAGCCATTTTCTACCAGCATGACCGGAATCTGATACCTGTCATAAATCGCATTGAGCAGATAGCGCAGCCCCTTGGGGTCGATGATCCATCCCCATTCGCTGGCCTTTAAATACGGATTTTGCACGCCCAGCATCATATTGCCGGCAGTCTTTTGTACCTCGGCATTTCTTGTCACACAACGCGAAGTATAATAACTGAAACTGAAAAAATCCACACAGCCCTTTTTTAAAATGTCAGCATCCTCTGTCTTGCTGACAATGGCAATAGCATTTTCTTCAAAAAAACGCTCCATATAATAAGGATATGCCCCGCGGATGCAGACATCCCCACAGAACCAGTTGCTTTTTTTCATCTGCCACTGTGCCTCTAACATATCATCCGGTGAACAGGTATATGGATAGACTCCTGCCGCCGACAACATACAGCCCACCCGGTTTTTCGGATTGATCTCATGGGCTAAGGCTACCGCCTTTGCGCTTGCCACAAACTGATGATGGAGTGCTTGAAAACGCGCCTGCATTTCTTCCTTTGTCTCCGGCGTCTGCATACGACCAAGCCCAAACATATCTGCTCCATCTTCCGGCAAAATTCCTGCCCCCAGCAGGGTTCCAAAACGACTGACTAAAGTATTCATCTCATTAAAGGTCAGCCACAGATCGACCTCATCCTGATACTCTGTAAAAACCGTCCGGCAGTAACGCAGGAAGAAATCTATGACTTTACGATTCTGCCACCCGCCATAAGCCTGACACAGGTGATAAGGCATTTCATAATGTGACAGTGTCACCAGCGGACGGATGTTCCATTTTTTACACTCAGCAAATACGGCGTGGTAAAAATCCAATCCCTTTTGGTTTGGCGTTTCCTCATCCCCCTTTGGAAAGATGCGTGTCCACGCAATAGACAAACGCAGTACCTGAAATCCCATCTGCCCAAACAGGGCAATATCCTCTTTATAATGATGGTAAAAGTCTATGGCATGATGGCTGGGATAGTACTCTCCTTCCTGCACTTCCTTGGTAAATCGCCGCGGAGACGTTTTTGTCCCCGCGGTGATATGGTCTGAGATCGACTCTCCCTTCCCATCTTCCTTCCATGCACCTTCTACCTGATTGGCAGCGATCGCGCCACCCCATAAAAAGTCTGCATTCATTAAGCCACCTCTTTTGCTTCCTGCTCCTTTTCGATCAGATCGCGCTCATATACCTTAAAGAATGGTCGATATACCACCCATGCCACGATAAAGGCAATGACCGGAATCAGGATATTGGTCCAAGATAAGGTACACAGGTATGGTGATACGCCGACCGGTAAGGTCGCTGTAATCATGGTAAACGCCGGTTTAAAGAAGCCGACCATATAACCAAAGTAGCAAATGATCATGGTAATCAATGGGTTGATCACAAATGGAATAGCAAGTGTCGGATTATACATGATCGGATAACCGAAAGTTGCCGGTTCATTGATATTAAAGATGCCCGGTACAACAGCCGCCTTGCTGACTGCTTTGATCTGCTCAGACTTGGAGAAGAGACCCATGACGCAAAGTGCCAAGGTATTTCCCGTTCCGCCACAGCAGTTCATGATACCAAACAAAGCAACCGGTACAAAGACGAGTGCTTCCCCCTTAGATACATGCTCAGCATTGTTGGCTATGTACTCCATGAGCGGTGCCATAATGGCGATATAAACAACCATGGTTCCATGGATACCAAAAGTCCAGAGGACATTTGCAACCAATACGACAATAATGATACCCGGTACGCTGATCAGTGCGCCAAGCGGTGCAGATAAGAGATAAGAGATCGCGTATGGCAGAGAGATCGTCATGACATTCAAGCAGATGCTTCCGATCGTATGCCAGATCGCGATGTTGATAACCAGTGGAATCAAAGATGCAAAGGTGTCCTGCAAAAATTTCGGCACGACATCCGGCATCTTGATCATCAGATGATGCTTTTCACAAAAATGCGCCATCTTGACGGTACAAAGTGAAATGATGATGGCTGTGAACATACCCACAGCGCCCAGGCAGGAGTTGTCAATACCGGTAAAACTGCTTCCGTCCGCCAGTTCTACCGTCTTGATCGGTCCTGCAACGATCAGAAAGATCAACATGGCATTTAATGCGTTGGTCAGTGCCTGCATCTTAAGCGACTTGGCATAAGAATAGGCAATGGTAAATGCCATATAAACAGAGATCAGCCCCATAGACAGATCATATGGTACCAATAAGATGTTATAGATCGCATCGTCCGTCGTCCACGCCCCAAAGAAAGTCGGGATGATCGCGATCAACTGGAAAATAGCGCCGATCAGGATGATGCCCATTGCCATCATCATACCGGCAGATACTGCTGCGATTGCTTTGTTTCCCGCGCATTTTTCGCCTATGGATTTTACTTTTTGCATGAATTTGCTTTCATATAAATTACTCATATCCTTCTCCTTTTTCCTTTCCATAAAAACCCTTACCAGATATTACTGTGGATAGATTTCATCCACCTGTTTCATAATGTTTTCTACATTACCTATGGCGTAATCGTAGGCTGCGATCACGGCGATCGGCATCTGCGTCACCTGCGCGATCTCATCTTTTTTGTAAGATACCTGCGGTCCTAACAGAATGACATCATAATTTTTGTAGGAATCCTCATATGCGGACATCCCCACAGCATCAATCTTGAGATCTATGCCTTTGTCCTCTGCATACTTTTCCATCTTCTTCATCAGAATTCCTGTTGACATGCCCCCAGCACATATCAATAACACTTTCCTTTCCATATGCCCCTCCTTATTTTTCCTTATATAAAAGGATCATTTCTTTGATAAGATCCCCGGCTAATGCACTTCCCATCAGATGATCCTGTGCATGGCAAAGCAGAATGCTGACGCTGTCCACTTGGCCTTTTGCATCCATCTGCAAGAGTTTCCGGTGTGCCTCATGGGCTGTCTGTAAACTCTTTTCCGCGCTTTCCATCAGTTGATCTGCCTGGATAAAATCCTTCTTTTTTGCCGCCTGTAAGGCTTCAAATGCCGCCGATCTGGCTGCCCCAGAATTGGCAATGATCAACATGGAAATCTCTTCCAATGCTTCCTGTAATTCTTCGCTCATAGTAACCTCCTGTGTTTTATATCTGATATATGATCATCAGCATGTTTGCCACCTCGTCGTCGCTAAAAATGATATGAAAGGCTTTTTCCATCGGTCTTAGCATCCGAAGCAGCTGCTGAAACTCTTTGTGATATTGATGCAGGATTGCCTTACGCTTTGGATTTTCGGGAGAAGTCTCCCCGGATGCCAAACGCTCAATACAACAGGCGGTGTGAACTAGGAGTCCCATCTGTGCATCCTGCGTCATATGTTTTAATTTCTGATCGACCTCCTGTAAAAATGCTTCTACCGATGTCTCTACCTTTTTGATCTCCACATGGCTAAACTGCCCGGCAAGATAATGAAAGACTTCCTGATGATCGACCTCATAATCCTTGGACTCGGTCTTTCGCAAAAGTTCCGGCAAACGTTCTTTGGGTGTCGTAAAAACCTCCGTGATCGAGCAGAAAGGAATGGAATATAACTTTGGATCAAAGGTTCCTACCACACAAAGTATGGTTCCACGCCGCATCAGGTCACGAAATGCCTCCTGCAAAGCCTTGGGATCACTCATGGATAAAGGAATGATCTGCACATCCTCCATGTGACCGTAGCGTTCAATATAGGTCTTTAATTCCTCCGCGCCACCCTTGCCCGTAGTGCATAAAGTGATGAGATACTTCTCATGGCTGGTGGCAAAATCACCGACACTTTTCATGGCATCCCGATAAACGGCATCCAGGTTGGATGAGATCATTGCCTTTCTCGCCAGTTCGATCCCCATGGTCGTCACCGGTGCCGGGAAAAGACGGATCATAATACCTGTCTCCGCAGAGATCTCCTCTGCCACTTTGGACACCAGATCACTGTCATAGACTATGAACACACCTTGTTTTTGCTCAATCTCCAAAATACATTTTTTCAAAGACGCATAGATCTGCGTCTCGCTTTGACGGTGCGATACCTCAAAGGAAAAAATATGGTTAAATCCTGTGATCTCGGTGATCGTACGCACAATGGATGCTGCAATGTCCTTGCCATAAAAGGCGTAGAGGATAACCATCTGTCCCTTGTCCGTCTGCTTTGGCGGTTCGTAGCACAAAAACATGGTGATCAAAATAACCTCGTCTATGGTCAGTTGTCTGCCATAGACTTCCTGTATCTCCTCCGCAAAGGCAAGGCTTAGCATATATTCCTGCTTGTATCTGGTAACGACCTCAGATATTTCCAGCCGATCCATGGACTCTGTCGTCTTTGTACCATTCACTACATTTTTCATATGCAGACAAAGTCCAAAAAATACGGCATCGTCGATCTTTTTGTTCCTTGCGTTCTCCACTTTTGCCAGAAATCTCTCCACCATGTCGATCAGTTCCTCATCTACAATGAGTTCCAATTCTTTCCGGCTACGGACTTCATGGATCAGTTTTTGCTGATATTTGCCAAAGGCTCTTTCCACTTCGGTACTGAGCAGCATCTTGATATCCTCATCCTCAATGCCCTCCGACTCCAGTTGCTTTGCCTTTTGCCGCAATTCCTTGTAAATATTTTTGGTCTCTGTCTCACTAACACGCATCCGACTGCCGTCAAAGGTAAAGGTGCTGTTTTCCGGGATCAGTCTTTCGATCTCCTCCCTCATCTGTCCGAAACGCGATATGCCCTGACGGATAGTCGGTTCAAAGTCACTGACATAGAGGGTGATTCTCCGGTCATTTGCCAATTCCCTCACATATGCATTGGCACAACCGATCTTGATGTCCCGCTTCAACTGTTGAAAATTTTCAGGGCATTCATATAAAAGCAGACAACGCATCAATTCTTCCTTTACAACCAGTTCCCTGCCTACCCGCGAGGCTTCGGTCGAAAAAAGTGTCTGGATCATTTCCATACGTTCTTCGATCGGTCGTTCTGTGATTCTCGGCATTGTAATAACGATTGGAAATTCACTCTGAAACTCCTCCTGTGCCGGCTGTGCGTCCGGTGTGCAACTGGCGATCAAAAGCCCTTTCCTTCCGGGCTTTCCGCTGTAGGAGGCGATCTCCCGCAAGAGTCCACCGTCCAGATACTGCACATTATCCATGTATAAGATACCGCTCTCCGCATCCTTTAACATGCCACTCTGCCGTTCGCCCATGAGTTTTTCCCTGGCATCTTTGGCACTGCCCTGATAGTCCCTGCAATTCATCTGTAAGAAAGGACTCTCCGCTGAAAAAATTTGTTTTACCAGACAATATTCGTAGATCAGGTGTGCGAACTCTTTCTTTCCGGTTCCCTTTTCTCCCACGATCAGGATGTTCAGGCTTCTGCCCGGATATAAGACTGCTGCTTTGGCTAACTGGATCGGGTGCTGTAAACTGCCCTGCCATCCTGTCATCTTGCAAAAACATTCTTCCTCATCCCCCCGGCTGACACCGGCAATGGAATAAAGAACTGGTCTGCCATTGGATTTATGTATCCTTCCCTCTTCCACGAGAGCATTCAAAAGACTGCTGACATTGGTTCGCTGTAAAGATAGCGCCTGTGCGATATATGTCGTTGACACACCTCCCTCTTTTTCTGCCGTATCATGCATCTGAATAAAGTCATAGATCTTTTCTTTGTTTGATTTCATAAGCGGATCTCCTCTGCCTGTTTTGTTACTGTATATACAAGAAGAACTATACACTTTATACAATAAGAAATCTACCACGACCTGTTTTTATCGTCAAAACGCTTAGTGTATGGTATTTCCCCTGTAATTTATATACATAAATATAGTAAATTTGCATAACTTCTTGTACTTTTTGCATATTTTCTTTTATCTCTATGCTTAGTGTATATGTTTTATGTCAGTAGAGCATCTAGTGTATAAAAAAACGGATACGTCTGGGTTTCCAAACGTATCCGTCGTATGAATTTATTTTTTCTGTTTATTTTCTCAATTTGATGACTTCCTTTAAGACTGTCATGGCATTCTGTTGCAATTCTGCCTTGGTCAGGGCATATGCATGCTCCTTATTGGTCAATGCGTCCTGAATGTCCGCAAGATCACTCGATCCGCCCGGCATGGTGATATTGTTGCCAGCCTTGACACAGCCTGCGGCAGATCCTGTCTCATACTTGTTATCACGGTGTTCTGCACCATTGCCCATTCCACCGGTCACAAACCAGTCTGTCATGACAATGCCCTCATGTCCCCATTCATTCCTAAGTACGTGGGTCTGGATATCCTTGCTGTTGCAGGTATGCTCGCCATTTACCAGGTTATAGGATGACATGATAGCCTCCGGCTTTGCACTTCTGACGCAGATCTCAAACCCCTTGAGATAGATCTCACGCAGGGCACGTTCACTGACAACAGAGTTGGATAAGAAGCGGTTGGCCTCCTGATTGTTGCATGCAAAATGCTTGATGGTAACCCCGCAGCCCGGATGCTTCTGCACACCGCGCGTCACGGCAGCTGAGGTACGTCCGCTGACGATCGGTTCCTCAGAATAGTACTCAAAGTTTCGTCCGCAAAGCGGGGAACGCTGGATATTCTGTGCCGGTGCCAGCCACAGATGCACACCGAACATTTCCATTTCCTGTCCGACCATATCGCCACAGATCTCCGCGACATCATCATTCCAAGCCTGTGCCAAAGCCGTGCCGATCGGGATTGCAATACAGTACTGGTAGTTTTCCGGTGCTGCAAGTTCCGCTTCCGATGGCTTTGGTGCCATAGACGCCATCATCTCGAGTTCTTCCTCGCCCATAAATTCCATAAAGTTGGCAAAAGCATTGGCATTGCCCTTGATCTCGCCATCCACGATCTTGTAGGAAGTAGCAAGACGCAATCCGGCCGGACCATCCGCCATGTAAAGTCCGCCAACGCCAAGATCTTCCAGACGGCTGGTAGATTCGCCTGCGGCACCTGCCACATGGGATCCTGCTGCACCGATGACTGATTCTGCCCCCGCGCCTTCCGGTACATCCCTATAATTGCCAATGGCAAGATAAGCCAGTTGCTTATCCGAAAGTCCTGCGACAAATTCCTCCAAAGTCTTTTTACCGGAAAGCACTTCTGCGAAATCAAAAGTCTGTCCCTCCGGGATCTCCGCTGCCACTTCCGGGTAAGTATAAGTCACGGTCTCAAACTTGGCTGCAGATAATGCAATATGTTTTGCAGCCTCTTTCTGTTCTTCCTCGCCATCTGGGTTGAAAGCAACTTTTTCCGGCACAAGATCATCAAAGCCCCAGCCTTCACAAATGTGCTTGGTCTTTTCCAGGACTGCCTTGTCATCTAAGGTCAGGATGCCTGCTACCATGGTATCTCTGGAATGGCTTCCCAGACGGATGACATATTCACCTGCCTCCATGATATAGGCGCTGTCCTTCTCACTAAAGGAAGCAAGGGTCTGGGTTGCAAAAGTGACAGAAACTTCTGTGCTCTCTCCGGCTGCCACTTCCTTAGTCTTAGCATAGCCGACCAGTTTCTGATAAGGCTGGTCAAGGTCTCCTTCCGGCAGGCTGGCATAGACCTGTACCACTTCTTTGCCTGCGCATTTTCCTGTATTTATCACCTGGGCTGTGACTGTGACTTGCTTTTCATCTGCGACAATATCCTTTGTCTCAACAGCAAATGTCGTGTAAGAAAGTCCGTAACCAAACGGATAGGTCACTTCTTTTCCGACAGTATCAAAATAACGATAGCCGACATAGATACCCTCACGATAGTAGGTATCATCCGGATCGCCAAAGCCCTCGGTTGATGGATATTCTGCGATCGGCGCCCAGGTCATAGCCAGTTTACCGGATGGGTAAGACTTGCCAAGGACAAGGTCTGCCAAAACATCGCCGGTCGGTGTTCCCAACTGTCCTAAGAGCAGGATATTTTCTACGGCATTTACCGGTGTCAGATCTACCATGCCACCAACATTTAATACCAAAAGGAACTTGTCATACTGCTTCTGTAATGCCAGAATATCACGGATCTCGGTCTCCGTCAGATTGATATCGCCCGCTACCATGGTACGGTCAGCGCCTTCACCCGAATTTCTTGCCAGTACATAGATGGCGATGTCCGCATCGCTTTCCAATGAAAATTCATAGGCAGTTTCCGGCATGACCTTTCCCATGCAATACATAATACCATTGATGCCTGCGGCTGCCGCCTCTGCCTTCATGGCGGTAATCCATTCTTTTCTTGTCTTTGTCATATGTTCTTCGTAAGCATCCAGCCAAGCCTTGCTCACCACCTCAAAGCCAGCATTCTCCAATCCCTGCTCTACGGTCGTATAGGCTCTGACATTGACATCCCCGGATCCGGTTCCGCCCTTGATCGTCCTTCTGGCGCCACTGCCAAAGAGCGCGATCTTGCCTGCTGCATCCAAAGGAAAATCTCCATTGCTCTTTAAGAGTACCGCACATTCCGGTGCAATCTCGCGCACCTTTGCGATATGCTCTTTTTCAAATTTCTGCATACTTGCATCTGTAATATGTACCATCTTCTTGTCTCCTTTTCTTTTATTCTCATACAAGGCTGCTTGCAGTCTGAATTTTCTACACCAGATATTTTCGGAAGAATGCACATTCATCCTGATTGATCTCTTTTGCCTCTTCCAGATTCATATTGACATGGCAGACATGCGCCATATATTTTTTATCCTCTGATCCATAGCATTTCCATGCACAAGGGATGCCCTTGCCTTTTAAAAATTCATACATAGGCTGGGCGTTTTCCTTCAAAAAGTCATAATAGGATGTCATGACATAAGTCGGCGGATAATCGGCGGTGATATGCCCCAGCACATCTATTTTTTCATTGGAAAAATCAAAATCTTTGCCCAGATAATCGCCATATAATTCCTTGTTCATCTTGTTGACCTTGCCATCCTTACCCAGAATGGTCAGGGTGTACATACCACAATTCAGACCAAGGGCACGTATCTTGATTTCCTCCGGCACCGTAAAGGGGAATAATTTTGCGTAATCTGCATTGGTCGCGATGGCTGCGTACTGGCTTGTCATCTGGGATCCGGCAGAATCGCCCACCAAAATGACATTATTTAGATCCAGATGATACTCATCAGCATGATCGCACATCCACTCCAGCACCATATTCGTTTCCGTCAACTGGGTCGGAAATTTGGCTTCCGGTGCCAGATGGTAATTGAAATTGACAAAAGTAAATCCCTGCTGGGCTAAATACATACCGTAATATTTGTAGATTTCTTTGGTTCCATAGACATAGCCGCCCCCATGGATGCTGACGATGACCGGCAAAAGATGGTCGGTGTCCTTTGGATAATACACATCCAGTAAGTTATAAGCATCCGCATTCCCGGCGTAATTGATGTCATAGACTGCGGTTACATCCTCCGGTACGACTAAGTTTGCGTCACGCTTGGCATCTGCCTTTCCGGATACCATGCGAAACATTTTTGCTGTAAATGACATAAGACTCTCCTATCTCTGCGCCTTTTATCTCAAAAAGTGCAGTCTCTGCTATTTGTTACACGCATTCTAACAGACATTGCACTTTTGACTTATTAAATTTTTACGTTTTTTTGTAAATTATTCGCTTTTTTCTTACTGTGCCTCATGCTTTTTTGCAAGGTCAGCCTTGATCTGTGGAAGTTCTTTATCCAACTTGTATGCAATACCAAGGATCAAAAGTACAACCATCAGAACCATAGGTACATAGTTAAAGAGTACCTGGATAGAGGTCAGAGCGGATGCTGACTGGGTTGCAAGACTTCCATCATATCCGGCAAGTCCCATAATCAGTCCTACCATACCAGATGCGATACCACTTCCCAACTTAGAAGCAAAAGAGTTGACAGAAGCAAGCATACCTTCTACTCTGGTTCCGGTCTTCCACTCGCCATAGTCCATGGTATCGATCATATAAATAGAGATCATCATGGTAACCGGTAAAATCGCAACACCACCAATAACAGAACCAAGTGTCAGAGTAACCAGATTGGTTCCACCAAGAATACGGATGCTATAACCAACAACGCCTAAAACAGCACCTGCACGCAGGATCGGAACGGTTCCGAACTTTCTGGAAAGTACCGGGAAGATCAGCATGATGACCGGTGTCAGCATACTACCGATAGAAACCAGTGTTGCCCCCATGCCCACTTCAGATAGCCCGGCAGGACTTCATTTTCGGCTGTTGTACTCGGATCCAGCCAATTTGCTTTTTTCTTCATAAGTAATACCCTCCTTGTAAGATCATGTTCTTTCACATGACCACTTCTTGTATTTATCATACTAATTCCTTGTGTTTTACCCTGTTAAAATTTCGATATTTCTAACAATATTTCATTAAATATTATAGAAAATTTAATAAAAGCGTGCTAGGATATGGATAATACAAGATGAGGAAGAAAGGACTTAGCATGTATCAGACACAAAAACTTACTTATTTATTCGACTCTTTATATGCAGTAAATAATATCTGCTTCTGGCACTATACAAAGGATTGGGAACTCCTGGATACCAACTGTCCCTGGATCAACGAAGTCCGCAACTTCTTTTTTGACTCCAAGGATGATGCCTTAAAGACCTATGCTTCCAACTCCACCATGCCCATCCTCTACCCGGACCGCCTCTGCCTGACCTGGGCGATCCAGCCTTATATTGTAGATGACAATTTAGACTCTTTCTACGTCTTAGGTCCCTTTTTAAACTCCTCCGTATCGGAGATCAATTTCAAGCGCCTGCTGGACGACTGGCATATGTCCATATCCTCTCAGCACCGCATGATGGAAGTGCAGAAGGAGATTCCGGTCATTCCCTATAGCCTCTTTTTGCAGAGCGTGCGCATGCTCTACTACACCCTTTATGGAAAAACACCGGGAAATCTGACCACCACCTCTTTTCCCACCCTCAATCCACTCAGTTCCAAAAACACCTTTGCTCCAACCAAGAAAAATGGCAGCACAGCACACGATATTACCATCACCGAACACAATAGTTATGCCATGGAATGTGCTATGCTAAAACATGTCGAGACCGGCAACATCCATTATTATGACGAACTGCAAAATACGGAATTATCTGCAGACAACTACCTGGTAGGACTTATGAGCCCGGGCGATATCGTCAGACAGGCAAAGGATGGGATCATTGCCTTTGTGGCACTCATTACCCGCGCCGCCATCCGTGGCGGTATGGATCCGGACGAAGCCTACTCTCTCAGTGACTACTATATCCAGCAGATCGAATCCCCTGACTGCACAGACCTCAACAGTATCATGGATATCCATTTTCTTGCCTATGATACCTTTATCCACCGCGTGCATGAGATCCAGTTACAGGGAAAGGAATACTCTCCTTTTGTCAATGACTGCATCGCACTGATCCACCGCAACATCTATGAAAAGATCACTCTGGAGGATCTGGCAGAAGCCCTAGGCTATTCCACCTATTACCTGTCCTCCCAGTTTAAAAAACAGACCGGGCAGTCCATCGGCGATTACATGACAGATCTGCGCATAGAAAAAGCCAAGGAAATGTTGACCTATAGCAACATTTCCCTGACTGATCTGAGTGCCAAATTACATTTTTCCACGCCGTCTTATTTTTCTTCTGTCTTTAAGAAGCACACCGGGCTGACCCCATCCGCATATGTGCAGAGCCTTTCTAAGCCTGCTTCTTCATCGCAACCGTGATCTTAAAGAGATCACCGTCAATATCGATGGTCAGTTGTCCGTCCATGAGTGCGGTCAGACTGGATGCGATGGAAAGTCCCAAGCCGTGGCCTTCGGTATTTCTCGATGCATCTCCTCTGACAAAACGTTCTATCAACTCGTCGCTGTTGATGTTGAGCGGATACTTGGAAATATTCTTAAAGATCATGCGCACCTGGTCACCTGCATCTTCCACATTGACATAGACTCTGGTATGGTCCTGTGTATATTTGCAAATATTGCTCATGATATTATCAAATACCCGCCACAGATGTCTGCCGTCTGCCATGATATTTGCAGGATTCTTTGCTTCATTTACCACAATCTCAATATCCTGTGCTTGCAGTTTATCCTGATACTCTCCGACCACCTGCGAGATCATCACAGCGGCATCACAGGCTTCCATATGCATCTCTACATTACCGGTGGATGCCTTGGATGCTTCTAAGAGATCTTCAATAAGTTTTTTCAAACGAGCAGACTGGCGATCCAAGACCTCGACATACTCTCTTACTTTTTCCTCAGAAATCCCCTCCTTTTTGATCAGATCTACATAGTTGATAATAGAGGTCAGCGGTGTTTTGATATCGTGCGACACATTCGTGATGAGTTCTGTCTTGAAGCGTTCACTCTTCATCTGTTCTGCCACTGCAATAGCGATTCCCTCGCCCACATGGTTGATATCTTCGCCGTGTTCTCTCATAGGAGCAATCATACGCGTGGTATCGATCGGCTCATTATAATTGCCACTGGCGACACGCTTTCCACCATCTTTTAATTTCTTTGCCATAAAGACCAGATAGAAGATCAAGGCTGTCTCGGCTATCTTATATAAAAAGAAAAGGAAAACGCCTGCGCCATAAATACCGGTTGCCAGTAAGGCCATCAGTTCCACCAAGGCTAAAATGGCAAGCCCCAGGCCTAAACGCGTGCTTAGTTTTGTATTTTCATGTATTGCACGATGCAGCCGTCTGATAGGATCGATCAGCCATTTTCTAAAAAAGGCTGCAATATAATGCCAAAGTGTATGCTTCCAGAATTGACCTGACTTGATACGCGTTGCCGTACTCATGCAAAATGCCAGTGCAAGCAATATCCAAAGGATTGCAAGCACAATGGACAAAGTAACGAACTCTGCCAATGCCAGAACCCCACTATAATAGGCCGTCAACAATCCTATATTCCCTATCACGCCTAAGCATACACCTGTTGCAACTACAATGCCGTAAATACCATAAGGTACGCGATCCGCCCATCGTAGGTAAACCGCATCATCTTCCTTGCGATGTCCGGACATGGTCATCAGAAAAACAAAGGAAACGATAAACAAGAGCAACGATACCAGAAGGATCGGCAGATAAACCTTCTGCAGCATAGTCAGTATGGCAGTAAGTATATACGGAATCCACAGATAATCACTCATGCCATTGGCAAAGACCAGATCATCTTCATATTTTTGCAGACGATTGATGACTTCAAAGAAATTGCCTGGATCCAAAGCACTTTTTCCATAAGAAAAAGATCCCATAATGGTGATTGCCGCATCGCGGTAATTCTCTTTGACTACATCCTGCTGTTCATCCGTCAATTGCGCTGTATCATTTGCCTCCAGAAATACATCTTCCAGATTTGGAATCATATAAATACGGTAGAAAGTATACGTTCCTTCCGGCGGCAGTTCTCCTGCAAGAAGGTCTCCTGCATTATTCCCTTCATTTTCGACATCATCCGACATATTGTCTTCATCTGTCAGATTTTCTTCTATATTATCTGCATCTTCACTGTCTACGTCATAATCATAATACTCCAACCGATCTCCATTTTTGCTTTCATCCAGATAGACTTCATCATTTCCAACATATCCATAGACATTGGTCTGCATGGCTCCCAACCAGGTATCCGTGTTATAATGGTATTCATTTTTATCGAAAAATACATTTTCATACACGCCATCCATTTCCCGATGGTTTTTATCCTGCAGCCACTGGATCAGATAAGGAGATCCATAGACAAAATTGTTGTTCCGCACAACATTGAGTTTGTCGCCATCTCCTGTTACCTGAAAATCAATCTGCTCTACTGCGTAGGTCAGCAAAGAGCCATCCAAAGCATCCCAGGAGCCGCCCTCTTCGGTTGCACTCTCCTTCAAATAGGCTGCATAGTTGGAAACCATATGTTCCTGCATGAGTTCTGCGATCGTATCATTTTGATTCCCATATTCGGCACGTAAACCGATACTGAAGATCATCATGATAGCGGCAAGCAGTGTAGTTATTCCGGTTATACAAGCAATCAAAAGCGCAAAAGCCTTATACGCCGTTTGTCCTTTCCAATTTTTTTTCATATCAAATTCCTCACATTTCTTCCTGTTTTATTTCATCGTGGCAGTTTGTACGGACGGGCTCTATTTGTCTTCAACCTTGTACCCTCTTCCCCACACAACCTTAACATACCTTGGTTCTGCCGGATCATACTCCAGTTTTTCACGCAGATGACGGATATGGACAGCAACGGTATTTTCTGTGCCAAAGGCATCTTCCTTCCAGACCTGTTCATAGATTTGTGCCGGGGAAAATACTTTTCCCGGGTTTTCCATCAAAAAATGCAGGATATCATATTCTGTCCTTGTCAGATTGACCAGTTCTCCATCTAACGTCACTTCTTTAGCCCGATCATTTAATACGATCGGACCGATCGCGATGATGCCATCGTCACCGGAAACGCTTGCATGGTTTCCCCCCAGCTGCATGTAGCGGCGCAACTGTGATTTGACCCTTGCCTGCAATTCTACCGGATTGAAAGGTTTTGTCACATAATCATCTGCACCGACATTGAGTCCTAAAACCTTATCCGTATCCTCATTCTTTGCTGTCAAAAGTATGATTGGAACATTAGATGTCTCGCGAATCTTTGCCATGGTCTGGATCCCATCCAGCCGTGGCATCATCACATCCAGGAGCACCAAATGTATTTCTTTTGTTTCCAGCACTTCCAGCGCTTCTATACCGTCATATGCCGTATAGACCTGATAGCCCTCACTTTCCAGATAAATCCGCAGTGCAGAAACAATATCTTTTTCATCATCACAAACTAGTACATTTACCATGTCGCCCTCCAGAGAATTACTGTTATGCCGGTTATTGTCTTATGACATGAAAAAACCGCCACAACATGTATTGATTAATCATATACATATTGTAACGGTTCATCATTTAATTTCCAAGTAAGAAACTCTTTAAGACTTTCTTAAGTTAACCCTTATTTTCTATTTCGTATTTCAGGAATTCATAGCTGTACGATGCTTCACCACCCGTAATTGAGTGTAAAACAGTACCCAATCCATACAATGTTGCATATGGGATTTCTGCATCCACAACCTGTACGCCATCCTGCGGATTCATGCCCATAATCTTTGCACGACGTTTGCTAAGTTCTCCCATAACATCTCCTACCTTATCCTCAGGCGCTGTAACCTGCAGCGAAGCAATCGGCTCTAAAAGTACTGGATCAGCTTTCATAAGCGCATCCTTTAGTGCCATAGCCGCAGCTGTTTTGAATGCTGCCTCTGATGAATCTACAGAGTGAGAAGAACCATCGTATAGATTTACATGTATACCAACCACTGGATATCCTGCAAGCGGTCCTGCCAATACACCCTCGGCAATACCTTTTTCTACTGCCGGGAAGTAATTCTTTGGCACAGCGCCACCTACTACAGTTTCTTCAAATTCATAGGCAGTTGTCAAATCACCTGATGGAGAAACTTTAATCTTAACGTGACCATATTGCCCATGTCCTCCGGATTGCTTTTTATGCTTGTATTCCACATCTGCATTACCACGAACGGTCTCACGGTATGCAACTTTTGGTGGCTCCAATTTCATCTCAACGTTATATTTTGTTTTCAAACGATCTGCCACTGCCTGTAAATGCTGTTCACTAATACCACGCACCAATGTCTGGCGATTTTCACTATCATTTTCCACGCGCAGTGTTCGATCCTCTTCTGCCAGTTTTAAAAGAGATTGTGTTAATTTATCATCATCCTTTGCATCTGCTGCATAATAACGCATTGCACAATATGGTGTAGAAATCACGGTTGGTGGATACAGTACCGGTGTTGCTTTGGATGAGAGTGACGTCTGTGTTGCCAGACCTGCCACTTTACTGAGTGCACCGATATCGCCAGCATGTAATTCCTCAACTTCTTCTGCTTTCGCACCATTCATCACATACAGTTTACTGATGCGAATTTCCTGTGTCTTCGCATAATCATAAAGTACATCATCTGCTTTGATGACACCGGACATTACTTTAAATAAAGAATACTTGCCGATAAACGGATCCATAATAGTCTTAAAGACATAGGCAGACTTTGCTTTTGCGAAGTTATAATTTGCCTCAAACAACTCCTGCGTCAGTGGATTCATACCAACTGCGCTGCGCTGGTCTGGTGAAGGAAGATACTTAATAATATCTGCAAGTAATGTATACATACCACGTTCTAATGTGTTAGATCCCATCAAAACAGGAACAATGGTACATTCTGATACATTAACACGAAGTGCCTGACGAATCTCATTTTCAGAGAATGTCTCTCCTGCAAAATAACGATCCAAGAATTCATCACTTGTCTCTGCTACCGCTTCCATCAATGCATCACGATAAATGGTCAGATTCTCCATTGAATATTCCGGTACTTCTGATTTTGCAACGGTACCGTCTGCCTGCCAGCGTTTTGCACGCTCCTGAATGACATTGACGTAACCAACAAATTCCTCGTTCTCTCGCAATGGGAAATGGAATGGTGCAATGCACTTACCATACAATTCCTGTAATCCTAATACAACATTCTTAAAGGAAACATCGTCAATATCCATATCACTAACATATACGATACGTGGCAAATGATATTTCTCACACATAGCCCATGCCTTGCGTGTTCCGTTCTCCACACCATTTTTACCAGATATTACAATAATTGCTGCATCTGCTACGCCAACAGCTTCTTCGATTTCCCCCACAAAATCATAAGAGCCAGGTGCGTCTAAGATATTAATCTTGTGATCTTCCCAAAGAATCGGCTGCACCACTGTCTGTGTTGTTGCAGCTGGTTCTGTCGTACGCACCTTTGTACCGGTAGCAATGTTGCTCATTGCGGACACCAGGCTTGTTTTGCCTGCCCCACTGTGTCCCAGAACAACTACATTACGAATTTTGTCCGTTGTAAAAACCTTCATGTCACATGTCCTCCTCGCTTCGATTTTCAGATACTATTATTGTAACAATGTGAAGGACAGAATGCCACTCTTTTTCGGAAAATTCTGTAATTTATTTGTTTATTTTTGTTTTTTCTGAAACTTTAGTGGCAGCATCCTCCACAACCACTGCCGCAACCAGCATCGCCGCCGCAGCAAGAACCTGCGCCATGATCACAATCGCAATTAGAAACACCTGCTAATACAAGTTTTCCATCCATAAAAGCCTGAATAGCATCATCTGCTGAACCTTCCACGTTTGGACATACTGCAATGCCATATTGGCTGAGTGCCTGCATTGCGCCCTCACCAATACTCTGACAGATGACTAATGCTACGGAATAATCTTCCATTGTGTTTGCTACAGCTTCATGTCCTTGTCCAAAAGGCGCAACCACTGCAGAATCCATAATTTTTCCATCTTCTATTTCATATAATTTGAAGAAATCAGCATGTCCAAAATGCTGACCTACATTTCCTGTTTCCTTGTCATACGTTACTGCTACTACCATAATAATCTCTCCTTTTTTCTTATCTCACTTAGTTATATTTTTCAATATATAACAAAAGTATGCTCCCTCTCTGCTCTCACTATAAATATTTTATACCCTTATCACATGAAAGAAGCACAGCCATAATATACTGCGCTGTGCTTCTCATGTTTCATTTTTGTCTTTCTCTAGTGCTTTGGTACAAGCTGTGTCTTACCACCCATATATGGCTGTAATGCAACTGGAATATTAACAGAACCATCTGCATTTAAATTGTTCTCTAAGAATGCAATCAACATTCTAGGTGGCGCAACAACTGTATTGTTGAGTGTGTGTGCAAAGTACTTTCCATCTTTACCCTTTACACGAATCTTCAGACGACGAGCCTGTGCATCTCCTAAGTTTGAACAAGAACCTACTTCAAAGTATTTCTTCTGTCTTGGTGACCATGCTTCTACGTCGCATGATTTTACCTTAAGGTCTGCCAAATCTCCTGAACAGCATTCCAATGTACGAACCGGAATATCTAAGCTGCGGAATAAATCCACTGTGTTCTGCCATAACTTGTCATACCACATTTTAGATTCTTCAGGTTTACAAACAACAACCATTTCCTGCTTTTCAAACTGATGAATACGGTATACACCACGTTCTTCAATACCATGTGCCCCCTTTTCCTTACGGAAACATGGAGAATACGATGTCAAAGTGTATGGCAATTTTTCTTCGTCATTTAAAGTGTCAATAAATTTACCGATCATAGAGTGCTCAGACGTTCCAATCAGGTACAGATCTTCTCCTTCGATCTTGTACATCATAGCATCCATCTCGTCAAAACTCATAACACCGGTAACCACATTTGAACGAATCATAAATGGTGGTACGCAATAAGTAAATCCGCGGTCAATCATAAAATCTCTTGCATAAGAGATCACAGCAGAATGGAGACGTGCAATATCGCCCATCAGATAATAAAATCCGTTTCCTGCTACTTTTCCTGCACTCTCAAGGTCGATGCCATCAAAGCGTTCCATGATCTCTGTATGATATGGAACTTCAAACGCAGGAACAACCGGTTCTCCGTATTTTTCGATTTCTACATTACAAGAATCATCTGGACCAATTGGAACAGATGGATCAATGATGTTTGGAATGTTCATCATAATCTGCGTTACTTTTTCCTGTAATTCTTTTTCTTCCGGCTCAAGCTCAGCCAATCTTGCAGAAATTCCAGCCACTTCTGCCTTTACTGCTTCCGCTTCTTCCTTCTTTCCCTGTGCCATGAGCGCACCAATCTGCTTTGCAATCTTGTTCTTCTTAGAACGAAGTTCATCCGCTTCCTGCTGTGCAGCTCTTGCTTTTGCGTCTAACTCGATTACTTCATCTACTAACTGAAGTTTATGATCCTGAAACTTATTCTTGATATTCTGCTTTACAACCTCAGGATTTTCTCTCAAAAACTTAATATCAATCATTTTTTATCCTTCCACTATCTGTATCATCTATTTCACATAGCATCCATTTCATGCGGCATCGATGTCCCATAACATCCATGCTGCAACATATACTTCTTTCTTAATGCAATGGATATTTTGCTGTCAATTCAGCAACAATTTCTCTTGCCTTAGCAACGCCAGCTTCGCCTTCCTTGATAACGGTTGCTACTGCTTCTGCCACCTGATCAAAATCATCCTCTTTTAATCCACGGCTTGTTGCAGCCGGTGTTCCCAAACGCACACCGCTTGTAACAAATGGACTCTTTGGATCATTTGGAATTGTATTTTTATTTGCAGTAATATGTGCATCATCCAACCATTTTTCAACTTCTTTACCTGTCAAATCAAATGGTGTCAAATCTACAAGCATAAGGTGGTTGTCAGTTCCATCAGAAACAAGCTTGATGCCTCTATCCTGTAATCCCTTAGCAAGTGCCTGTGCATTATCTGCAACCTGTTTCATATATACCTTAAATTCTGGCTGTAATGCTTCCTGAAAACATACTGCTTTTGCAGCAATCACATGCATCAGAGGGCCACCCTGTGTACCTGGGAAAATCGCCTTATTAAAGTTGTATTTTTCATTTGCCGCTGCTGTTGCCATAATCATACCACCACGTGGTCCACGTAGTGTCTTATGTGTGGTCGTTGTAACAACATCTGCATAAGGGATTGGGCTCTCATGTAAACCTGCTGCAACCAGACCGGCAATATGCGCCATATCTACCATAAGAACTGCATCTACCATATCTGCGATTTCACGGAATCTCTTAAAATCAATGGCTCTTGCATAAGCAGATGCTCCAGCAATAATCATCTTTGGATGACATTCTTTTGCAATACGTTCTACCTCATCATAGTCGATTATGCCGTTATCATTCACACCATAAGGAACGATATTAAAGTATGTTCCTGAGAAGTTAACCGGTGATCCATGAGTCAGATGTCCGCCATGATCTAAGTTCATACCCATGACGGTATCCCCTGGTTTTAACACAGCAAACTGTACTGCCATATTTGCCTGTGCGCCGGAATGTGGCTGTACATTAACATAATCACAACCAAACAATTCTTTTGCACGTTCTCTTGCCAGATCTTCTACCACATCTACACAGCCACAGCCACCGTAATAACGTTTGCCCGGATAACCTTCTGCATATTTGTTGGTAAGGATACTTCCCATTGCCGACATCACAGCCGGACTTACCCAGTTTTCGGAAGCAATCAGCTCAATATGACTGGATTGGCGATCAAACTCTGCCGTAATGGCATCTGCAATCTGTGGATCAACTGCTTTAATATCTTCTAATGTGTACATCTCATCCTCCTTATGATGTGCATGTTTTATGGATTCTTATTCTTATTTTGTTTTCTTTTTTCCTTTGATGTGTACCTTCATCACATACCATAATTCTGTAGCGATGCAGATTGAAGAATACGTACCGCAGACAATACCAACAAGAAGTGGTAATGCGAATTCACGGATGCTTGTAACACCAAGGATTAACAGCATAAGCACCATAACAACCGTTGTAAGGGATGTACTGATACTTCTTGAAAGTGTCTGTGTAATACTATCATTTGCCAATGCACGTAAAGACTCTGGTGACTCATCACGCAATGTTTTTTTGTTTTCACGAATTCTATCAAAAATAACGATGGTATCGTTGACAGAGTAACCAATAACTGTCAGCATACAAGCAATAAATGCACTACCAACAGAAATACGCGCTACTGCATAAAGTGCTAATACTACAAGCACATCATGAATCAAGGCAATGATTGCACTGCCTGCAAAACGAAGATCCTTAAATCTGAACCAGATGTAAAGCAACATGAAGAATGCTGCTACCACAACTGCAAGCATAGACTGTGAACGCATCTCTCCACTAACGGTAGATCCGATGTTAGATGAAGTAATTGCAGATGCATCTACGCTGTAGTCTTTTTCTAACATGGTATTGAATGCTTCTCTCTGCTCGAGGTTCAGGCTCTTTGTCTTGAAGATAATCTGATTTGTATTATCTACTACCTGCGTCTGAATATCATTGCTTCCAATGACATCTGCAATCTTAGGAACGATTTCATCATCTGCCTGTGCCAATGAGTATGCCTCATTAAATTCTACTGTCGTAGAAGTACCACCTAAGAATTCCAGACTATAGTTTAATGACTTATCTCCCTTGATACCATGCACTGCCATACCCACAATACCAACACAGATAACAAGGATAGAACAGGTAAAGAAGATTGCCTTCTTACCAACAAAGTCAACATTTTTGATTTTCTTTGCCTTACCATAGAACTTCGCATCACGTACACCCACTGCGTACAACGCATTCATAAGAATTCTTGTGATGACAAGTGCTGTAAACATGGAAAGGACAACACCGATTGCCAATGTAATGGCAAATCCCTTAACTGTACCGGAACCCAATACGCCAAGTACTGCTGCTGCGATCAAAGTCGTAACGTTACCATCGACGATAGCAGAAAGTGCTTTCTTAAATCCAATTTCAATCGCTGCAATAACACTCTTACCTGCTGCAATTTCTTCTCGAATACGGGCGAAAATAATAACGTTTGCATCCACTGCCATACCAATGGAAAGAATAATACCCGCAATACCAGGAAGTGTGAGTGTAATGTCAAATGCCCAAAGAACAAATAACATAAGTCCTGTATAAAGTGCCAATGCCAAAGATGCTGCAACACCCGGTACACGATACATAAAGATCAGGAATGCCATAACAATAATCAGACCAATGGCTGCTGCAAGTAAACTGGTAGAAAGTGCGCTGCTACCCAACTGTGCACCTACAACCTCAGACTGTAATTCCTTTAATTCCAGATTCAGTCCACCAATACGAATATACGATGCAAGGCTGTCTGCCTCATCAAATGTCTTCATACCTTCAATCACACATTTACCATCAGTAATGGCTGCGTTTACCTTTGGTACACTGACGAACTGTCCATCATAGTAGATACCAATAGACTGGCCTGCTGCATAAGCTGCTGTTGTAGCATCTGCAAATGCCTTTGTACCCTTATCTGTCAAAGAGATAGAAACAACTGCCTGTGTTGCGCCTGTTGTCTGGTTCTGCTGATTTGTTGCGGTTGCACTCTTAACATCAGACCCTTGTAAAATAACGGAACCGTTTGCAATCAAATCGTCTAACTCATAGTTCAGCTTATAATTTCCAATCGAACTATCGTATGTATAGTTCTGGTTACCACTTGCATCTGTCTGTTTAATAAAGTAGATGGAACCCGGTGTTCCTAATTCTTCTAACAAAGCATTTGCATCTTTCACACCCGGAATTTCAACCGTGATTCTGTCGTCTCCAACCGGATATACACTAGCTTCTGTTGTAGAACTATCAGATCCTAATTCATTTTCGATACGTTTCTGTAACTTTGTTATCGTATCATTCAAATCTTCGGTAGATGGTTTGTCTCCTACTACCTGATATGTGATACTAACACCACCGGCAAGATCAAGTCCCAGACGGATATCATAATCATCCTTGTCAGAAACGGTTGCTGTCACAATGTTAAAGGCAAGATAACCGAATCCAATGATACAGGCAAGTAACACAACGAGCCATGCTATGCCCTGTCCTTTTTTCATTCTTTTCATTCTTTTTCTCCTTCTTTTGCAGCCAATGCTGCTTTTATCATAATGGCACACTCCACACGTTTTTTCTGAAGTGCACATCCAATATCATATGCATTGTGGATATCTCCGTGGAAATTATAAGAGTTTGCCGCGCATCCGCCACTACAATAAAATCTTGCGAAGCATTCTCTACATTTTTCCTTTGCATATACATTACAAGACTTGAATTCGTCACGTAATTCTGTATTTACAACACCGTCATCCACATTTCCCATAAGGAAATCTGTATTTCCAACGAACTGGTGACATGGATAAAGATCGCCAGTCGGTGTTACCGCCAAATATTCTGTACCTGAGCCACAACCGGATAAACGCTTTGCGACACATGGACCGCCTTCCAAGTCAATCATAAAGTGGAAGAAATTGAAATCCTCTTCTGTTCCATGACGTCTTACCATCTCAAGCGCAAGATTTTCATATTCCTCCATAAGCTGTGGCAGGTCTTCCTCGCGAATTGCATAAGAATCTGTATCCTGTGCCACTACCGGCTCAACTGAAATCTGTTTGAAGCCCAAATCTGCCAGATGAAGCACATCCTTTGAAAAATCAAGATTGTTATGTGTAAAGGTACCACGCACATAATACTTGTCCTGATGACGACTCTCTGCAAATTTCTGGAACTTCGGCACAATCAGATCATAACTGCCTGCCCCTTTGCGGAACGGTCTCATACGGTCATGCACTTCTTTTCTACCATCAATGCTCAAAACGACATTGCCCATTTCTTTATTGGCAAATTCCATAATGTCGTCATCCAATAACACACCATTCGTTGTCAATGTAAAACGGAAATTCTTATTATGTTCTTTTTCAAGACTTCTTCCGTAGGCAACCAGATCTTTTACAACCTGAAAGTTCATCAGTGGCTCTCCGCCAAAGAAATCCACCTCTAAGTTACGACGATTGCCAGAGTTTGCAACCAGAAAATCCAGTGCTTTCTTTCCGACTTCATAACTCATAAGTTCGCGCTTGCCGTGGTATTCGCCTTCTTCCGCAAAGCAATACTGGCATGCAAGATTACAATCGTGAGCAATATGTAAACACAATGCTTTAACCACGGTAGGTCTCTTAGCAAAATCCGTAATATACGGCTCATAGCTGTCCTTTGTAAATAATTCTTCTGCGGCAATCAGCTCCTGCATCTCATCCCAACATTCTACGATATCGTCCTGTTGCTTTGGATAACGTTTTGCCATCTCAGCAAAGATGCTTTCTTTGTCTGAGTTCTCATACATCTCAATCATATCGTAAGTCATATCATCTACCACGTGAATCGCTCCACTGTTCACGTCGATTACGATGTTATAACCACCCATTTTATATTGATGAACCAAAATAGTCCTCCTTCTATAAACGCACAAAAACCGGACGCAATTTGCGTACGGTTGTATTACTTTTTCTTGTTTTAACTACAGAATGGAGCATCCCACATATGTAGGACGCTCCTCATTGTACAAATATCTGATTAGCGATTGTTTTCGCAGCTCTGGTTACCTACAGTACAAGATGTCTTGCATGCAGACTGGCAAGATGTCTGGCATTCACCACATCCACCCTTCTTTACTGTATTCTGTAACTTCTTTGTATTTAATGTCTGTACATGTTTCATTGTAACTATCTCTCCTTTACTGCTTGATTACGCTATATTATAGCATACCAGCCCCCAAAGGAAAAGCCTTTTTTCTGCCAGATCAGCTCAGCATTCCGCCTAACACGGAGGAGCCAATACAAATTGCCGCAGCCGTCAGGATATGTGGCAGCGATGGCATGGTTCCTTTTTGTATCGCAAGAGCCACAACAAACAATGTCAATGCATATAAAAAGCCCACCAACAGCCCCCATAAAAACTTCTGCCGTTTTTTCCATTTTCCAATGATAAAACCTCCCATGCCACAAGAAAATACATATATGACAATAATGCCAATCTGCGCCACCATATCCTCTTTTTCTACACGGGATACCACCACCGTTAATAGCATTAGGAGTAACCCACTCAAAATATACATAACCAAAAGGCTGCGAATCACACATCCTCTTTGTACTTTTGCCTGTTCCATACTCTCCCCTTTCTAGCTTTTTCCTCACATAATGGTTTTGTCTATCTAATATTTATGCAATTCCCACTTTCTATATGACTCATCCATTGCTTTTTCGTCCGAATAATGCTACAATAAACTCCGATATTTTTAGGAGGATTACGGAATGAGTACAGGGTTTATTGTATTGATTGTTGTATTGGTCGTTCTCGTAGCTGTAATGATTGGTTTGTATTTTCTCGGCAAAAGAGCAGAGAAAAAACAGGCAGAACAAAATGCTCAGGTTGAAGCAACTGCACAGAATGTAACCATGCTTATCATTGACAAAAAGAAATTACGTATGAAAGATTCTGGTCTGCCAGAACAGGTTATCGCACAGACACCTTTCTATGCAAAGATGTCCAAATTACCAATCGTTAAAGCAAAGGTTGGTCCAAAGGTTATGTCACTGATTTGTGACGCTACTATTTTTGATGATATTCCTGTAAAGAAGGAAGTAAAAGCCAGAGTCAGCGGACTTTACATTGTAAGCGTTCGTGGTTTACATGGTAAGACAGAAGTTAATGATGGCAAAAAGAAAAAGGGGCTTCGCGCTTGGGCACTTCGCAAGCAAAAAGAACTCAATGCCAGCAAAGACAAATAATATGATACGTTAAAAGGCTTGTCCATCTTGGACAAGCCTTTTTTATTTTCCGATAGAAGCCGCCGGTCTCACCTTGACCTCCAGCCTGTTTTCTGCAAGTAGGTTGCCACCACTATACAAATCATACACAAGCACCACTTTCATATGTGGTTCTTCTGCTTTATACACATCTAGCGTATAGGCATGCGTCACAATATCCAGATCCATACATCCCATCGGGGTTCGCATGGATGTTGTTGTACGTTTGCCCGGTATAAATTCCATAGTGCGGTCCATATCTCCCTTGGTAATCATACAGCAGTGCTGCTCTGCCAGTTCCAAACGATTCCGGGTACGTCCAATTTCATCTACATGCATATATTGTAAGACCGCCTTATCATCCGTTTCCCGATATCTGCCATGATATTCCTGTGTGTTTCTATCTTCCTGCGAATCCACTGTTTGTGTTGTTGTCATCTCTATGATAATGCGATTATCCATTGCTATCTTCTCGTCTTTCTTATGTTTTGTCTTTTATTATACCTTATTCCTCTCATCTGCTCCACACCATTTTCCGATACGATTCCTTCATCCGTAAATCACCTACAAATAACGAAAACGTATTTCCTTATGTGGAGATTCAATTAATTTTTTGTACTGGTAAAGTGTAAACACCTCATACATCTGTTCTTTTTCATCTGCTCCGACAACCTCATATGTATTGTCGCGAAAGCACATATTCGGATACATCACGCACCACCAATTTGCTCCTTTGGCCTGCCCAATACGCACCTGCAAAGATGTATAAGTTCCTTCCGGCAAATGATATTTTCCATAAAATTTTTCAGGGAAATCCACTTGTTCAATTGCAGCACACACCGGATATGTATATCCCTGCTTTGCAATTTCTTTTTTTGCAACAGCTGTAATATCATCCAGATGTGCGCTCACAATTGCTTCTGTTTCTGCCTTGTCTCTCGCATCTTTTAACAAGGTACTGACATAAGCTCCCACACAGTTACGCACCTGCAGCTTTAATGCCTGATCTGCCTCCTCATCGCTGTTTGCAATCACATGAAAACGCAACACTTCATTGGCATAATCCTGCTGCAGATGATGCTGCTGTGCCAACGTCACAAACATCCCTACAAATAATAGCACTACACAGATTCTTATATTTTTTCTTCTTGCATACATTTCATTCATTACCATTCTTTCTCAAACATTTTTCATCTGTTATTACCAGATGTCTTTATTCACAGTATGCAACCTTTTCTTTCGTTTAATCATTTTTTCAAAATTTATTCTACCACCCGGAATCGATATGCTGTGTGCAGGCATAAATCTTTCCGGTAATTCATCACCTGATCCTCGTACTTTTCATATAAATCCAAGTCATGGCACCGCAAATGCCCATAGCTATTCGTCAAATCCATGCCTCTTTTTTCATATGCGTTTTGAATCATTCCCGAAAAATATGCTGCGGCTTCTTCTTTCAGTTTCTCTGCCTCCATTGGCGCACTTTCCTTTTGCATAATATCACCACGAATCGTCACATAGCACTCCACGCCGTCCCGCAGCGCCGTATACTCATATGATGCCTTTACGTTTTCCAAATGAATCTGTCCGCCATCCACATCCATATCTATCCTGCCGACTGCACCACTACACATACCTGCCACATGCCCCTCTTCCACATTTACCTTCTCAAGCACCTGATTTTTGCCACTTGCATCTGTCTGCATCAGATAATACCCGTCTACAACCGGTAAGTCATCCTGAACCCCCAGACTCGGCAAAATGGTATTACCTCCGCCATTGTACCAGTCACATATCATACTTTTAAATGTTGCGTCACTCGTATCATTATAATTGGGGTTTTCTTCTAAAAGTTCTGCCAGATAATTTCCCAGGTCTTCGTCCATCATCCCTTGTAAACGGCTGATGGCATCGACATTTTTTGTCACAAATACAAGCATATTCCCAGGCAATTCCACTCCGCCATTTCCTTTTTCTACCAACTGCATCATCAACATCTCATCTTCCAAAAAACAATCCTCTAAAAGAAGCACCTTCACATGATTTAAATCCATGATTTTTCCGTTTTTTTCATCCATTTTGCGAATGGCTCCTACCACAGAGGACGCGTGCACGGTCAGTTCATCACTCCCCTGCTTTGTTTTTTCTTTTTCGGAAACACGCGACAAATCCATATATTTATATGTGAGCACACATTCCCCGTCTTCAGCGCCTAGTGTCATAACCATCGGAAAACTTTTATTTTCTAATTCCTGTGCACTACAGCCACACCCTAAAATGCAAAAGAAAAAACACATAGCGGCAACCTTCCACTTATTTTTTCCTTTTTTGTACTTTCCTTTCATCAGCAAAAAGGGAAGGCACAAAGCAACGGGAGAAATCCATAACAACCACACCCCAAGCCCTTTCGTCCGACTGCCATAATAATACTGCGCCAATCCAAGAAACAGCATTCCCAGAGATGCAAATACATCTACGCACTTATGCTCCTGCATAACGTTTTGCATTTCTTTTGTAACCCCCTGTTTCAAACAATAAATGCCGTAATGTAATCCACTCCCACAAAAAGCAATCAGTCCCACAAAACAAATGCCCGCAACCAAAGCCTCCTGCCTGCGCAAAAAGCCTCCGGGAATCACAATATTACTCGTAAATATCATAATCGGAATTTTTGCTGCTCCAAGCGCCTGACTGCCAAAAGATCCCAGTAGCATTTCATAGGTCAGAAACAAAATGAAAGCTGACAAAAAAATAATTTCGCACGTGCCTTTCCAAAGACTTTCTTTGTCCACTCCCTCCTCTAAACCTTTTCCCATAAAAAAAGCAAACTGGCAGGCAGAAAATACCAAAAAAGCCGGATACCACCCCATAAAAGAAAAACCATACTTTCTCAGCTGAAGCGGGAATAAATTCATTCCTCGCAGGCTGCTTACCCCAAGCAAAAGCAGAATGAGCAGTAGAACAAGCATGGGAACAAAAAGGACCTCAAACGTCCTCCCACGCCCTTCTAATCCTGCCCTTCTGCTGTATAAAAGCAGCAAAAGAATCATAACAGACAAAATCCAGACAGATTCTTCCGGAAGCAAAAATGTATGCACCAGGTCTGTCAATAAAAACAGACCGTAGGCTCCCACCATCAGCAAATAGATACCATAGGGCAGATACCAGAAACTATTTGGTCGAACGCCACCTTGCATACGCTGTAAAAGAGCGCTGGCATACAGACTTGCAAGCAATGCCCCAAGAAAGATCACCATACCGCCGGCATTTGCTGCATTCCGCGCAATCAGATCCGGCAGCAATACGAGCCCCAAGCCCACCATATCAAAAAAGAGCAGTCTTTTATATTGACGCAATGATATTTTCTCATTTTTCATCCACATGCAGCGTATCCTCCTTTTTTCGGAATTTCCGTTTTTGTTCCCACCTTGCATGCACCGAGCGATAAAGCAGACTCATCAGAGGAAAGCGAATCAACGTATCTTTATGACGCGTCTGGGCATCTCCTCGCACTGCAATATAAGGAAGCAGATAAGGCTGTCCAAAACTTTTGAGCAGTGCCAAATGAATCAATATCGCAAGCATTGCCCATAAAAATCCAAAAAATCCCAGCCAGGCGCTCATAAAAATAACAAAAAACTTAAGCAGACGAAATGCCCCAGCAAACTCTTCATTTGGAATAGAAAAAGAGCACAATGCCGTAAATGCAACGACAATAACAACAATCGGGCTGACAATATTTGCATCCACTGCCGCCTGCCCAATAATGAGTCCTCCTACAATACCAATCGTATTTCCCATAACCCCGGGCAATCGCACCCCTGCTTCGCGTAACAACTCAAAAGATAATTCCATCAAAAGCACTTCCACCACAGCAGGAAACGGCACGCCTAGTCTTGCCGCGGCAAACGACATTAAAAGTGTTGTTGGCAAAATCCCTGTCTGAAAATTCGTCACAGCAAGATACAGACCCGGTAAAGCCACTGCTAAAAAAGAGGCTACATAACGCAGCAGACGACCAAAGGATGCCACAATCGGTCTCTGGTAATAATCATCTGCCGTCTGAATAAAAGAATTGTAGTCCGCCGGAACAACCAGTGCAGCTGGCGAGTTATTGCACAAAACAACCACTCTCCCATCTAAAACAGCCATCACTGCCCGATCCGGACGCAACGTGGACTGTACTTGCGGAAATGGAGACAACCAGGTTTCTTCTGTCAACTGTTCTGCCATTCCACTATCTAAAATACCGTCAATCCAAAAGTCAGAAAGACGTGTTTTGACATGATCTACCAGACCTTTTTTCACAATTCCTTCCATGTATACAACAGTTACAAGCGTATTTGTCCGCACACCAAGACTTAAATTTTCCATCTTCAAATCCGGTGATTGCAGACGTTTTCGTAACAAAGCGGTATTGATTTTCACATTCTCATGAAACCCTTCGTTGGAACCACGCAGCACTTTTTCGGAATCCGTATCACGCACGGCTGCGCCAGGATACCCCTTGTCCGGTATTTTCATTGCATGTGGAAAGCCATCAATCAGCAGAATGGCATCTCCGGTCAAAAGCCCTGCTGCTGCCTGCCTTGCATCATCATAAAGGACAAAATCGGAAAGCCCTTCGCCGTTTTCTTCCAGTTTTTTATAGATTTCTTCTTCCGGCATAGATGACAGCCGGTTTAAAAATTGTCCGATTGCCGTCGTCTCGAACATCACCGATGACATCGTAATCTCAATATAAATCAAAAAACATGAAATGCCCTGATTTCTGCCCAGGGTCATTTCCCGCTGCAAAATATCGTCGCAATGCGAAAAAATCTGCTTTAATGCCTGTTTGTCTTTCGTAATCTCCCCTGTAAACGAATAGTCTTGCTCCATCCAAACCTCATTCCCCCACGCCGGGCGTCCTGTGTGAAGTGGTATATACTTTGGTGCGCGCAACTTCTGTCGGGCTGGGGCAGGCGAAGGATGAAACTTTGGAGACGACGTTATTAAAACTCGAAAAGAAGAGGAATGCCTGATGTTAAATTGTTCTTACGCGGCTTCGACAGGTGATGGGAGGGTGTCCGCCCACATGCAGATATTCAGAGGCGTCGTTCCTAAGAGATTCTATGAACTTGTGACCTTCTATAAATGCAAAGTGCTGCAACCGGCGCAAACGAACATCCATGTGCGGTTGCGCCTCTCGGGCACGTCCGTGTGCCCTCGTTGCAGATATAATGACAAGTTCTTAGAATCTCTAACTCACTGTGCATTCATATCTGCACATGGGCGGACACCCTCCCATCACCTGTTGAACCTTGTAAGAACAGTTTTTATAGACAAAGGCATTCCCTTCTTTTTCAGAGTTTTTAACGGTATCGGCAGTTTCATCCTTCGCCTGCCCCAGCCCCAACAGAAGTTGCGCATACCTTGTCCTCTAATACTTCACACAGGACGCCCGACGCAGCTTATACGTTGCTATAAAAAAAGACAGGCTTTCGCCTGTCTCTAGTATGTCTTATAAATTGTAAATTATGCCTGTTCCTGAATAACAACACGCACAGCTTCAATCTGATTCTCCAAATGCTGATGCATAATCTCCTTCACGTAATCTGTATCCTTCTTTTCAAATCCATCAATAATCTTTGCATGTTCCTCTACCAGCTGATGGTAGGTACTATTTCCCTTTACATATTCATAACGATAACGATATGTCTGCTCACGCATATTGTTAACGATGTTCTCCAGCTTTGGATTATTCGCCATACGATAAATCACATTGTGGAAATCTTCATCAGCTTCTACGATTCTGCGTACATCACCTGATCTCGTCGCAATTTCAAAATCCTTCATGGAGTCCTTCAGTTCTAATAATTGTTCTGGTGTCATGCGTTCTGCTGCCATACTTACCGCAAGTTCATCGAGTGCATCACGGATTTCGAGTACATCCTGTAAATCTTTCTCCGTCATCTTTGCAACCTGCGCACCTTTACGCGGAATCGTCACAGCAAGCCCTTCATGTTCCAACATACGGATAGCTTCTCTGATCGGTGTTCGGCTTACCCCTAATTTATTTGCCAGATGCATTTCCATCAATCGTTCACCAGGCTTTAAGTCTCCTCGTAAAATCGCGTTGCGCAATGTATTAAATACCACATCTCGCAGTGGTAAATAGGAATCCATATCCAACTGTAATTCTTCGCTCATTATATTTATCTCCTATTGTTATATATTGTCGTACACTGTACGCGATTGGCAAGTCCAGATGCCTCTACCGCGCTTTTTGCTCTCTGCAATGTTGCTTCATCTTCAAAAAAGCCAAATACGGTCGGGCCACTACCACTCATCATGGATACAATGGCACCATTTGCTTTCATCAAGTCCTTGATCTGTGCAATCACCGGGTATTTCTGAATCGTCACGTCCTCTAAAATGTTTCCCATATGAGAGCCCAACGCATGTAAATCCCCCACAGTAATATCTGCAATCATCGCGTCTATATCCGGATGCTTTGGATTCTCAATCGCATCCAGATGTTCATATACATATTTGGTCGAAACAGAAATCGGTGGCTTTGCAATCAAAACAGGACAGCGCATCATTGGTGGAAGTTCAGTCAGTTCTTCTCCAATCCCTTCTGCAAGTGCCGTTCCCCGCATCAGACAATATGGCACATCTGCTCCAATACGCACACCACGTTCCATCAGTTGTTTCTTGGAAAGCCCTAAGCCATGAATCTGGTTCATTCCATATAAAACAGCTGCTGCATCGGAACTTCCGCCAGCCATGCCAGCGGCAACTGGAATACGCTTACTCAATCGAATCTGTGTTCCATCTTTCAGATCAAATTCTTCTGCCAATAACTTTGCAGCCTTTACACATAAATTATCATCATTTGTTGGCAGGTATTTGGCATTGCTCTTCATTGTGATACCTGCTTCTGCGCTTTTCGACACGGTAACCAGATCATACATGTGAACCGTCTGCATAATCATACGCACCAGATGATAGCCATCTTCACGTACTCCTGTCACATCCAATCCAATGTTGATTTTGGCAAGTGCCTTCACTGTCATCTCGTCCATACAAACTCCTCATCGGTTAACGATGTATTTATTTTAGTACAATCCTTATTGTACCATTCTATCACCAGGAGTTCAACCTATTTATGTATGCAAAAAACAACAATATACAAAAAGACACCCAACCGGGTGTCTTTCACTTGCTTAATCCTCTGCCTGTGCCTGTTCTTCTTTTTCCTGTTCTTCTTTCGCCTTTAAAATTGCTTCATTTAGCATGAGCATTTTTTCATCCAGTTCCGATACAATTTTTGAACACTCCTGCAAATCATGACTGATATAAGATGGTGCATGCCCCTCAAATTTATAATAGATCTTATGCTCTAAACTTGCCCAGAAGTCCATGGCAATGGTACGAATCTGAATCTCCACCTTCGTATCTACCATACGATCTGACAAAAAAATCGGTATGGTTACAATCATATGATAACTCTTGTAACCGCTTGGCTTCGGATTCTTTATGTAGTCCTTAATAGAAATCACAGTGATATCACTTTGCTTTCCAATCATCTCTGCCAATCGGTAAATATCCGATGTAAAAGAACATACAATGCGAATGCCTGCAATATCATTACAGTATTCAATCATATTTTGTATGGAATCTTCATGACCATAACGCTTTAATTTTTTTACAATACTTTCTGGTGTCTTCAGTCTCGTCTTTACATATTCAATTGGATTATACTGGTGTACATGCTGAAATTCATCATTTAAAATTTCAACCTTTGTTCCCATCTCTTTTAATGCCGAATTATAAATTAACATTGCTGTATTCCATGACAACACGGAATCATCCTGCATCAACATACGTTCCACTATTTTACCCCCTGTTTTCTTTAATCTTCCTCAATTACATCAATCTCTAAATAATCAAACGGAACATCTTCCATAAAACAATCTTTGGTAAATCTCGCCTTTGCCTGGCGCTTAAAATCACGCACGGTTACATCCAGCCACAAGGGTCTTCCCAGATCCATCTCATAGCAAGCTGTATCCAGTGCCTGAAAAACTTTGTGTGTTCTTGTCTCGTCCGAGTCGTCTTCTATCACAATATCTCGTAACATACGACTGTCTTTCCATTGCTTAAACCAAATACGCAATGTCGCATCCTCCTACTGTCTTCTCTGTCTGCTGACTTCGTACATCAGTATCCCTGCTGCCATTGCCGCATTCAGAGATTCCACAGCGCCCTCCATAGGAATACGCAGGTAATCATCTGCCAAAGATGCCGTTGCATCCGTCAGTCCATTTCCCTCATTTCCAATCATAAAAGCGCAGTCAGACCTATAGTCAAACATATCATACATTTTCGTTCCTTGCAAATGTGCCGCATATAAATTCACACCCGCCTGTGCAATTTCGCGCACCGTTTTATCCCAATCTTCCGCCACATAAAATGGCACACGGTACAGGCTTCCCATCGTTGAGCGCACCGTTTTCGGGTGAAACAAATCTACTGTATTCTTATGCATAATAACACCTGTAATACCGGCGCCTTCTCCTGTTCGAAACATTGTCCCCAGATTTCCCGGATCCTGAATTTCTTCGATCAGAAGCAAATGTGCCGGCCGCACTGCAAGAATATTTTCTAATGTATAGGATGGTCTTTTTACAACTGCAAGCACCCCTTGTGGCGTCTGCGTATCGGACATTGCTTTCATCACCGCATCACTGACAATCTCATCTACCGGTCCATCCCAGTTCTCAGAAAAACTCTCTGCCACATAAATTTCCTGCAGCATATCCTTTGGCGTCTCCATCACCATGCGCGGACCTTCTGCAATAAAAACGTTTTCTTCCCGGCGCATGCGTGCTTTTTTCTGCAATTGCACAATATGTTTTACCTGTTTATTGGATGTACTTGTAATCATAGTGTCCCTTCCTCAAAAAAAGGGTGACACCCATCTCGGCATCACCCTTGTACCTTTCATGTTATGAATTGCACAAACTATTACAGATTTCAAATTGATACTCATCAATTCCCTTTGTCATTGCAAGAGCCTCGTCCACATCAAAATCTATGAATTCACCATGTCGATATCCTACAACACGGTTGGATGCTCCCTTGCAAAGCAAATCTACCGCTAACGCTCCCATAGTTGATGCATAAACACGGTCTTTACATGTTGGGCTGCCGCCACGCTGCATGTGACCTAAAATGGTTGCTCTTGTTTCAATACCTGTAGCAGCTTCGATACGTTTTGCCATAGAAGCAGAATGACCAATACCTTCTGCATTGACAATAATATGATGTTTTTTACCTTTTTTCTTGCCGGCAATGATGTGATTTACCAATGCCTGCTCATCATAATCATAACGCTCTGGAAGTAACACATCCTCAGCACCGTTGGCAATACCACACCAAAGTGCTATGTAGCCAGCGCCACGTCCCATTACCTCAATAATAGAACATCTCTCATGTGATGTCGATGTATCACGTACCTTATCGATTGCTTCCATGGCAGTATTTACCGCCGTGTCAAATCCAATCGTATATTCTGTACATGCAATATCCAGATCAATGGTTCCAGGCAATCCAATGGTATTGATACCAAGTGCAGCCAACTTCTGCGCACCTTTAAAAGAACCATCACCACCGATAACAACGAGTCCATCTATTCCATGCTTTTTACAAATATCTGCAGCTTTTTTCTGTACTTCCGGCTCTACGAATTCCAAACATCTGGCTGTCTGTAAAATCGTACCACCTCGCTGGATAATCTCGGACACACTATGCGCATCCATATCAACAATTTCTTCCTGCAAAAGTCCGGCATATCCACGCTTAATTCCTTTGACTTTTTTACCTCTGGCAATTGCCTGACGCACAACTGCACGGATGGCAGCATTCATACCTGGTGCGTCTCCACCACTTGTCAGGACGCCAATTGTCTCTACTTCTTTTGCCATCGTAACTTCCTCCTAATCATTTAATCCATTCACTCAAACCCTATTCTAATATCTTTTTCTTTGAAATTCAACATTCTTTTCCACAACTTTTACATTTTGTTCCCCGAAAATCTGTGAGATTTTACCCACGGAGTCCTCATTCACACAAATGTTCCAATTTGCAGGCATGCGTTTCATTGCTTTGATCGAGGATATATATACAACAATACCATCATCACCATCCATATCTGCAATAGTGCTAAATAGTGTCTGCTGTTGTTCTTCAAATGCTTCTTTCGTCGGAAACTGTATCCAGAGTTCTTTTCGCGCTTCGTCAAATCCATGCATTTCCATACAGATTAATTTTGCATTTTGCTCTTCCTGCGCCTGTGCTCTTCCTTTGATTAACACCTTCCCATCCACTTCCAAAAGCGTTCGATAGGTTTCGTATTCTCTGGAAAATACAATAACTTCTACACTTCCAAGAAGATCCTCAATCGTAATAAATGCCATCGTCTGGTTATTTTTCGTGTACTTAATTGTCTTATCTGTAATCATACCGCCTACAATGACTACAGCACCGTCTGCAACAGCAACTTTACCAGTCTCTTCATCCAGCATAAAATCACGACAACCGGCTGTCACATTCTTTTTTAGAATCTCTGCATATTTTTCCAATGGATGTCCACTGATGTACACGCCAAGCACTTCTTTTTCCAGAGCAAGAAACTCTTCCTTGTCATACTCCGGCAAATCCGGCATTTTGATTTCGAATTCTTCCTTCACATCATCCGACGCGATATCAAACAACGTCATCTGCCCTGCCATAGAAGACTTCTTATCACTGCTGATGCGGTCCATGACCGACGGAAATACCGTAATCATCTGGTGCCGGTTGCCATCTAATCCATCGAGCGCCCCAGCCTTAATCAGATTTTCTACCGCGCGCTTATTCACTTCTTTTCCATTTACACGCTTTAAGAAATCCTCAATCGTCTTATAATCGCCATGTGCCGTTCTTTCTGTAACGATAAAGTCAACCACGGGACGTCCAATGCTCTTGATGGCATACATGCCGTATCGTATTTTTCCGTCCGCTACCGCAAAATTTCCTTCTCCGACATTGATATCCGGTGGCAGTACTTCTATTCCCATTTCCCGACAAACGACAATATATTCTGCCACTTTACCGGCATTATCAAGAACAGATGTCATCAATGCTGCCATAAATTCTACCGGATAATAGGATTTCAAAAAGGCAGTCTGATATGCTACTACCGCATAGGCCGCTGCATGTGATTTGTTAAATGCATACTTGGCAAAATCAATCATGTCATCATAAATCTTATTTGCCACGGCTTCACTGATTCCATTGGCAATACAGCCTTTTACACCCTCCTCTTCGTTTCCGTAGACAAAGTTCTGGCGCTCTTTTTCCATGACCTGTGTCTTCTTCTTTGACATAGCACGACGCACCAGATCACTTCGCCCCATGGAATATCCTGCCAAGTCACGCACAATCTGCATAACCTGTTCCTGGTATACGATACAGCCATAGGTCGGCGCCAAAATCGGCTCTAGTTGCGGGCAGTCATACACAATCGAACTCTTATCATTTTTTCCTTTGATGTAAGCAGGAATAAAATCCATAGGCCCCGGCCGATACAAAGAAATTCCTGCAATGACATCCTCAAGACTCTCCGGACGCAATTCCTTCATGAAGTTTTTCATGCCGGCACTTTCCAGCTGAAAAACACCTTCGGTCTTACCAGAACTAATCAGATCCAGCACCTTTTTATCTCCATAATCAATATGGTCCATATCCAGTGCCACACCATAATTCTTCTTAATCAACTGTACCGCATCATCGATAACGGTAAGTGTACGAAGTCCCAGGAAATCCATCTTTAATAGTCCTAGTTCTTCGATGGTTGTCATGACAAACTGTGTCGTAATTGTTCCATCACCGCCCCGCGATAATGGCACATATTCATCCATTGGTTTCTGGGAAATCACGACACCGGCTGCATGCATACCGGTATGTCTCGGAAGCCCTTCCAGACGTTTTGCCGTATCAATCAGCACCTTTACCTGTGGGTCTTCCTCATACATTCTACGCAAATCCGGGCTCATCTTGAGCGCCAGTGTAAGCGTCATCCCAAGATCATCCGGCACTGCTTTTGCAATACTGTCTACATAATTGTATGGCATATCCATAACACGTCCCACATCACGGATGACACCTTTTGCTTTTAGTGTTCCAAACGTTACAATCTGCGTCACACAATCTTTGCCATATTTCTCAATAACATAATCAATGACTTCGCCACGTCTGTTAAAGCAGAAATCAATATCAATATCGGGCATGGATACACGCTCTGGATTTAAGAATCGCTCAAACAGAAGATTATAACGAATCGGATCGATATTTGTAATGCCTGTGGTATAAGACACAAGACTTCCTGCCGCGCTTCCTCTTCCCGGTCCTACCGGGATATGATGTGTTCTGGCATAATTGATAAAATCCCAGACAATCAAAAAATAATCCACATATCCCATTTTCTGGATGGTCTCAAGTTCATATGTCAGACGCGGTTTTAATTCCTCTGCCTTCTCTCCATAGCGTTCCTGCAAACCATCAAAACAAAGCTTATTCAGATATGTCCAGGAATCATACCCTTCCGGCACCTGATAATGTGGCAATTTGGTTACACCAAATTCGATTTCAACATTACAACGATCTGCAATCTGCTGTGTGTTTGCAAGTGCTTGTGGTGCATATGGAAACAATTCTGCCATCTGCTGCTCTGATTTCACAAAATACTGGCCACCCTCATAGCGCATACGGTCTTCATCAGCTAACTTCTTACCCGTCTGAATGCACAAGAGGACATCATGCGGTGCCGCATCTTCCGCATAGGTATAATGAATATCGTTGGTACAGACAAGTCCAATCCCTGTTTCTTTGCTCATACGCACCAGCTGCTGGTTTACCAATTCCTGCGCATCAATTCCATGACTCTGCAATTCTAAAAAGTAATTATTTTTTCCAAAAAGCTCCTGATGTTTTAACGCAATTTCTTTTGCTTCGTCGTACATACCGCGCTGCAAAAAACGTGGCACTTCTCCGGCAAGACATGCACTGAGCGCAATAATCCCTTCATGGTATTGCTGCAGAATTTCCATATCCACACGCGGTTTGTAATAATAACCATCCACAAATCCGGCGGATACAATTTTGATCAGATTCTGATAACCTGTATTGTTTTCTGCCAAAAGAACCAGATGATAATAGCGGTCCTCGCCATGTGACAATTCACGGTCAAATCTGGAACCGGGTGTCACATATACCTCGCACCCTAAGATGGGACGAATGCCCTGTTTCTTACATTCCTTGTAAAAATCAATCACACCGTACATCACACCGTGGTCGGTAATTGCCGCAGCATTCATGCCCAATTCTTTCACACGCGCTACATATTCTGTTATTTTATTGGAGCCATCCAAAAGGCTGTACTCCGTATGGGTATGCAAATGTACAAATGCCATTTTCTTTCCTCTCGTGATTTCTTTCGAACACCAGTCGCTGTTCTTTTACTTCTCGTTTTGCACCAATGCACAAAGCTTTTGCAAATCGTCTGCATCCGGATGTGTAAGTGCTTTGTCAAAATTTTCAATTAACATATCCACATTTGGCATAGCATTTGCCTCCTGCTTCATTTTTTCATAACGTGCTCTGACCGTCATTGGCATTTTACCCTGACACATATATGCACCAATCACCGTATTACTCTCATCAATATTTGCTTTTACTGCTGTAAGGATTTTGTCAAAATAAGAAACATCCCCACCAAAACCTGCAGTTCCAAACAGAAAAATCTCTTTATTTTTTAATGTTTTCAACAGTTCGAGCGTTTCCGCATCGGCAGTTCCTTTATCTGTCCAAAATCCGATATAAAGACGTTTTGCCTGTACCGAAACACCTGCTCCATTTCCTATATACGCACAGTTTTCTTCTCCCAATGCCACATGAATCGTCTCTGCGAGCTTCTGTGTATTTCCTGTCTTACTGCTGTAAAGAATGGCATATCTTTTGTCTTCCATAGTGCTACCTCCAAATCGTTTTCTAGTTATTTTCTTCCTTTGTGACACAACGCTTGAGCAGTAAAAATCCCAAATAGGTAGCCACCATAGACCCAAATAATATACAGAAGAACTGCACCGGTCCATTGCCGCCCATCGCAAGTCCACCGCTCAAAACACCAACGGCATTAAAGCAAATATGCAAGCAGATGCCAATCGATAAATTTCCTGCTTTTTCCACAAAATAACCAAGCACAAGACCAAACAGGAATGTATATACAGCCTGCAAAGGATTCATATGCATAGCCGCGAATAGAAACGCCTGCACAACATTCGCTCCCCAAAAATTCATAGCCCGTCTTGCGTAAGTAAAAGTCAACCCACGAAATGCAAGTTCCTCACATACCGGACCAAGAATAATCGTATAAAGGATAAGTGGAACGGTAAGTCCATCCGACATGCCCATGCCATCCATCAATGCTTCATACGTAGACAGCCAGTCCGGGAATAACATGGCTACTACGTTGCTCAGATACGTGCACAAATACTGCATCCCAAACGCTAACAACAGTGCTCCTGCAACAAAATAAAGTGGCTGTTTCTGAAAAGCTGCAAAAGCCGGCTGGTCTTTTTCCTTATCACGCACTTTTTTGTAATACCATATGGAAAACAAAGCTGTCGCAATCACCGCATAAACGAGCATCACAAGCACATTAAAATCCGTTGAGGTAACCACCTTATAATAGCTCTGGATAAACTTCTTAAATCCTCCGCCTGTATAATGATGTGCCTGCAGGCAAAACACTAAAAACATACCGATATAGGAAAATGCCAATTGCAATGCAAAAACAACAATGCTTGGCAAAAAACTTTTCCACATATTTGACACTTTATTTTCCATATAAAAATTCCTTTATCTGACCCATCTGTTCTGTCGCATCCTGTATACCATTATCATATAACTGCATCATCACTGCAGGATCCGTTGTATAGGTACCTATCTCAATATCTGCTGACGGACAAAAAGTCATAACCTTTCCTTCTTTTTCTAACGTATCCACCATATCCATCTGGCGATTATACACCTCGTGTCTATGATTTAAATCTTCTACGATTTTTGGATATTTGTGACGTAATCCAAGCGTATATGCCAATTTTCCACCTTGTGGTTTCATACGAAAGCCCTTTGGTTTGGAAAAAATAACAATCACGCGATCACACCCATGCTCCATCGCATGTGCAATCGGTACGGAATCTGAAACACCACCATCATAGTAAACATGTCCTTCATACGAAATCGGACGACAGGCGACCGGAAGTGCACATGTTGCCATAAACGGCTGGTATTCATTTCTTCGTATCTCATTTTTATTAAAATAGTGTGGCAGTCCCGTCATAGCATCCGTTGCCGGCAAATATGTCTCCGTCGGATTGTTATGATATGCATCATAATCGAGTGGGTCTTTGCCTCCTTCATTTGTCATAGTTCCATAAATATATTGCAGTCCAAAAAGTGATCCTGTTTTTAACAGACTGCGTACACTGATATAACGGGGATCCTGTACATGTTCCGTGTAATAGCGCATATTGCGTTCCCGCTGTCCCGCAAGAAACGATGCACTGTTTGCCGCTCCTGCTGAAACACCGATGCAATAATCAAAGGTAATGTTCTCATCCAAAAAGACATCCAGAACACCTGCACTGTATGCGCATTTCATACCTCCTCCTTCGACAATCAAACCCGTTTTCATAAAATTTGCACCTCGAAATTTTGTATTTTACACCTTTTTATAATACGCAATATAACAGCGAGCCACAAAAGTGACCGCTGTCATATTACTAGAAATTATTTATTCACTTTGATGCGATCCAAATGCCAGATATCATCTACATACTCCTGAATCGTACGGTCAGACGAAAACTTGCCTACATTTGCTACATTCAGAATAGCTTTTTTTGCCCAACCAGCTTCATCCATATAGGCTTCCATAACACGCTGCTGTGCAGCCGCATAAGAGCGGAAATCTGCTAATACGAAATACGTATCTGCGTATTGTGTACATTGCGTATTCAGAAGCGAATTATACAAATCTCTAAACAATTCCGAATTGCTACCACTGTAAAAACCATTAACCAGCTGCGTTAAAATCTTGCGGATATCCTGATCGTTGTTAAAGATATCCATTGGATTGTAGTCACGGTTTTTCTCATGTGCGATGACTTCTTCCGCACTCATACCAAAGATAAATGCATTGTCCTCGCCCATTTCTTCTACCATCTCCACATTGGCACCATCCATCGTTCCAATGGTAAGCGCACCATTGAGCATGAACTTCATGTTACCTGTACCGGATGCTTCCTTGCTGGCTGTTGAAATCTGCTCTGACACATCTGCTGCTGCAAAAATCCATTCTGCATTTGACACACGATAATCTTCAATGAAGACAACTTTGATTTTACCATCAATACTTCTGTCATTGTTGATGACCTCTGCCACATTGTTAATCAGCTTAATGGTAAGCTTTGCATTCTTATATCCAGCTGCTGCCTTAGCACCAAAGATAAAGGTACGTGGATAGAATTCCTTTTCCGGATGTTCCTTAATCTGATTATACAAATACATCACATGTAAAATGTTAAGTAACTGTCTCTTGTATTCATGCAGACGTTTTACCTGCACATCAAAAATAGATCTCGGATCCACTTCTATGCCATTGTGTTCCTTAATATATTTTGCCAGACGCAGCTTGTTTTGATACTTGATATTCATAAATTCATGCTGGGCTTTTTTGTCATCTGCATAGAGTTCTAATTGTTTCATCCGTGAAAGATCGGTAATCCATTCTTTCCCGACATGATCTGTCACCCAGTCAGCCAACAGACGATTTCCATGTAACAGGAATCTACGCTGTGTAATACCATTCGTCTTATTGTTAAACTTCTCCGGATACATATCATAGAAATCCTTTAAAGACTGGGTCTTTAAGATTTCTGTGTGAAGCTTTGCTACACCATTTACCGAATAGCCTGCTGCAATTGCAAGATGTGCCATCTTAACCTGACCATCTCGGATAATACCCATGCGCGCAACTTTTTCCTCGTCTCCCGGGAAACGATTTCTGATTTCAATCTCAAAACGACGATTGATTTCTTCCACAATCTGATAGACTCTCGGAAGCAATCTTGAGAAAATTTCAATTGGCCATTTTTCCAAAGCTTCTGCCATGATGGTATGATTGGTATATGCACAGGTCTTTGTTGTCACTTCCCATGCCTCATCCCAGCTTAGGCCTTCTTCATCCAAAAGCAGACGCATCAATTCTGCAACTGCGAGTGTTGGATGTGTATCGTTCATCTGGATGGCAACCTTTTCATATAATTTGCGCACATCCGTATGGTGCTTCTTATATCTGCACAAGATACGCTGCAAACTTGCTGAAACAAAGAAATACTGCTGTTTCAAACGTAATTCCTTGCCATAGATATGATTGTCATTTGGATACAATACTTCTACCAGATTACGCGCCAGATTTTCTTCTTCTACCGCTTTATCATATTCACCCTTATCAAACGATTCGAGGCTGAATACTTCCTTTGGCTCTGCATCCCAAATCATCAGGGTATTTACCATATTGTTATCAAAACCAACGATTGGCATATCGTAAGGTACGGCAATCACAGAACTGTATCCCTCATGGATAAAGCGCATATTGCCATCCTCACCCTGCTCTGCTCTCACATAGCCGCCAAAGTGCACTTCATGTGCATACTCCGGGCGTTTGATTTCAAATGGATACCCATTTTTCAACCAGTTATCCGGTACTTCTTTCTGGTAGCCATCTTCAATCTTTTGTTTAAACATACCATAACGGTAACGGATACCGCAGCCATAAGCTGCGTATCCGAGTGTAGACAACGAGTCCATAAAGCAGGCAGCAAGTCTGCCCAATCCACCATTTCCCAGTGCTGGATCTGGTTCCTCATCCTCAATTGCATTAATATCAAAGCCAAGCTCATCCAGGCACTCTGAAATCTCATCATAGTGACAGAGATTCAGCATATTATTACCAAGCGCTCTACCCATCAAGAATTCCATAGACATATAAAAAACTGTCTTTGGATCTTCTTTTTCCATCGTCTTTTGTGTTGCCAGCCAGTTATCAATTACTTCGTCCTTCACTGCAAGGGCTACTGCCTGATAAATCTCCTGATTATTCGCTTCCTCAAACTCCTTACGATACAAAAGCTTGACATTTTCCTTAATTTGCTTCTTAAATGCTTTCTTGTCAAAAGTATGAACCATCTTTTCCGGCTCCTTTCTTCGTAGAAATCTCATTATTTTTTTGAAACTCCCAGAGTAACTGTCTCGCCATTGATGTTCCATTCTTTCTTATATTCTCCCTGGTCGCCAGAAGTAATTTCTGTTGCTAAAACTTCCTTCTTGATTGTATCACAATTCTTTGTGAAGATGCTGTTAACTTTTTCAGAGCCCTGATAATATACAGCTATCTGATCCATCACTTCAAAGTCTGCTTCCTTACGCATTGTCTGGATTTTGCTGATGATTTCACGCACAAATCCTTCTTCCAGCAATTCTTCTGTCAGATTTGTATCCAAAACAACCGTCATATTTGGATCGTTCTCTGTCACATAGCCTTCCTTCTGAGTCATCGCAATCAGAAGATCTTCCTCGCTAAGTTCGATAGACGCATCTACCTCTGGGAGACGTAATACGCCATCTGCCTTCAAGCTTGCCATAGCTGCATTACCATCTAACTCTGCAAGTGCTTGCTGGATACCCTTTAAGAACTTACCATACTTTGGTCCTACGGTACGAAGCTGTGGCTTAAAGGTATATGTGGTAAACGCTTCCACATCACTTGTAAAGCTGACTTTCTTCACATTTAACTCGTCTGCAATAATATCCAGATAGAATTCCGGTAAATCTTTTTCTGCCTTCACGTACATCTGACCAATTGGCTGGCGATTCTTGATATTTGCTGTGTTTCTGCATGCACGACCCATAACTACAATCTTTAACAGCTCATCCATATTTGTTTCCAATTCTGTGTCAATCCACTGTTCATTAACGACCGGATAGTCACACAAATGAATACTTTCCGGTGCATTCGCATCTACGCTTCGAACCAGATTCTGATAGATTTCTTCTGTCATAAATGGAATCATTGGTGCAGCTGCCTTACAGATGGTAACCAGACAGGTATAAAGTGTCATATAGGCATTGATCTTATCCTGTTCCATTCCCTTTGCCCAGAAACGTTCACGGCTACGACGTACATACCAGTTACTCATATCATCCACAAAAGCATCCAATGCCTTTGCAGCTTCCGGAATACGGTAATTTGCAAGGTCATCATCTACTTCCTTCACTGCAGAGTTCAAGCGTGAAAGAATCCACTTATCCATGACTGCTAATTTTTCATAATCTAACGTATGCTTTGATGCATCAAAAGCATCGATATTTGCATAAAGTACAAAGAATGCATAGGTATTCCATAAAGTTCCCATGAATTTTCTCTGACCTTCCTGCACCAGTTTGCCGGAAAATCTCTTTGGAATCCATGGTGCACTTGCTGTATAGAAATACCAACGAATAGCATCAGCGCCATAGGTCTCTAATGCATCAAAAGGATCTACTGCATTTCCCTTAGACTTTGACATCTTCTGTCCGTTTTCATCCTGTACATGACCAAGGACAATGACATTTTCATATGGTGCCTTATTGAATAACAGGGTTGATTCTGCCATCAAAGAATGGAACCATCCACGTGTCTGGTCTACCGCTTCCGAGATAAACTGTGCAGGGAACTGCTGCTCAAAAAGTTCTTTATTTTCAAATGGATAGTGATGCTGTGCAAATGGCATTGCTCCACTATCGAACCAGCAGTCGATAACTTCTGGTACACGATGCATTGTCTTTCCACAATCCGGACATACGAAAGTCACGTTATCAATGTGTGGACGATGTAATTCCACTTCTGCTGCCTTTGGATCTCCGGCACGTTCTGCTAATTCTGCACGGCTGCCGATACATTCCTGATGACCGCATTCGCATTCCCAGATATTGAGCGGTGTTCCCCAGTAACGGTTACGTGAAATTGCCCAGTCCTGAATATTTTCAAGCCAGTTACCAAAACGTCCACTACCAATCGATTCCGGGATCCAGTTTACCGTGTTGTTGTTGCGAATCAAATCATCTTTTACAGCTGTTTCTTTGATGTACCATGATTCTCTTGCATAGTAAATCAACGGTGTATCACATCTCCAACAATGTGGATAATCATGCTCAAATTTTGGTGCAGCAAATAATTTGCCCTCTTTGTCGAGGTCTACAAGTACATCCTTGTCTGCATCTTTTACAAACTTGCCGGCATAAGGTGTTTCTTCTGTCATCTCACCCTTACCATCAACGAACTGTACAAATGGAAGATCATACTTACGTCCTACATTGGCATCATCCTCACCAAAAGCAGGTGCAATATGAACAATACCAGTACCATCACTCATAGTTACATAAGAATCACAAGTTACGAAATGACCTTTTTTGTTCTGCTTTGCAGCAGCTTCTGCTGCACATGCAAACAGCGCCTCGTATTCTTTATATTCAAGATCTTGTCCTTTCATGGTTTCAAGCACTTCATATGCCTTCTCACCCTCTCCTGCCAAAGAACCAAGAACCTTATCCAAAAGTGCTTCTGCCATATAATACGTATAACCATCTGCCGCTTTTACTTTGCAATACATCTCATCCGGGTTCACACAAAGTGCAACGTTTGATGGCAATGTCCAAGGTGTTGTTGTCCATGCAAGGAAATATGCATCTTCTTCTACAACCTTAAAACGAACAATCGCAGAACGCTCCTTTACCAATTTGTATCCCTGTGCTACTTCCTGTGAAGAAAGTGGTGTTCCGCAACGAGGGCAGTAAGGTACAATCTTAAATCCCTTGTAAAGTAACTTTTTATCCCAAATCTGACGAAGTGCCCACCACTCAGACTCGATAAAGTTATTATCATAAGTAACATATGGATCATCCATATCAGCCCAGAATCCTACTGTATTTGAAAAATCTTCCCACATACCTTTGTATTTCCATACAGATTCCTTACACTGCTCGATGAATGGTTCCATACCATATTCTTCAATCTGTTCTTTACCATCAAGACCAAGCTTTTTCTCTACTTCAATCTCAACCGGAAGACCATGTGTATCCCAGCCAGCCTTACGAGGCACATATTTGCCTTTCATTGTCTGGTAACGAGGAATCATATCCTTAATCGTACGTGTCTCTACATGACCAATATGTGGCTTACCATTGGCTGTTGGAGGTCCATCGTAAAACGTATAGGTTTCTCCCTCTTTTCTATTTTCCATAGATTTTTTGAAAATGTCATTGTCACGCCAAAATTTTTCTACAGCTTTTTCTCTCTCAACAAAGTTGAGCTCTGTGTTGACTTTTTTATACATAGCCATCTCCCTTTCTAAAAAACTTTTTGTAATGAACAAATGCAGTGTATAAAAGAAAAAGCTTTCGCCCGTATAGGACGAAAGCTTCGTATACCACCTATAACGCTGTACTTAAAAGTGTCACGCACTTTTGCATACATGGTCTCTGTAACGTAGAGACGCACGGCTTTCCTACCAGAATACTCCTTCAGTCCGCTGCTAAGAAGTGATTTTCCACAGATAGATACTAATATCGGCTCACACCATACCCGACTCGCTCGACGTTCTCACCTCTGCGTACTGTCTTCCTCAACGCATTTGTCAAAATCATTTCGTTAAAAATTATACTGAGTACAGGTGCGTTTGTCAAGGTGCAGACGCATCGATTACAATGTATCTTCCCCGTCCATCGTAACGCCATAGTCTTCCAAAAACTGCTGTATATCTTCATCATCCTGGAAGTTCTGCTGCACTTCTTCTTTCATCATATCCGTAAATGTAACATTCGAAAAAAGCAATCCATACGTAATCGCAGTCAGCACAATAGAAATGGCTGCCATCACAATACCGCCAATCGCAAGTCCTTTGCTTTCGCAGGTTGCCAGCTGCACGATACCAAAAACAATGGCAAGAATCGCAAGAATCACATTCAGTCCTGTGCAAAAACACATAAGGGATATAATACCAATCACAAGTGATGCTATACCAAGACCCACATTCATCTTCTTGCCATGAGGCCCTCTCTGTGGTTCACGTGGTGCTCCGCCATAAGGATTATACTGATATCCCTGATTGTTGCCATATGGATTCTCATATGGATTGCCATATGGGTTTCCATAAGGATTCTCCGTACTATCCTGCTGCGTTTCTCCATAGGATGTATCTTCCGTATGTGTTTGTTCATCACTCGTCGTCTGATTTTCTCCATACATATTGCTGTCCGTATTATTTTGTTCCATCTCTTCTTCAAACATATGCTCGTTATCCATTTTTTCCTCCAACTCTCTATTCGTCAGTTCCTATCGTATAAAATTGATACGACAGATGATTTCTTTACTTATGCAAATCTATCATATGATAATACACTCCCATACCCGCTGCAAGCATAAGAAAAAATACAACATATATGCCTGCACATATGTACGCCGTTATAATCATACGATTTCTTCCAAAATGCTTTTGTACATATATCCCCAAACCTATAGCAACAAGTGCTAAAAATAGCCCCACATACCAATAACAGACCAGACATGGCGCAAGGATACCACACAACATGCTGATCACGGATAAAATTTTCGGTAAGTTCTGTCGGTTCATATGTTTTTCCATGCTTTCTCGGAATTTACCTTTAATCTTACCACGAAAAGTTTGAAAATTCCATCCCTCATTTCTTCTTCCTTATTCGTAAAAAGTGGATTATAATGGAAGACAATCGTATATTTTTAACGTATTAGAAAAGAGGATTTTTCATGAGTACACTAAATCTCACCCTGCTTACAGACCTATACGAAATGACAATGATGCAGGGTTATTTCAAAAACAACAACAACCGTACCGTCGTTTTTGATGCCTTTTACCGCACTAATCCATCCGATGGTGGATATGCGATCTGCGCCGGCGTCGAACAGGTAATCGAGTATATTGAAAATCTGCATTTTGATGATGATGACATCAATTATCTGCGCAGTCTCCATATCTTCGATGAAGATTTTCTGGCTTATCTTGCAGACTTTCATTTTTCCGGCGATATTTACGCTGTACCGGAAGGCTCTGTCATTTTTCCGCGAGAACCACTCATCAAAGTCATCGCTCCGATTATGGAAGCGCAATTGATTGAAACTGCCATTTTGAATATCATGAACCATCAATGTCTGATTGCCACCAAAGCTGCACGTGTCTGCTATGCTGCTGCCGGCGATGGTGTCATGGAATTTGGATTGCGCCGTGCACAAGGACCTGACAGCGGTACTTATGGAGCAAGAGCTGCCATTATAGGCGGATGCAAGGGCACTTCCAACGTACTTGCCGGGCAAATGTTTGATGTTCCCGTTTTAGGAACACATGCGCACAGCTGGATTATGAGTTTTCCAGATGAATACACGGCATTCAAAGAATATGCTCGTTTATATCCCAACGCCTGTACGCTTCTTGTCGATACCTACGACACATTAAGTTCCGGCATTCCCAATGCTATCCGTGTGTTTACCGAAATGCGTCAGGCAGGTACTCCACTGACCAATTATGGCATTCGTATGGATAGTGGAGACCTTGCATACCTTTCCAAAAAAGTGCGTCGCATGCTAGACGACGCTGGATTTGAAGATGCCGTTATTTCTGCATCAAACGACCTCGATGAGTATCTGATTCAGAGTTTGAAGAGTCAGGGAGCCACCATCACTTCCTGGGGCGTTGGTACGAATCTCATCACTTCCAAGGATTGCCCTGCTTTTGGCGGTGTGTATAAGTTAGCTGCCATTTCTGATGACGATGGCAATTTTATTCCGAAGATCAAATTATCCGAAAACACCGAGAAAATCACCAATCCGGGAAACAAAACCTTTTATCGTATTTATGATAAGGAAAATGGCAAGATTAAGGCTGATTTGATTTGCCTTGCCGATGAAACCTTTGATGTTTCAGAAGAAATGACGCTTTTTGATCCAAACGAACCATGGAAAAAAACAACACTTTCCGGTGGCAGCTACACCATGACAGAAATGCTGGTTCCGGTCATTCAAAGCGGAAAACGTATTTACGACACACCACCTGTGATGGAAATCCAGCGGATTTGCAACGCGCAAAAAGATACGCTCTGGGATGAAAACAAGCGTTTTATCAACCCATCCCAGATTCATGTAGACCTGTCACAAAAGTTATACGATATGAAGCAGTCTCTTCTATCCAGAATAAGTCACTAACCCCTTTGCTTCGTTTTATATAGCACAAAATCTGAAAAGCCAGTACTAGTCATGATATTTAACCTGTCTACTTGACAGGGAGCATATCACATGCCCGGAACTGGCTTTTTTCTAATTGAATCCCATGAATTTTTGAGAAATCTTGTATGCTCTTACCGAAAGATGTCGTCCAAATCTGCCCGGCAGATTCATAGCATGCCCAAGCACACCCCAACGTAAATGGCGATAGGTCTTTGGATCTTTGTTTTTGATATATTTCCAAAGGTCTTTTGCCTTTTTCAAATTCACCGGATCATTTGACACATAAGCAATACAGGTAGAAACAACCGTAATCGTCTCTAAGTAGGACAACATATATTCACGCAAATGTTCTTCCTCAATTGCCCACAAATCATATGCATCTACCATGCGTTTATTCACATACAACTGCTGGTCGATACGTTTGATCATATTTTTTTCACTGACAGACTGACCGTCACGGCCAATATAGTAACGATAAAAATCTACATTTAAATAATATATTGTCTTTACAAACGGAAGTGGCTCATATACAAACAGATTATCCACATAAAATGTATGCTTTGGCAATTCTAAGTGGCAATCACGCAACATCTGTGTACGATATGTCACAGAGTGCATCAAGATGGTAAATCCCTTGATATTGCGCTTCATATCATGCCAGCTCATAATCCTTTCCTGATCAAACAAAAGCGTATAAATCATTCTACGCTGGTGATGATAGTCACCATCAATTTTTTCATATACATAGTTTGTCAAAAGCATATCCACCAGTGTATCTTCTGCGACAAACTTTTTCAGCGTCTCTAACACACGTGCATATGCCTCGGCATCTACCCAGTCGTCACTATCTACAACCTTAAAGTACAAACCGCTGGCATTGGCAAGACCGGTATTTACCGCGCAACCATGTCCGCCATTTTCCTGATGAATTGCTTTGATGATCGTGGGATATTTTGCCGCGTAAGCATCTGCAATCTCTGCTGTCCGATCACTTGAACCATCATCTACAATAATGATTTCTACATCTTCTCCCCCAGGGAGTAAAGATTCTATACACTTTGACATATAGCCTTCCGAGTTATAACACGGAATCGCAAAGGAAACTATCTTCATTTTTCTCCTCCTAACAACCGTTTCTTATTATACACATAAAACTTTGGTAAAATAAAGCATTTATTTTAAAGCAATCTCCCTCCTCAATCACACGCTTCAATCACGCAGCGCAATATAGGTCGCGTATCGATCAAACGCTGACGGAATTGCATATGCATTCTTTGTCTTTTCTATTTCGACCAGCAAATAGTCCTCCGGACCTTTGGAAAGTGCCTCATCACTATGGAAACTATCCACATCTGCCACCTGCACCAGATATCCCTGCATCAGCCATTCAATATGTGAAAAAATGTGCTTTGCATCCGGAAGTTTTTTAATCTGCAGCGGCGCCAAATTCTGTGAGTGCACAAAAGCCAACACTTCCTCTTCTTTCAGATATCCCGGAAGATTTGGCAATTCATAAAGTCCTGCTAAAAGACCTTTCGGCGGTCGTTTTCTGAGAACAATCTTTTCTCCATCCCGTATCAAAAGAACTGTTTTTTCTTCGATACGTCGCGGCTTTGCTTTTGTTTTTACCGGTAATCTATCATACGTTTCATGCTTACATGCCTGACAATAAGGCTGCCATGGACACTCCTCACACTTCGGCTGTCCATTCGGTATACAGACAAGTGCTCCAATCTCCATCAGTGCCTGGTTAAATGCCCCGGCTTCTTTTGGCATGATTTGTTGCAGCTCTGCCGTCATTCGTTTTTTCGTTGCTTCTTTTAAAATATCACGATCATCCTCACTGACTCTCGCCAAGATACGAAGAACATTTCCATCCACAGCTGGTACTTGTTCTTCAAAAGCAATCGATGCAATCGCGCCCGCTGTGTATGGTCCAATTCCAGGTAATGCCACAATCTGTTCGTATGTCTGTGGCATCTGTCCATCATACTGCGCACAAATGAGCTGCGCCGCTTTTTGCATATTTCGAACGCGGTTGTAGTATCCCAGCCCCTCCCACAGTTTCAAAAGCGGATCTTCTTCGCATTCTGCCAATGCCTCAATTGTCGGCAGAGCCTGCATAAAGCGTTCATAATACGGTATCACTGCCTCCACGCGTGTTTGCTGCAGCATAATCTCTGATACCCAGATATGGTACGGGTTCTTATCTTTTCGCCACGGCAATTGCCGCTTGTGCTGGTCATACCATTGCAAGGTCGGTGTTACGAGCACCGACAAATCCATTTCTTCTATCATCTTTTATCCTATAATTATAACATTTATTTTTGCTTTTTCTGTTTTGTGTCACAAATTGCACTTTTGATAGCATCATCTGCTTTTATATGCCAAGTATATCATATCCTGACGGTCGTTTGGTGCGCTTCCATCATTATTCAGAAATTCTTAAGATTTTACATTCCATCATAGCCTGTTCAAAAAATAAGACCGCCAACCTTCCAAATGATAAATTCATCTGAAAGACTTGCGGTCTTTTATTATCCAATCATCTTATGTACGGATTCATTCGTACCAATATTTTAGAAATCTGTCAAATCAGCTGCACGTCTCTCAAGGAATGCGCTCATGCCTTCTTTCTTATCATGTGTAGAACATGTTACACCAAAGAGATTTGCCTCCATCTCAACAGCATTCTTGATATCCATATCATAACCATTGTTAATTGCTGCCTTAGCAACAGATACAGCATAGCTTCCCTTGCTGCAGATCTTCTTTGCCATAGCCTTTGCAGTATCCATAAGCTCTTCCTTAGCAACTACCTTATTTACAAGACCGATACGATATGCTTCCTGTGCATCAATAGCATCACAGGTAAAGATCATTTCTTTTGCACGTCCCATACCAACAAGTCTTGCCAAACGCTGTGTTCCACCAAATCCAGGAATGATTCCAAGTCCTGTCTCAGGCTGTCCAAAGCTTGCATTATCAGATGCGATACGGATATCACATGCCATAGAAATCTCACATCCACCACCAAGTGCAAAACCATTAACAGCAGCGATTGTTACCTGGCGCATATTCATTAACTTGAAGAATGGAACAGACGCTCTCATACCAAATGCTCTTGCTTCTGCTGCAGTAAAGTTAACCATCTCTGCGATGTCAGCTCCAGCAACAAATGACTTAAATGCATTGTCTTTCTTATCCGGACCACCTGTTAAAATTACAACCTTGATGTCATCTCTCTCTTCAATCTCTGTGAGAGCAACATTTAACTCATCCAAAGTCTCACTGTTTAATGCGTTCAGTGCTGCTGGACGGCTAATGGTAAGGACTGCAACCTCATCTTCAACTTCTAATTTCAAATTTTTGAATTCTCCCATGGTTCTTTCCTCCTCAATTCGCGACAAAATATATTTTCTGTCAATTTTCCGTTATTCTCACTATACTACTTTGATAATTTTTTGTCAATCTTATTAGCATTTTTTCTGTTCACCAATTTTAGGAATTGTGCCGCTGATACTCCATAACAAGTTCATCTGCCAAATACGCATCACTCATACAATGCATATCCGAAACTCCATCATGGATCAACGAATATAATTCGGAATGATAAAAAAAATCTAGTGCCGCATCCAGAGTCAGTCCTTGCTTCTCAGCAAAGTGCTCAATGATACGGCTGTATTTTTTTTGAAGTAGGATAGGATTTGCTGTCATACCATTTCACTCCCTTCAAAATGCAATAATTTCAATGCTTTCTCCGTCCGAAAACATATTTGCAGGTTGGGCTTTTCGTAACGTAGACGGTTGATAGCCTCTGTCTTATCGATCAACCCATCAAAATACAATTCCACAGTATTAAATACTTTATCATTAGCCACACCGCCTATTACAAGATCATAATCTGTGGTATCCTGACCGCTACGACATTGCAAAACAAATTCCAGCCACTCCTCTGAATATGCATCAAATTTTAATACTTTTAATGTATCTTCCAACGCCTCATCATATGCATATTTTGATATGATTCCCTTTTGTCCGCGGCGTTTAAATTTACCGCACCATTTCTTTGCCTGTTCATACAATGGTGTAACATAAAATCCACATCCAAAATCTACATTCGGACGAGAATGAGCTATGTCCGGCTTTTCAATTTCTACATAAGAGCCATGGTAAAGCATCATACTTCTATCCCTCTTTCTTTCATCACATCCAAAAGATCTTCTATGATGTATTCTTTACTCTGTGTATGCAAGATGTCATATTCCGGTATGATATATCCGTGTAAAATATTGCTTTGTTCTGTAAATGCCCGGTACACACGCTCCGCATTTACCCCTAACTTTGCTGCTATATTTTCCACACAAAATATCGCGAACTCTAATTCTCTTGAGTTGCTAATCTTCTCATCCGCCATCATGCGCAGCTCCTCCATCATCACGATTGAAATATCACAATCAGTTTTTTCTGTAACATATGTTATATCAAATCATAACACAAAATTGCTCGGCATGAAAGATAAGCTGTTGCGTCCTCTCACTTGTTTTGATGCTCTTTTACTCTTACAAAATCACAAAGATTGACTCTTAATCCCCATCAAATATCCAAAGACAAAATTGGGTACTCAACTTCATCACTAATAAAAGCACACATATATATAGGATAATAAGTAATCTTATCCTTTATTTCCGTATTACAATTAGCCAACACATAGGCTTCTTTTATCTAATATTCCTCATTGTATGTTGCCTTACTAATTGCGCTATGAACGTAATAATCCTTACCGCTTTTTACCTCGATTGGCAGCACACTTCCATCATGTTCAATCAAAAAGTCCAATTCCCCTAAACTATGATTATTGTATAAATACGATGATTTCTTGTCTTCCGTTTCATATTTTGTAAAATATAATTTGTATTGGCGAATAATGTTCTCTTGAATGATGTCTCTATATATGCATTTACGGCAGCCGGCATACCACCGATTACTAGGTAACGATTCAGATGTGTAAGCATTTTCTGATGGATAACATCACTTACCTCTCTTTTTGACGAAGCAATCTTTTAAATACATAATTGTATCCTGGGTAACACCACTTGCTGTAATATTTTGTAACAATCTCCTTACACTCCTGCACTTCATCTATGAACAAAAATGTTTCATTATCTATGAATGATACATTGGTCAGTGCTGATAGGTTGAGTTTTAACTCATCCACTGTATTAGCCTGTTGAAGTGCAGTAATATAACTACTATCCTGAATCAGATTGATTTCAATATAGTGGCAGTATGCACTTTTTCAATGATTTTTAGAGGTTTTTATACACTTTTTCAAAATTTTATTTGAGCAGTACTTAACAATTCTTTCTATAAAAAAGTAATACTGATTTGCACTTTCTATAAGTTGGTCAAACTTTATTTTTATCTTCTCTGTTTCAGGTGCAATTTGTAAAGTTCTTCTCCCTCTTGTCCTGCAAGTGCACTACATATTTCTGCTCTTTCTACAATAACTGGCAACTGAATGTGTGCTTTTGCATCAGCAACCTGTAACAACATAAGCTTTTGAAATTCGTCAAAACTTACCATCTTCATATGTCGATTAATATGTTTCAGTTTTTTGCTTACATGATCATCATGATATTCAACATAATATCTAAGTCGCTTAATATCCATACAGGAAATCTCATAACCTTTTTGATCTAGCAAAGGAATGATTACAGTATCTAATATCTCCAAGCTTTTCTTGGGATGACCGTAATAATGCATATTAGGATCATCCTCTTTTACTCCTCTGCATTGTGAATCAGGTTTCCCTATATCATGAAATAGTGCCGCCAGATACAACATGTCGTCATCACAATCTCTTGGAAGATTTGCCACAACATTCAAAGAGTGCATCCATAAATCATACTGGTGCGCATGATTCTTCTGATCATAATTAAACATTATTCTTACTATTGGTATTAATTCTGCAATGTCCTCCCTGTGTTTATCTATCGCTTCAGCATTGTTTGCAGTTTTTAATAATTTAATTAATTCAGTAAGATTCATTTTTATATCCTCTAATTGTCATAAAGCTTCCGTATATTTTCCAATTAATAAACGCAACCACACTTCGATTATACCACCATTTGCACCGCTTCAACAAACACGATGCCATAGATTTTCTCAGATGCCAGTTCATTCTTGTTACCATGACTTCCATAAATAGCAGCATTCCATTTTTATCCTGTTTCTCATAATATTGTTCGATTGCTGCCTCAATCATCTGATTTACCTGTGCCTCATCCATTTCATCTGAATAAGTATCAACGTTTCTGCCAAGTACATGGTCAAATTCATCAAGAACATCTGTCATCAGTCCCTGATCAATCCGATTTTTACACTCTGCAATCAACACAGCTAGGATTCCATAAAATGCTTCCGCAATACTTCCTGTAATAGCTCCAAGCGTATCCGTATCTCCACCAAGCGATACTGCATTACGCACTGCATCCTCAAAATCCTCGGATTCCAGAAATGCGATGATTGCCTCCGGTACTGTTTTCTGACATGTCTCATCCATGTGATATCCAGGTCTGATTTCTTCAAGTGTTCTATCTAGATCATAGTGAAATTCCCTCTCAATATAAACTTTGATTTCTTCTTTAGAAGAACCATTTCCATAGCTTCCGGTCCTACTGCAAGAAGTGCTTCTCCAACTGCTATCGTCATAACTGAATCATCTGTAAAGCCACAGCCTTTACTAAATAAATCAAAGTTCTTTGTTTTATCACCTCTGTCAAACTCAAACGGCCTTCCTAATAATATCACCTAAAATTGCTCCGTACATATATGCCTCCCATCCCCGGATTACTCCGGCAGTTCTCTTTCTTTGTTACAATATGAGCATAATATCATACTGCTTATCTATAATAGCCTTCTGTACGATCAGATCCACCTTACTGCTTGGACTAAATGCCCAGTCCGCTCTGGCAAGTAAATCTTTTGATTGTTCCAGATTAAGCTGCAGTGCAATACAAAGTGCCATTACCGTCTAATTCTCATCCAATCTGCAATAACATTATCTTTCCCTCTTGTTCTTGTACCCCAATACCCCGGATGCGCTACAGGGTATATATATGTTTCTCCATAAATATAAAGTTCGCCATTTCCTATAAGTTCAGATAATCTATTACAAGAAAACTGTTTATCAATCAAAGTTTGTATTACAACCATAGAGGTATCAAGTCCCAAACAGATTATGTTTTCCGGCTCTATAATGTCAATCAATGATTTTATTTCGGCAACATCATTTGCCAATATCTTCCTGGTCATATTTCCAGAATACCTATCTCTGCGATAGCCCAAATTACAATTGCAGAAAAACAAATCCGTATATTTATGCTCATCAATTTTTTCTTTTCCAAGCAGCTCAAAGTATCTGACAATATTTTTATCCGTCTGTGAATCCCTTGATTCCAAATTTACATGTTCATGGAACATCACATCTATACCATTATTCATCTTACGGACATTTGCAATCGTACCTTTTACCTCTTCCTTTTCAGGCGGTCCAAAATCCTGACCTATCAGCATATATTTGATATGTGGTGTGTTCTTAGCGTAATCTTTCCCTTGCCAATATGTCCATAGGTTAATTTCCTGACACAAATTTTCTCCCTGACGTAAATCACACCAACCAAGTGTCAGGTTCTTAGTGTATATAGGATTTTTACGATATTTGTTTTTTACATTTTCTACCAGCTTGCAATAAGCTACGGATTTTTTTGCATTCATTTTATGTATATTCACCTCAAAAATTCACTGTTTTATTTTAACACTTTCCTTATCTGCTTATCCGTTGCCTCCGGATACATCTCATGCATATAATCTACAATCTGTTTCCATGAGTCCTGTGGATTATCCTTATAGCAGGAAGTCACATAATCATATCCATAGATATGCTCAATAGATGAATACACTGCAACATCCCATCCATATTCAATGCCTCTCTTATTCACTCTCTTCTTAAAATCGCAGTTGCACAGATATGTCTGCATCATAAGATTCGTTATTGCACC